>Ga0209517_10003892_pt1 | contig 19957 bp, 15 predicted proteins | sample PeaSoiMetSII2010_FD_187695 | JGI IMG/M metagenome (GOLD analysis project Ga0209517, IMG submission 187695) | Peat soil microbial communities from Weissenstadt, Germany - SII-2010 (SPAdes) (version 2) | ecosystem: Environmental > Terrestrial > Soil > Wetlands > Peat | place: Germany...
GGGAAAGCGGCGGCAAGCCGCCGCACTCCAAAGCTGCGCAGTCGACTTTGACGCGACCCTGGAGTGCAGGGTTCGCGGCCGGTGGCGACATGGTTTTCACATGTCGCCACCACGCAGGATGTTTCCGCGCACGACGTTCGCGCTACTTAGGGTCGGTCTGTTTTCCTTCGAGTTCGTCAGCCAGAGGCGAGGCATCGTACATCTGGCGCAACACCTGGATGATGGCGCCGCTGTGCACTGCCACGGCTCGATTGTTCGCCTCGTAGTAGACGAAGTCTCCTACCAGGCTTTCAATGTTCCCGTCAAAAATCAGGCCAACGAGTTCGCCCTCTTTGTTAATAACGGGCGAGCCCGAGTTCCCGCCGATGATGTCGCAGGTGTTGACGAAATCCACCGGACCAGACAGATCCAGGCGGTTACGGCGCTCCATGTATCGCGCCGGCAGATTGAAGGGGTACTTAAGGCCAAAGCTATAGGCCCGATCGTAAAGGCCGTAAAAGGTGGTTATGGGAGGGGCTTCGGTCCCGTTCATGGGGTAACCCTTGACCGCGCCATAGCCTAGGCGGAGAGTGAATGTCGCGTCAGGATAGAGTGATTTCCCGTAAACGGCGAAGCGAGCCTGGCCGATCTTTTCGCCTGCCGGAGTTTCTACACTTTCCACTTCGTCCTCTAACGACTTGATTCTCTTTCGATCAAAGGGATCGATCTTTCGCGCCAAGACAATCATGGGGTCGGTGGACGCCTGAACGGCCGCCTCGCCTCCCTCGACCAGCGACTTGCGAAATGCCGGATCAGCTAACTTAGTTCCGTCGACCGCCTCCGCCACGACTTCGCTGGGACTGCGCGAGTCCAGTACCGCCTTCACGAAGGGATCGTCCGCGCCCAAGCCTTCCTGGGCGAGTTGCAGCCCTGCCGTTAACATCGCCTTTTCAAATCCCGGGTAAGCCGGCGCGGGCGAGAAGAGTCGAAAACGCAACGATTCGAGCTGCGAATCGTGATATCCCTCGAGCCGTATTCCGTCGGGCTTTTTCACTTCTGCCCCGTATTGGACGATAGCAAGGGCGATTCCCTCCAGGCGAGAGCCTCGTAGGCTATAAAGCCGATAGGTCTTGGCCATTTCGCGATGCTTCAGTTCAGCTTGGGCAATGGCGTTCCATGCCCCGCCATAAGCCTTCTGCCACTCGGGATTGCTTGCCACTTTAGCGCGAAAGCTTGTTTCGTCATTCTGCATCTTGGCGATCAGGTTCTTATCCGCGAGTCCCTGGGCCTGGCCTTCATAAGCCTTCAGCGAATTCGCGTAGAAAAAGATGGTGTTGCCTGCCTCTCGGGCCTGCTCGGACCCCTGCGCGGCATACCGCTTGGCCGCATCCTGCAAGTGTCCCAGGGCTTTGAGGACCAGCGGCAGATCGTAGTCCTTTTCAGTTTCGATCTGGGCCATGGTCTCGTCCCGAGAGGTAGAGCCCGGGTTCCCCGAAACAAAGACCAGTTCGCCATCCGCCGCGCCCTTGGCATTCCATTTCAGATAATCGTGGTTTTCGACCGGTTTGTCGTTTTCGTAAACACGGAACAGGGCAAAATCGATGTCGTAGCGCGGATAAGTGAAGTTATCGGGGTCGCCGCCAAAGAAAGCAGTCTGCTGCTCGGGAGCGAACACCAGACGCATGTCTGTATATTTCTTGTATTGATAAAGCCAATATTCGCCGCCTTGATAAAGGGAGATCACATCGGAGCGCAAACCGGTCTTCTCCAGGCTCTCCTTCTCGATGCTGGCGATTTCGGCTTTGCGGGCCTTGAGCGCGTCTTCATCGCTCATGCCCGGCTTGACGACGCCGCGAACCCGCGCGCTGACGTCCTTCATCTTGGCCAGGACGTTGATCTCGAGGTCGGGGCACTTCAGTTCTTCCGCCTCGGTGCGCGCGTAGAACCCTTCCTTGACGTAGTCCTTGGTGGGGGAGGAGACTTTCTGCAATTGACCGAGCGCCACGTGATGGTTTGTCAGAACAAGTCCGTGCGGACTCACAAAAGACCCGGAGCCGCCATCGTTGAAACGCGCGCTGGCAAGGCGCACGTGGTCAAGCCAGGCGCGCGTGGGCTCGAAGCCGTAGCGCTCCTTGAGTTGCTTGAGCGGCGGATTGTCGAACGTCCACATCCCCTCATCCGCCAGGGAAATAGAGATGCTGAGTAAGGCCCAAACGGAAAGAGTCAGTAAGATCCAGACCCGTCCGTGCCGGAGGCTTCTGATCATTTGTTCCTCTCTTCTGCAATGAAATGTGGTGCCAGCCAGGAGTCCAATTCTGGAATCCCGATACGGGTGAAGTTTACACCTGCAAACGGCGCATGGGAACAGGGATTAGGGAACAGAGAATTGCCGAGGGGTTGTAGGGGCGGTTCGCGAACCGCCCCTACGGCTGCCAGGTTAGAAGAATAACTTCACTCCGAATTTAATCAGGCGGTCTCCTCCGCTTGTCAGCGACGGGAGGGCAAATCCGTGCGCCTCTCCGGTGTAACCGGCATCTTCGACGAAAGGATCGACGGAGCTGAAATTGGGGTGGTTGAACACATTGAGGAAAGCGGCGTCGACGCGTAGCTTGACGCGCTCGGTTACGCTGGTGTCCTTCGAGATCTGGAAGTTACCGGCATTGATGATCGCATCGCGAAGCGAGTTCCGCGGCGCGTTGCCCCACGGCTCTCCATAGAGGCTGTCCGCATAGGCGCCGTTCACCACGAACCGGGCCTGGCTGGCGGAGATGGTCTGCACAGCCCCGGCCGAGTTGTAGGCATTCCAGCTATAGAGCTGATTTGCGGGAGCGCTGCAAGCCGCTGGTGGAGCACCGACGCCACTGCTGTACGCGCAGAGGTCCCCGCCATAAATAGCCACCTGCGAGGCGGGCGCCGATGGCGTCAACACGAACGGGCGAGCGGTCTCATAGAGCCCGTTTGCCAAAGCCAAATCGAAGGAGGTGTCATACGCGCTGCCACCGGTAACATAGTTCAGAAAATACTGGATGGGCGTGTAGGTCTGTCCGCTGGAAAGGACGTAAGTGCCTGAAAGCGACCACCCACCGAGCACGCGCCCCACCAATCCGTTCTGCCTGCGATAGAAGGGGAGCATCTCCACAAAGCTGAGGGTCCACTGTTCCGGAACGTCGAGTCCCGACAAGGCGTGCTCCCCGTGCAGAATGTTGAAAGGATTCTGGGCGTAGGCAGAGCTGTTCGCTCCCGCAAACGTGGAGTAGATCTCGCTGGTATTATCCGTTGTCTTGCTCCAGGTAAAGGAGGTGCGCAGGGTCAATTGGTTCCACAGATTGTTGGTGCGCAGTTCGTTCTGCCAACCGTTGTAGTCGGAGACCGCAGAGTTGGTAACCTGAGCCACAATTCCCAGGTTACAGTTCTCGCGACCGAATCCCACCGCGGTGGAAGTCGAACAAGGGGTGATCCCGGACGGAACCAGGTTGGGGAAGGAATTGGCGAGTCCAGCCACAAGGGGGTTGGCGTTGATGGTCTGGAAAAGATCACCCGCATGGTTGGCCACATAACGCGACTCGATGACGGCGTGGCTACCGAGTTGACGCTGAACTCCAAATGACCAGTTCTGAAGATGGTCAGGCCGGAAGTTGGCGGGGATCGTCACCTGGTTGAAAGTGCGCGGGTCCAAAGTCCCTTCCGTCAAGAAGCTTGCGAGTTCGTTCCGCACGACGGGACCGAGAGGGTCGGCAGGCATCGGGTTTGAGCTCGCCGCGCCGCCCGTGAGGTTCTGGGCTAGTACCTGGGGCGCGGAATCCGCGACGTTGAGATAGATATTGTAGTACGCAGGGTCGTACGTCAGGCGGTAGCCGCCGCGAAGAACCGTTTTCCCCCCATGAGGCGCATACGCGAAGCCGATGCTGGGGCCGAAATCTGTCTTCGGGGACGTAAGCTGCGGCGCCACTCGGACCGACAGCGGAAGTGCGGGATTGAAGAACGGCGTCGAACCGGTCTCATTCGCCTTGTCGTGCTGGTAGAACAGATTTGCGGGCTGGCCAAAATAGGCATAAGAGATGCCCAGGTTCAAGGTGAGGTTCTTCGTGGCCTTGAAGTCATCGCCCACATAGAAGAAGTTGTCGTGCTCCCGGAAATCAAGGTTGGGGTCGCCTTGGGTAATGCCGATGGAAGTAGGGGTGTCGTTAAAGTAATCAGGCATGGTGGCGAACTCGAATGAGCCGTTGTAGTTGGGGAGGAATATGTTGGGCGACCGTTGATACGTAAGGTTCGTGCCGGCCTTCACGGTGTGCCTGCCATGCGTCCAGGAGAGGTTATCCTGGAGCTGGTAGCTATTGGTAATGCGTCCGTCGGGAAGGCCATTCGCAATACCGAAGCCGGCATAACCGGGGGGCACAGTAACGCTTGCCAAGGCGTTTGCCAGGTTATTGTCTGTCGGAACGGTGTTCCCAATCGAGTTGCCGCCGAATTGAAGGACCGCACGGTAAAAATTGAGTCGAGCTTCGTTCACCAGGTTGGGATTAAAGGTCCGTGTCCAGTCCAAACCGGATTGGATGGTGACACCCGGGATGTTGACGGGGTAGCCGGCCCAGGCATTGCCTTCGTCGACATTCACGTACGTTAGGCTCTGCCGAATGTAACGCGCGTAGAGTCGGTCCTTGGACCCCTGGTAGTCCATCCGCCCGAGCACGTCGTATTCCGTAATCGGAGTGGACAGCGTGCGCTCGACGCCTGCAAATTGAACGGGACCGAGAGGGCTTCCGTTCGAACAGGTAACGCCCGAAATGGTCGGCGTGGTTAGAGAACTCGCCTGCGGTTGGGGGTTCCCGGCGGTGATCGCATAAGGCCCGTACTTGTTCAATGCCTGTAGTGTCGGACTGTTCGGAAGGCAGGCGTCAAGAGTTTGCAAGCCGGTGGGAGTGGGCTCGAGGTTCCCCGTGGTGTACACGGAGGTTCCGGGCAGAAGCTCATTGTCAAAACCACCAATCGCGAAAAGCCTATCCTTGATTATGGGACCGCCCATGGTGATGCCGCTGAATTCGTCATTAAACTTGGGCACCTGGGTCAGGCCTTCAAAGGCTTTTTGTGTGTTCGTAAGTGTTGCCAATTGCCAGTTGCTCTCGGTGCCAAAGGCGTCACCGTGCCAGTTGTTGGTGCCAGACCGGGTCACGATGTTAACCACTGAGCCGCCATTGCGGCTGTATTCAACCCCAAAGTTGCTGGTGGTTAATTGGTATTCCTGCACCCAGTCCGTGTTGCCGAAAAAAAGGGACGGGCCGCCGACGGAGTTGTCGTTGTTATTTGCTCCGTCGATTTGCTGGTCGTTGTTGCGTCCGCGAATCCCATTCGAGCTGAAGTTTGGACCATTCGCATTCGACATACGGTCGTCGCGAGTGTCGTTGACTCCAGGCATGAGCACAGCGAGGTTATCCAAGCCCTCATTCTGTCCGACCACAGGCAGCAGGGAGAGCGTTGAGCTGGAGATAGTGTTGGTAATCTGGGCTTCAGTGGCCTCGACCATGGGGGGATGGCCGGAGACTTCGACCGTCGTGGAGACCTGGCCGAGTTCCAAAGTCAGCGTCCCCACCTTCGTGGTCGCGGCGGAATTGACTTGCACGCCCTCTACATTCAGCTTGTGGAAACCTTCCTTGTTGACCGTCAACTCGTAAGTGCCGACGGCAAGCAGCGGGATTCGGAAGGCGCCCGTGATGTCGGAGACGGTATGGCCTGTAGAACTGGTAGCAGGATCGAGCGCGTCGATTTGAGCCCCAGGCACGGCTGCGCCGGAGGTGTCTACAACAGAACCTTCAATTGTGCCTTTCACCACTTGGGCGGAAACGCGGGAAGGCAAAATTCCCAGGCACAATACAGCCCCTAGGAAAAAGAAAAGAGAATACACCTCCGAATTGCGGGTGTTCATGGCTTTCCTCCAGGAATATTCTGTTTTTTTGCCCTGATTTTGCGCCCTGTTGTCCAGGAGGGTTGTTGATAGAAACCCACAGAGGCGCTCTAGAGACTACCCGCTGCTTCCGGACAAACCAGGCCGCCAAGAAATGTGATGCTCGGGAGGGCAGTCACGTCGCTTGCAAATGTAAACTTTTTGTAACAATTGCATTAAGCCGTTCCGACGCCTGGAATATCTTTTGTTTTTTCCATACGTTGCGCTCTTGCGCTATTGAGTAGTTTGGAATCCAATCCTTGACAATGTCCTCTCCCCCTTAGCCCATAGGCGCTAGAATAGGCTCGGTCGGGTTTTGGAGCCCGCTGGGGCGGGCGCAACAATGTGGCCCACGGCGACAGCCGTGGGGAGAAATCAGTGCCGATGCGCCCGAAAAGCCCCGGGAGGGGCGACAGGGCTGTCTTGATGATCGCAGATCTTCTGTCGCCACCTCGTGGCTCAGCGTGCTCACTGTGTGCCGTGATCCCACGGCTGGGAAGGTGTGAAGAAATTCGAAACGTGTCATCCTGAGCCCTTCGCTTGTAATTCTGAGCGAAGCGAAGAATCTCCGTAGTTCGCTCAGGATAAACTCCGCGAAGGATCTCTGCAGTTGTTCGTAAATCGTTGGACCATAAGAAACTGCCGGGATCCCTTGCTTCGCTCAGAGCGTGTGACTTTTTCAGTTCGAGCAAATACCGCATGCTGCTAACAAACCACATTGGATGTCATCCTGAGGAGCCGAAGGCGACGAAGGATCTGCATTTTCTTGATTTCACGATAGTCGGCGAACTGCAGATCCTTCGCTGTCGCTCAGGATGACAGGTTGGGCGCTTGGCTCTGCCTGTCAGTGCCACGTAAAACTAAAAAAGTCACATGCTCTCAGGATGACAGGCATCGATTTTTTCGCAGGTTCTGGCGCGGTGGGCCACATTCTTGCGCCGCTGATGCGGCTCGGCGTGGGGCGATGGGAATATTCTTGCGCCTGTGCCCCCTTAGCCCCTGCTACTCAATTGCTCCCTTCCGTGGGGCACGGCTTCGCGCGCAGTCGACTGTCCGGCATGCATTCGGTACGGTAGTTCTTGAAACAGCTTCTAGGAACCGGCAAGCACGCGCTTGTAGAGATCTTCGTACAGAGGAATGATCTTCTGACTGCAAAAAGTGGTGGAGGCACGCTGGCGCGCCGCGATGCCCATCTGTTCGCGCCGGTGCGGGTCGGTGACAATTTCGAGGGCGCGCGCGGCCATCGTCTTGGTGTCATGATCGGGCACAAGAAAACCTTCTACGCCATTCCTTATCACTTCGGGTAAACCCCCCACTTCTGAACAGACGGCCGGGACGCCGCAGGCCATAGCCTCGAGCGCCGCTAGGCCGAAGGACTCAATTTCGCTCGGCAACAGGAGCACGTCAGCGCAGTTGAGAAGTTCCTGCACCTGGTTCTGTTTGCCCAGGAAGAATACGTCATTGGCCAGCCCTCTTTCGCGAACCAGCCACTCGGCGACAGTGCGCTCCGGGCCGTCACCGATCATGAGAAGCTTGGCCGGAACCTCGGCCCGGACGGCGGCGAAGATTTCGACCACATCCGGGATCCGTTTGACGGGGCGGAAGTTCGAGAGGTGCGCGAGGATAGGCTCGCCCTTGGGGGCGAATTCTTCACGCCGGCAATGGTCGCCGGCCGGCTGGAAGACGTCGCAATTGACGAAATTTGGAATCACTTCGATCGACCGTTGAACGCCAAATTCCCGCTGGGTCACCGCGCGCAGGTACTCGGAGATGGCGGTCACCGCGTCGCTCTGCTCAATGGAGAACCGGGTGATGGGCAGGTAGGAGCGATCCACGCCTACAAGGGTAATGTCCGTGCCGTGCAGCGTGGTGACGAACGGAAGGCGGTGCGGGTGGCGCATCGCGCGGGCCAGATAGGCGCTCACGGAGTGGGGGATCGCATAATGGACGTGCAGGAGGTCAAGCGATTCATTCACCGCCACGTTCACCATCTGAGAGGCCAGGGCCAGGGTATACGGGGGATGATTGAACAATGGGTAATTGAGCATCTCCACTTCGTGGAAGTGCAGACGCTCGGACGACTCCGTCATGCGAACCGGAACGGCGTAGCTGATGAAATGAATGTCGTGCCCGCGGGCGGCCAGTTCCAGACCCAGTTCCGTAGCCACGACTCCGCTTCCGCCATAGGTGGGGTAACAGGTTATGCCGATTTTCATGAGCCGTCCCTTGTAGCGCAGGCGCTTCTGCCTGGGCTTTTCCGTGGCACCGGCACTCCTGCCTGTGCCGTGGCCCGAGGCCCTGGGGTCGAAGAGCACCGGCACTCCTGCCTGCGCCGCTTGCTAAGAGGGGGGAGCTTTCTTCTTCGGTGGGCCGCCCGCCAGAACCACAATGCGCGTGATGGTTCTGCGGTCACCCTTCTGGTCGAAATAAACGAGAACGTTGGTACCCGGCTTCAGTTCTGCCAGCTTGAGTTTGTCGCCATCCGCGGTAACCACATGAACTTTCTTCTTGAGCGGAAAGAACTCGGTCGACTTTCCAGTGATGTTGTCGACGTTTAAAACTTCGCTCTCGAAATCGACGGACTTCACGACGCCCATGAAGGCCTGCTGTGACGGTCCGCCGGAAGTAATCTTATCGATAACAGGAACTTTCTTGTGGTTTTCCTGAGCCTGGAGCGAGGAGTGGAGAGGCCAGCCCCACAATGCCAGGGCCAGAAAAAGAAGGAAGAGAAATCTCCCCTGCACCACCCTCTGCAAGGATCGTTCCGGTGAATAGCAGGAAGAAACAGGATTTGGCGTTGCGGCTGACGGGTGCTTCGAGGTTGATGGATGAATCACTGTTTGTGCTCGCGATCCGTATTTACGGCGCAGGTCTATCCTATGCGCGGAAGGCTGCACTGTCAAGCACGCCGCAGACGGAACAGCGTCCTGGTACTTAATGACGGAAATGGCCGTCATGACGGGGTGCTGTGGAAGGGCGGGGCTTCAGCCCCGCCGTCTTCGCGAGCGTGACGGGTTGGGCCTTCAGGCCCTGAAGCCACGTGGCCTCAGGGGCTAAAGCCCCGATGATAAGCGGTTTTTCCATGGCGGGGCTAAAGCCCCGCCCTTCCTAGGATTCCGCAATATGACGCGGACTTTTGTCAGCAGGTGCTAGTTTCCGCGTAGCGCTGGCCTTTAGGCCAGCATCTGCCGACCCTTCGCTCCTCTCAGGGCAGGCTCTAAAGGTCGGCGCTACCCTTCAAATTAGGACACTACCGTAGATGGACAAATCCGCAATCGACAGTCGAGTCATTCCCGCGCAAGCAGGAATCCATTGGCTCTGGATTGATGATGGACCCCCGCTTCTGCGGGGTGACGAGCGTGTATTCTCGTTTCTGCGGCGGGTCGCTGTTCCACACCCGCTCAATACGGCAGCTTGCGAGTGTGTTGTTACAGCCTGCTCAGGTGAGCGGTTTGAATCTGTAGTGCCGGCGTTTAGGCTAGCCCGGGCTGGCCTAAAGCTCGGCACAACAGTTGCGCTAGCCCTGTATGTACTCATCCTGGCCGTTTTCGGGAAGACGATTGCCATCCCCACCGCCCGCGTGCTTGTTTTCATTCTCTTTGTAGATATAGCGGATGGCGGACTTCATGATGAGCAGATTCGGTTCATTCGCCCTGTGGACCTTGATGCAGTTCTTGTCGTACCACTCGATGACGCCGCGGATGATTTCGTCACCACTGAGGACGACCACCATCGGCGTTCGCGATTGCATTTGTTTCAGGTAATAAAAACTCTCGGCACTGGTTTGTTCTGGAGGAGCAGGCTTTTTGCGCTGCATCCGTGCGCCCATCTGGTCCTGCACCTCTGATAAGGTTGGGCGGATAAGTCTTCGGTTCATGATGTAATGCTCCTTCGGCCTGGTCTCCTCGAGGCACGCTCAGAGTTGCCCCACACGCCTTTCCGGTAGACGCTCGCTCGGGCATCCGGGTTTCTTCCCGGCCGTTAAAAGCCTTTCGAGGGAGAAAGCCGTGAATATATTAGATGCTATCACGAAGCATCGTGAGTGGCAATAAAGTTAAGTCGAAAGTCGAGAGTCGAAAGTCAAGAGTCGTAAGTCAGGAGAATCGCAGTTCGAAACCTGTGAATAAGAGTTAAAGGCGGGAAACCGGAAGGCGGCGGCTGGAATGTTGAAGCCGGACTCTCTCCCACTGACACTCGTTTTTCACCTACTGCCTACTGCCTACTGCCTACTGCCTACTGCATTCCCCCTACTGGCCTCTCTGCACTACCTCCAGGCCCAACGTCTCGAAGCCGAGTTGTTGATTGATGTTACGAACCTGCAGGCGGTACGCCTGGTCAAGGCCGGACTTCAGCAGTTCAATTCCCTCGAGCCCCAGGCTCGCGGCCCAAGCCTGAAGGCGCGGCAGGATATCCACGTTGGTCACTTCCTTTTCAGGTCCATGCAGGAGCACTAGAAGCAGATCGCGCAGAAGGGAATAGCCGATGTCGAGCGTGGCTTCGAAATCGTCCCGCCTTTCTGCCAGCGCTTTGGCGGAATCCAAAAGCGGGCGCCAGTCCGTACCGGCGGACGAAGAGGCGGGGCGTCGCGACACCGCAGCCAGAAATTCCAACCAGGGTTTGCGGCGCTGCTCGTAGGCTGCGAGATCGAAGTTCCGGGCCTTGGCCACGCTGCCCGCGGCCACGCGAGACGCGAGAGCCAGTTGCGTATTGCTTAGGCCTCCCCGTTGCGCCAACAGTTCCCTGATCGCAGGCTCCCCCACGGGCTGAAAGAGAATCTGCAGACAACGCGAGCGGATAGTGGGACGCAACTCATAAGGGTTAGAGCAGATGAGAATAAAGGAGGTTGTTTCGGGCGGTTCTTCGAGCACTTTGAGCAGCAGGTCTGCAGCTTGCCAGTGAATCGTCTGCGCGTCATCGATAATAAATACCCGGCGCGCGAACTCGAAGGGCCGCGTGTAAGCGATCTGGCGCAATTGGCGAATCTGGTCCGTCAGAATGAACCGCGTGAGCGGCGCGATGATCTGGAGATCGAAATAAACCAGTCCTTCCACGCGCCTTGCCGCCTCTTTGATGTCTCTGCGGCGCTCGAGGTCCTCTTCCGCCAGGGTGAACATCTCTTCAGCCTTGCGGCAACGCGCGCAGTCGTCACAGAAGTCGTTTCCGCCGCGCTCGCACACCAACGCTTTGGCCAGCATCCGTGCCAGAGTCTTCTTGCCCACTCCTTCAGGGCCTGCAAACAGCAAGCTCCCGGGCAGACGGCTTCCCCCCGCCATCTCGCGCACGCACTCGAGAGCTTTGGAGTTTCCGATAAATGATTCGAAGGGCATTTTAGATGTTAAATTTCAGATTCTAGAACAATAGGACACTCGGGGCTAGGGTGATGTTGGTCTTGCTTTGAGCCGCCGAGCCAGAAAATTGTCAATGAGCTCGCGAATCTCTGCTTGCACATCCTCCACCGGCTCATCTGCACGTACTACCTTGACCCGTCGAGGTTCCTTGTGGGCGATGGCCAGGTAGCCGCGGCGCACTCTTGTGTGAAAGTCCAAGCCCTGTGCTTCGAACCTTCCCTGGTTTGATTTCCGCTGTGACTCGCGGCCTTCGGCCCGGCCGAGTGACAGGCGGGGAGCAAGATCCAGCAGAATCGTCAAGTCGGGTTGAGTGCGCCCGCTGACGACGCGGTCGAAGGCTCGAACGGTTCGAGCACCCAACTTCCGCCCGTATCCTTGGTAAGCGAGCGAGGCATCGTTGTAACGGTCGCTGACCACAATTTCGCCCCTTGCCAAGGCCGGCCGGATGACCTCCTCGAGGTGCTGGGCGCGCGCCGCGTACATTAGAGCCAGCTCCGCCAGGGACGAAAGATGAGTGGTCTTCGAATCCAGGAGAATCTTGCGAATGCGCTCGCCCAGCTTCGTTCCGCCCGGCTCGCGCGTCACTTGCACAGGGAGCCCCCGCTTCTTCAGGTGCTGAACCAGAAGACGCAGTTGCGTGCTCTTCCCCGTCCCGTCTATGCCTTCCAGCGTGATGAATAGGCCGCGTCTCATTTGGTTCGTCTCGAGCGTGCGGAGAATGAATGTGAAGGGCATCGTACCATCCGTGGTTACCTTCGTACAAGGGAGCACTCTGGGCCACGATGGCTATCTCGAAATCACGGCCCTCTCCCTTGGGTTTGGCGTGGGAACAGCTCAACTCTGTCATTCCGAGCCCTTCGCTGTCATCCTGAGCGAAGCGAAGGATCTCGCTCTGGGTCCTCAGGGTAAACTCCGCGAGGAATCTCGCTCTGAATGTTTTTCTAGGCAGTGCGAGATTCCTCGTCGACTGCGGCTCCTCGGAATGACACACCACTCGACTTTCGCACAGAGTCGTGCGGCGAAATGCCACCTGGACTGTTATACTTTCGTCCTGGGAGACCAACCGCCGAGGTTTGTCATGCTGGATATCAAGGAAAACGTGGCACGAGTGCAGGAGCGCATCGCCTCCGCCTGCCAGCGCTGCGGGCGCCGGCCGGAAGACGTGAAGCTGCTCGCCATCTCGAAGACCTTTCCAGCGGAGTGCGTTCGCGTTGCGTACGAGGCGGGGCTGCGCGAGTTCGGTGAGAATCGCGTGCAGGAAGCCCAGGCCAAGCGCCCGGCGCTGTCAGACTTCAGTATCACGTGGCATTTGGTGGGACACCTTCAGACCAACAAGGCAAGAACCGCAAGGGAGCTGTTCCACTGGATCCACTCCATCGATTCGTTCCGGCTCGCCCAGAAGTTGGAACAGGCGGCCGCTCCAGGCAGCGACCGATTACCGGTGCTGCTGGAAGTCAATCTGGGCGGGGAAGAGAGTAAGGCCGGGCTTGGAGAGAAGGAAATACTCCCGCTCGCCGAGCAGCTAAGCCGGCTCCCTACACTGGACCTTCGAGGCCTGATGGTCATTCCTCCTTTCTTCGACGATCCCGAAAAGGTGCGGCCCTATTTTCGGCGGCTGCGCGAATTGGCTCGGGAGATTGAGGCAAGGAACATACCTAACGTTTCCATGCGCGAACTCTCAATGGGCATGAGCCACGATTTCGAGGTTGCTATCGAAGAAGGCTCAACCATCGTCCGTGTCGGAACCGCTATCTTCGGGGCACGGGGCGGGGTGTAGGCAGAAAGCAGAAAGCAGAACCCCCCCACAACCGGTCTCGTTTTGTCAACAACCGCGGACAACTGACTACTGACAACTGACGACTGACAACTACAGACTGATGACCGACAACTACAAAATCGAAGGTGAAGCTGTTTCATTCTGGCTCAAGGTGAAACCTCGCTCTGCTCGCGAACGCTTGGCCTATGACTCGAACGGAGAGTTGCGTCTCGAACTGCATGCCCCTCCCAGCGAAGGCGAGGCCAACCAGGCCTGCGTCTACTTCCTGGCGCGTGCGTTGCGTTTACCGCAATCGTGTGTGACGATCGTCTCGGGGCAAAGGTCTCGTCGAAAGCTCATTCGCATTGTGGGCCGTTCAGCGAAGGAAACCATCTCTGAGCTTGAGGCAGTGGCGAGGGGCGGGTAGCGCGGACCGCGGGTTTCGAACGCCGCCCACGGTCTGAGCACGCGACGTCGGCGTTTGGTATACTTGACTCTGACCTTCAACACTGGGAGCCCACGTGAAAACGGCATCGAAGAAAGCGTTCTTAGTTGTCGCAGGTCTGGTGTTTGCGTTTGCAATCGTCATGCTGCGCGAGCATCTCGTCCCCGCGCAGTCAGCTCCGACGACGGGGAAGACGGCCGAAGAGGCTTACAAGAACATCCAGGTTCTGAAGGGTGTTCCGGCCGATCAGGTGATTCCGGCGATGCAGTTCATGTCGGCATCGCTCGGAGTTGACTGCGAGCATTGCCACGTTGAGCGCCAGTTCGACAAAGACGACAAGAAACCCAAGCAGACCGCGCGCAAGATGATTCAGATGATGTTCGCCATCAACAAAGACAACTTCAGCGGGCATCGCGAGGTTACCTGCTATTCCTGTCATCACGGCGTGGCCGACCCTGTGGGAACGCCGCTGGTTGCTGACGCCGAGACACCGCCGGTACCGCGAGGGGCCATGAATCCGGAGGATGCCAAACCCGCCGCCATGCCGCCCGCCGATCAGATCGTCGACAAATATCTTCAAGCTTTGGGCGGCGCGGAGGCTCTTGAAAAGATCACGAGCCGGGTCGAAAAGGGCAAGTTGACAGGCTTCGGCAATCGCGAGTTCCCCATCGAAGTTTTCGCCAAAGCCCCGGACAGTCGCCTCTCCGTGATGCACATGCCGAACGGCGACAGCACGACAGCTTACGACGGCCACGCGGGATGGTTGGGCTTTTCACAGGGGCCGCCGCACGTGATGTCCCCGCCGGAAGCCAACTCCGCCCGGATGGACGCGGACTTCCACTTTGCCCTGCGATTCAAGGATAACTTCAGCCAGCTTCGCGTCGAGCATCCGGAGAAGGTCGGCGACGAAGAAACCTATCTCGTTAATGGTGTGAATCCAGGCCAGCCCCCTGTGCGGCTGTACTTCAGCCAACAATCGGGGCTGCTGGTGCGCCTGGTGCGATACGTCGAAACGCCTCTTGGCCGCAACCCTACTCAGATTGACTACGCTGACTATCGCGACGTCGACGGCATCAAGGTTCCGTTCCGCTGGACCTTGGCCCGCCCGGGCGCGCGCTTCACCATTCAGGTTGACCAGATCCAGCAAAACGTTCCCATCGACGATACGAAATTCGCCATGCCGCCCATGCCCGCCCCCGCGGCACATCCAGCTTCGCCTTAACGCGTATTAACCATGCGCCTTTTCACCTCACCTGCACGCATCCGGTTGGTGTAGGGGTAGGGCTTGCCCTACCCCGTGGGTCCGAGTAAGCCTCCGGGGACGGCAAGCCGCCCCCCTACATTGCGCATTGTGATTGGGGCCATAGAGTTACGGCTTGCCAAAGGGTGGCGTATCGTTATACTTTTCACCCTCACATCAGCATCGCACCTGGAGGTTGGTCATGATCGATTTTCATTTTCCGCGCCTTTCGATGGCTTGGCGCTGGCTTGCCACTCTTTCAGTGTGCGCCTTTGTGGGCACGCTGCTCGCCGCGTCTTCGGGTCCGCTGGGCGAACTCCAGCGCGAGACCGACGTGGGCGGGCCGTTGCGGGCTGGGTCGGCCCACTACGACGCCTCGCGCGGTGAATACCGCATCACGGGCGGCGGCGACAACATGTGGGGCACGACGGATGCGTTTCATTATGTCTACCGGCAGGCGTCAGGGGATTTGACTCTCACGGCCTCGGTGCGTTTTCCGACAACCGGCGGGAACGAACATAAGAAGGCAGGATGGATGGTCCGGCAGCAGCTCACCCCTAACTCACCCTACGCGGACGTGGTGCTGCACGCCAGCGGACTCGCCAGCCTTCAGTACCGGCTCACGGAAGGCGGCGAAACGCAGGAAATCCAGTCCAAGATCAACATGCCTGCGATGATAAGACTGGTCCGCCTGGGGAACGCGTACTCGTTCTGGGCGGCGCGCGCGGGTGGTCCGTTGGAATTGGCGGGGACTGTTGAAATCCCTTTGCACGATCCGGTTTATGTCGGGCTGGCGGTGTGCTCCCATGATGCCAAAGTCCTGGAGGAAGCCGTGATTTCGAAGACGAGTTTGCTCGAATTCAAAGAGGAAGACGAGCGCGACCGCCCGGTGGAAAGCCGCCTGGAGGTCATCTCCACTGACGGAAGCGAGCGCCGCGTCGTCTATCGCGCCGAAAAGCGTTTCGAGGCGCCCAACTGGTCGCGGGATGGAAAGTACCTGCTCTTTAACAGCGGCGGGAGGCTTTACACCTTGCCTATAGAGGGTGGAGAGCCTCGACCTCTGGATACGGGAGAGGCGAACCGTTGCAACAACGATCATGGATTCTCGCCGGACGGGCAGTGGCTCGCGATCAGCAATTCGCCGGGCGAGGATTCAATGATCTACGTCCTTCCGGCCGTGGGCGGCAAGCCGCGCCGCGTGACCGAGCGCGGGCCCTCTTATTGGCATGGCTGGTCGCCGGATGGCAAGACAATCGCTTATTGCGCGGAGCGGAACGGCAACTTCGATATCTACACAATTCCGGTGGAGGGCGGGGAAGAACGGCGGCTGACCGATGCCCCGGGCCTGGACGACGGTCCCGATTATTCTCCCGACGGCCAGTACATCTATTTCAACTCGGAGCGTACCGGCTGGATGCAAATCTGGCGCATGCATCCGGATGGGTCCGGGCAGGAGCCGGTGACGAGCGACGATTACTCCAACTGGTTCGCCCATCCCTCGCCCGACGGGAAGTGGCTGGCGTTCCTGTCTTTCGACAAACACGTGAAGGGACACCCGCCCAATAAAGACGTGACGCTGCGCCTGATGCCCGCGTCGGGCGGCGAACCGCGCGGCCTGGTAAAACTGTTTGGAGGGCAGGGAACAATGAATGTTCCCTCCTGGTCACCGGACAGCAAGCATCTGGCCTTCGTGAGCTATCGGCTGCTCAAACCGTAAACTAGCATTGAGATTTCGAATCATGTCATCCTTCGCTCCGCTCAGGATGACAGCCGTTGAGCTTTTCGTGCCTCTCGCAGGGCGGCCACAAGCGCCGCCCCGATCCGCTAAACCCACGTCCGCAATCCGATGACACCCCAGTAGGCAAGGTAGGCGGTGGTAATCAGCAGGGCCGCCGTGACGACGATCGAATACCCGCGCACGCCTCGCCGAACTGTTCCGGCAGGCGCACGCCACAACGCGATGGCGCTCCCGAGCGACGCGAGGGCGAACAAAAGTGTGACCAGAAAGAGAGCCATGGACCACGCGGTGAGGTTTCCCAAACGTTCGATCAAGTCGGCCCCGCACAGGATGAAGATGACCACAACACCCACCAGACTCAAGACGGCCAGAAGCGGCCAAACCCGCATGGCGCGCTCCTGCGGGCGGCGGCGTTTTTTGCTGAGACCTCCCAAGATCCAGAAGGGCGCGTAGACCAGAATCGACAGCACGGAAATTACAATAAACGCGGTGAGCACAATCTCGAGGAAGGCCAACCACGTTGGGATCTGCTTCAGGACGACCGTACCCACCTCGATGAAACGGCCCTCGGCGTTTGGGGTGAGCAAGGCGAGAGTGGCTGCGGGCTCAGCCGGGTCCTTCTTGGAAACATGCCGGAACTGCCTGCCGGAGACGGGAACGAAGGTCTCGTTCAGGTCGCCTAAATTCGAGGTGAGAAGTTTGCCGTCCTTGAAACTTACCATGCCAAGCCCTGCCACACGCTCCAGGAAGTGGGTCATTTCATTGCGGGGCGAGTCCGGTTCATACCAACCCGCGTACTCAGCGGCGTCCGGCGGCAACGATGCAACAGGAGGAAGCGCAGGCCTCTCGATCTTGGCGGTGACGTAGGCGCGAATCGTCTTGCCGGCGCGGGAGAACGCATCTCCATTTCCGGAGTTGATGCTGTAAAAGTAGCCGACGCCGTATTCGGGCATGTAGGCCATCTCGGTAAGCCCGCCGTTGACGCCCCCGTTATGCCCGTGATACACGAAGCCCTCGTGGATGCTCCAGTAGTTGCTCAGGCCGTATCCACTTTTCAGGCCGTCTTTAGCGGCCCAGGTGCTGGCGGGGTTCTCCATGCGATCGATGTCGGCGGCCGGAACGATCTGGACGCCGTTGGCCATGCCGCGGTTGAGATAGAACTGAACATAAGCCGCCATATCGCGGGCGGAGGCGTTGATCGAGCCTGCGGGGCGATAAACGATGTTCCAGTAAGGGTAAGGCGTCTTGCCGTCGGGGTGATAGAGAGTCGTGGCGGTTCCTTCGGGCGGTGGGAAGTAGGTCGCAGTCTTCATCCCTATCGGCAGAAAGAGATTCCTCTCGACGAAATCTTCGAAGCGCTGATTAGTGATTTTTTCCACGATGTAGGCCGCGACCGGCGGGCCGGAGTTGCAGTAGGCCATACGCGTTCCGGGTGGCCAGCGCGAAATGCGCGAACGATGATAGGAGTCCAGCGCGTCGCGCAAACCCAGGGTGGGAGGCGCATCGACGGCGTATTCGTGCAGGTGCATGTCGTCCCAGCCGGTGGTGTGCTCGAGAAGATTGACCACCCTCACGGGATCACTCGCTTCCCAGCGGTTTTCAAACCAGGCCTCGGGCGCCAACTTGCGGACTGGATCGTCGAGCGAAAGCTTGCCCTGCTCGGCCAGCATCAGGATGGAAAGCGACGCAAACGCTTTGGAAGTGGATCCAATGCGGAACAACGTATCAGGGGTCGCCGCGTGATGATGGGCCACGTCTGCCTCGCCCAGCCCGGCAACCCACTCCGGCCCGTCCCGGTGCACGATGGCTACGGAGATTCCCGGGGTATGCGAGTCCTTGAGCAACTTCTCGAGTCGCTGCTGGAGTTCGGCGATGGACTGTGCCGGCTGCTGTTTGTCGTTCTTATCCTGAGCAAAGCGGAAACTGGCCGACGTCAGCAGAAGGATTACGGGAATGATTCGTTTCATGATTGCCCTTCCTGCCAGAACTTCTCAAACCGTTCGAGCGATTTTTCGCCCAAACTCCGGTCGAATTCGCGGAGCCAGTGGTGAACGTAGTCACGATCGACGGTACGATTCTTCAAAAGGGCGCTTCGCACATCTTCGAGGTCACGCGGGCGCCCGGCAAGTATTTTGTGGATGATCAGATCTTCCAGCGAAGCAAAACACACTTCTGCTTCGCCCATGGTCACCCGCCGCGCGCGCTTCAGGGCCTGTTGTTCGTAAAATGAAAAAGAAAAGATGAGGTTAACCCGGATGCCGGTGGAGGGATCGAGACAGGGCAAAACCATCGTCCTGCCCACGAATTCAGCCGGCGTCTCGACCAGTACGCGCCAGCCGTTAGCTCGAACCCAGCCCAGTAGTTCTCTAAGCCGACCCGGGTCCGTCCCGAGCGTTACGTCGATATCGCGCGTCAAGCGGGGCTCGCCGTGAAGTAGCACGGCTTGTCCGCCAATGATCATGTAGGGAATGCCGAGGCGTTCAAGGCCCTGGGCTATGGATTCAAGAAGTTGTTCGAACATTGAGTGCTCTGGCAAGCCGCAACCGGCTCTCTAATCCCTCCAGGGACGGCGGCTGGGCCATAACGCCGAGCGCCCGAGCCTCTTCGTACATCGCCTCAACCAGGCGCAGGTTGGCGCGGAAGCCGGCAGGCTGGCGCAACAGCGTTTCCCTCTCCCACTTTTCCCAGAACAAAGGGTCTTTGATCACGAATGTTGTTTCCTCCAGTCTGAGATTCTATTCGCCGGACCTCCCCGTTGCAAGCGAAGTCAGCTTGGAAGGGAGGCTGCCCTTAGAGGTAGCGCCGACCTTCAGGTCGGCAGAGCGAGCCCGAGCTGACAAATTGGTTTGCTTCGTACCTTGGAGTGGCGCTAGTCTAATCGATGTGTTAGTCCTCGCGATTCTAATCGCTTCATTTCTGATCTTTCGGATGCTCGGTTTTGCAGGCGTATCGATATTCGCCTCGTGGCATGCGTCAGCCCGCGATGCGTTGGCCGTCATGCTCTTCTTTACGGGAAGCTGCCACTTCACCACCATGCGGCGTGATTTTATCCGAATGGTCCCGCCCTGGGTTCCCTGGCCGGGCGCGGCGGTTTATTTTACGGGGGTCTGTGAGGTTGCCGGCGCCGTGGGTTTGCTTGTGCCCGCTCTATATCGCGTTGCCGGCGCTTGCCTGATTGTTTTCTTTCTTGCCATTCTGCCGGCCAACATCCACGCCGCCATGGCCGGCATAACCCTCCGGGGAAGTCCTGCGACGCGGCTGCTGGTGCGAATTCCAATGCAAATCCTATTCATCGTCTGGGCATGGTGGTCAACCCTGGCCTGATTCTTTACGGGTACTCGAGACGCAGCGGTGAGCCCGCAGAGCGGGCGACAGCGTGTAGCCCACGGCGCAAGAAGGTGTGAAAAAATCGTCTGTCATGCTGAGCGAAGCGAAGCATCTGCATTTTATCTCTTTGAAAACAAACAAATGCAGATTCCTCGCTTCGCTCGGAATGACAGGTCGTGGCGATTT
>Ga0209517_10003893_pt1 | contig 19952 bp, 16 predicted proteins | sample PeaSoiMetSII2010_FD_187695 | JGI IMG/M metagenome (GOLD analysis project Ga0209517, IMG submission 187695) | Peat soil microbial communities from Weissenstadt, Germany - SII-2010 (SPAdes) (version 2) | ecosystem: Environmental > Terrestrial > Soil > Wetlands > Peat | place: Germany...
TGCCGCGCGTGATTGAATTTTCCACAGATCCGCTGCCCAAAACCGGCACCGGCAAAATCCGCAAGATGGTGATCAAAGAGAAATTCTGGCAAGGGAAAGAGAAGCGCGTCCAAGGGTAATTCTTGTTCTCCGTTTCCACTTCGCCCGATCTGATCGCGGAACTGTACGAAGCGGGAACCGCCGGGATCATTGAACACGACGGCTGGATTGAAGCGTTTTTCGACGATCGCGAAGTGGCATCGCGTTTTGGCGATCCGGTTCCCGCCGATTCCACCGACTGGGTTCAGCACACCTATGACGCGTGGCCGCCGCTGCTGGTCGGCCGGAAATTCTTCGTGGTCGCTCCGTGGCGCCGCGATCCGACTCCAGCCGGGCGGCTGCGGCTGGAGCTCGATCCGGGAATGCAGTGCGGCACTGGCCAGCATCCTTGCACGCAGTTGTGCCTCGAAGCCATGGAGCGCGTCATCAGGCCGGGCGACGCGGTACTTGATGTGGGCAGCGGCTCCGGTATTCTTTCGATCGCGGCCAAGCTTCTCGGGGCGGGTCGAGTGGTTGCTTGCGACATCGATCCGGAGGCCGCTCGGGTGGTCCCGTTCTTTGTCGGTAGCGCCGATGCGGTTCGTTCAGGATCGTTCGACGTGGTGGTGGCGAACATCAACGAAACCGTGATCGAGGATTTGCGGGCTGAGTTTGAAAGAGTCGCGCCTCGGCGAATTTTGTCGGGCTTTCAGGATGACTCCGGCAACTGGACGTGTTTAGTCTGCTAAGGATTTTCGGGCCACTTGTGCTTCGGATAGCGGCGAGACAATTCCCTGCGCACTTGCGGATACAGGCGCTCCCAAAATCCGGCCAGATCCGCGGTAACTTGCACCGGGCGATGATTCGGCGCCAACAGGCGCACCACTACGGGCGTGTTGCCGATGCGCGGTGTTTCGCGGACTCCGAAGAAATCCTGCAACCGCGATTCGATCCACGGAGGCTGGTTTTTTTCGTAGTGCACCTTGACGTGGCGGCCGCCGGGAAGACGCAGCCGCTCGGGCGCAATCTGGTCGAGCCGGGCTGGACGAATCGCGTCGATGAGACCGGTTAGCTGCGCAAAACTCGACCGCCCCCGGCACAAATCCCTCAAGGCTGCTTCGATGTCGATTTCGATACCGGCGAATGCGGCGCGGGCTCGAAGCTGGTCCAGTTCCTGGCGATCCGCAAAGCGTCCGATGTCGGCTTCCAGAGCCTTTTCCGCCAATAGTCGCGAAGCCTCTTCCGAGGCCGGCGCGGGACTGCGCGTTTCGTCGATAACCAACTGGTCGTAGAGGAGCGTAGTCACCTGTTCGGCACGCTCTGCCACGCGGTTCCAATCGAGGATCGTCCGTTCGACAGCGTGGTCGAGCAGCCATTCGGGCTCGATGGGCGCGATGAGGCGAACCAGCGGCAAGCCGTGTTCGCGGCGTTCTTCGATATCGATGGCCACCACGAATTCGTGACGGCAATTCTCGCATTTCGCGGCGCCGCCGGAGGACAACAGAAGCTCACCATCGCGCCGGAGCCGCGCTACGCGATCGGGAAACGCGGCGAGAACGGATTGAAGAATTTCGGCATCACCATGGCGGTCGCGGCCGGGGACCATTCTGCGGAGCTGCTCGAAGACACGACGGGTGTTTGGCTGCCAATCGTGATCGATCAGCGTGAGCAGATTGTGTGAACCGCGCTCGCCCGTCGTGAGTATGGCCGCGACGGCACATCCCGACTCAGGGACACCGCGCCGCTTGGCTTCGAGCACCAGCTTCGCAAGGCGGGGCGCCAAGGGAAACGCGGCCATTTCAGGCGTGGCTTCCAGACGATCGAGTAGCGTCGCGGCCGCTGTCCACGCAGCTTCGGGCGGCGGCTCCAGCCAATCCAGCGAGTCGATTTGCATCGCTCTAAGCTGAAGCACGATCTGCGACAATTCCCGGCGGCGAATTTCCGGCGGATCGGAGACCGGCCGCCGATGAAAATCTTCGGCGGTATAGAGTCGAATCACACGGCCAGGTTGCGTGCGGCCCGCGCGCCCGGCGCGCTGCGTTGCCGACGACTGGCTGATCCGCTGGATGTTCAGCGACGGCAGACCGGTCCAGGGCGAATCGACCGCGACGCGCGCCAATCCGCTGTCAATCACGGCTGTCACTCCCTCCACGGTAATCGAGCTTTCGGCGACGTTGGTCGACAAGATTACTTTTCGCCGATCGGCGCGCATGACGGCGCGGTCCTGTTCTGCGGGCGTCAAATCGCCATGCAGGGGAACCACCAGTAACCCGAAGCGCTCAATGGCTCGAGCTGCCCGTCGAATTTCCGCCGCTCCCGGAAGGAATACCAGCACATCCCCGTCGACGCCGTTATTTATCAGGCGCTCGAGCGCGCCGGCGACCTGCTCTTCGAGCGGCGCGGCTGAGTGCGGCGTGTAATCGATCTTCAGATCGTACAGCTTGCCCTCCGAGCGCAGGATCGGGCAATTCCTTAGAAACTTGGCGATTGGCGCGGCATCGAGAGTCGCAGACATCACCACGATGCGCTTGCCCGTCCGCTTCACGAGCGCCAGGGCGAGATCGGTATCGAGGTGACGCTCATGAAATTCGTCGAGGATCACGATATTGGCGCCGCGCAGCGACGGATCGGAGATCAGGCGGCGGGTCAACACGCCTTCAGTGAGAAACCGCAGCCGCGTTCGCGGACCGGTGATATCCTCAAATCGAACCTGGTAGCCCGCCGTTTCCCCGACGCGCTCGCCCAGTTCGCTGGCGACGCGGCGCGCGGCCATCCTTGCGGCCAGACGTCGCGGTTCCAGAACAATCACGTCACCCAGTGGAAGCAGCGCGGGCGGAACACGCGTGGTCTTCCCCGCCCCGGGCGGCGCCTCGATGACGACATGCTTGGACCCGCGCAGCGCGTTCAAAATATCGGGGATGAGATCATCGATGGGGAGTTTCATTCATCGACGACGGCGCGAATCGTTTCCGGAGCGTTTCCTTCCAGGCGATTGTTCACAAATATGTAAGCCGCCCGACGCTCCTCCCGCATGCGGCGGATCAGCGCCCGCAGCGCTTCGCGCGCTTCGGGATTCTCATCGCGAATCCGGTCGTAGGGAGTGAACATCGCGACCGCATCCTCATACGCTCGCCCCGGACGAAGCAGCGCGCGCGCAACGGTAAAATCCGCGGAAAATGCGCCGGCCATCCCCATCTGCTCGCGCAGGGCCGGCATTCGCGTCCAGGAATTGAACACATGCGCGACCCGGTGCGCGCGTAGCGCATCGAAATAACGCGGCGCGAGATACTCACGATTGCGCACCTCCACGGCGTATCGAAACGAATCCGGCAGAGCGTCAAAGAACGAATCGAGCCGGTCGACAAACTCATACGGGGGCGCCGCGCGAGTACCGAATTCGAAGATCAGCGTTGCAATTCGGGCCGCGTGGGGCGCCAGTACCTCCAGGAACAGCGCGCTGAGCGCGTCGGCGTTCAGATAGGTTTCATTTTTCAAACCGGCCCGCGGACCATAGCGCGCATGCTTCGGGAATACCTCGCAGGTCACTTCCTCCGGCACTTTCAAGGCGAATCGCAGAGCAGGCGGCGCGGAGGCGAACAGCTTGCTCCAGAACTCGGGCGTGGGGAATTGATAAAAGGAGAAATCTCCGCAAACTACAGGAAATGTTTCGGCGTACTCGGCCAGGCACTCGGACTCAAAACGCTTCTTCGAAAATCGGCCCCGCGAAAGATAGCGGTCGCGATCATAAATCTGGTCGATCCAACCTTCGTATTTCCACGAACTGGTTCCGATCCAGACATTGTTTTCCGTAAGTTGGCGGAGGCGCGCGGCCAGGGCGGATCGATCGAAAGACCGCGGCCGATCGAAAAGCGGAAGCGTCACCAGGCGTGGGCGGAGCGGTTGTAAAACGGGTCCGCGCCCGCTTCGATCACCCCGCTGGGCAGGACCTTGATCGCCACCGGAGCGGCACCATTGTTCCACCGCGATTGCGAGCTGGTGTGGTGACCGCGGTCGGTCAGATCGCTAAACACTGCGGGCGGAATCCGTTCGTCCAGGATCAAGTCGCCGCGATTCCACGCGTGGTTATCGAAGCTCGAAATCAGATGGCGGGTCTGGAAGCGAGGCGCTTCCACCGCGTTTTGCGGGTTCATATTAAACTCGGCCACGTCGAAGAATATCTGGATCAGCGCCTGATCCTGATTGTCACCGCCGGGGGTGGAGAGCGCCATGTATGGGCGTCCATCGAGATGGGTGACCAGCGTGGGACTCAGCGTCACGCGCGGCCGCTTGCCTCCGGCAAGCTCATTCGGATTCCCCGGAATCAACACGAAGCTCTGCGCGCGCTCCGTGAGCGGAATGCCCGTATCGCCGGCGATTACGCTGGGAAGCCATGCGCCGGACGGCGTTGCGGAAAAAACCATCCCGTCGTGATCGATAGCGTCGACGCAAGTCGTGTCGTGCGCCATCAGCGCGTCGTCGATCTTCACCCTCGCCGTTTCGGTCTCCGAAGGGTGCTTGCCGATCTTGCCATTGATCTTTCCCGGCAGAAAATCCTGCGACGCGCGTTCGGTGATCTGGCGGCGGCGCTCGTTTCCATACTCTTTCGACAGCAAAACATCGGACGGAATCTTACTGAACTTCGGGTCGCCGTAATAGGTGTCGCGATCCGCGTAAGCGAGCTTCAGCGCTTCCACCAGCCGATGGATGTACTCGGCCGAGTTCAACGGCGTGCGCTGATCGTATCCTTCCATGATGTTGAGCGTTTCAATCATGGCCGGACCCTGACTCCAGAAACCGGGCTTGTACACCCGGTATCCACGATAGGTGGTGGAAACCGGTTCTTCGAGCTCGAGCTTGAACGCAGCCATGTCGTCGTAACGCAGCAGGCCGCCATTGGCTTTCATGAACGCATCAATTTTGTGGGCAACTTCGCCGCGATAAAAATAATCGCGAACGGCGTCGATGGCAGCCTGGCGGCTCTTGCCCTCGGACAAGGCTTTCTTTTCGGCGTCGGCCATGGAGCGCAGCGTACGCGCGAGGTCGGGCTGGCGAAAAATATCGCCGACGCGGGGGAGTTGGCCGTTGGGCATGAAGTGAGCCTTCGAGCTCGGCCACAGATCGAAGAAGCGGCGGCTTGCGGCGATGCTCTGCGCGCGCATTTCGTCGATGGCGAATCCGTCGGCCAATTCGATCGCCGGCGCGATCACGTCGTTGAACGATTTCGTGCCGAACTCGCGCAGCGCCAGCAAACCCGCGTCCACCATTCCAGGCACCAGCGCCGGCATGATTCCGGCAACCGGAATGATCCCCTTCAAACCGCCGGGTTCCGTCTCCAGAATCTCCCCGATTTTAAGCGGACGATTGCGAAACATCTCGGCGGTCGCCAGCTTAGGCATGGTTCCGACGCCGGCGATGGAATAAACCTTGCCGGTCTTGGTGCGAATCAGGATTGGCGCTTCGCCGCCCATGCCGAAATGTGAAAGCTCGGTGGCGGACGCCGCAAACATCGCCGTGACGCCGGCATCCACAGCGTTGCCGCCGTGATAGTAGATGCGCATGCCGGCTTCGGTGGCGTATTCGCTGCCCGCGGCGACAGCGCCATGCGTGCCTCGGACAGCTTGCCGGAGCGGATGGTCCCATTCCCGCCGCGATTGAGCGGCGCAAAAACTAGTCAGGGTGAGTATAACGAGGAACTTCTTGTGCATGGATTGGCTCGTCCGCCGATGCAATTATTATAATGGTTCCACGTGGAGACGGCCCCCGATCGCGATTTGAAGCCCGATCGTGATTTGAAGAATGACGAAAGCGAGCCCATGCTCTACTGTCCCGTGTGCAGCCGGCGCCTGACCGAGCGAAAATGCAAGCTGTTCTGCGAACAGTGTGGCTACTACATGAGCTGCGCGGACTATTATTAAGGACATGAGTGAACTGGCAGAATTGTTAGAGCGATTCCGCCGCGGCGCGGAGCTGCTGGCGATGGCCACGACCGGCGCGGCCGGTACCGAGCTCGATTTCAAACCCGAAGGCAAGTGGAGCGTCCGGCAGATCGTGTGCCATCTGGCGGACGCGGAAGCCGTGGGCGTCATGCGGTTCCGGCAGTTGATCGCCGAGGAGAACCCGACCATGCTCGCCTGGGATCAAGAGGCTTGGGCCGCGAGGCTCGACTACGAGAAACGCAAAATCTCGCAGGCGCTGGAAATTTTTCGGGTGCTGAGATCGGCGAACTTCGACCTGTTAAAAGACCTGCCCGAGTCGGCATTCGATCGCACTGGAACCCACACCACGCGCGGACCGATGAGCCTGAAGACAGTGCTGAGAATGTACGCGGAACATGTCGAAACTCACGTCAAGCAATTACAGGGCGTCCGCGCCGCGTACAAAGAACATCGCGCGAAGATGGCGCAAGCCGTCCAGTAGTTTACCTTCTTTATTCGTAGCGAAGAGCTTCAACCGGATCCAGGCCTGCGGCTTTGCTCGCGGGCCAGATTCCAAAGAACAGCCCGATTCCGACCGACACCACGATTCCCAGGCCCGCCGCCCATAGAGGCACTACCGTGGGCAGACTCGGGAACGCGAAGTGAGCGGCAACTGAGACCATCCACCCGAACATCATCCCGAGCAACCCGCCCAGTCCGGTCAGAACCACTGCTTCCGTCAGAAACTGCGCGATGATATCGGACCGGCGCGCGCCGATCGCTTTTCTAACACCGATCTCGCGCGTGCGCTCCGTCACCGAGACCAGCATGATATTCATCACACCGATGCCGCCGACCAGCAGCCCGATCGAGCTGAGCACCACCATCACCAGCGTCACCATGGAGGTCACGCTGCGAAAATCCTCCACCATCTGGTCCGCCGTCGAGACGAAGAAATTATCGGGCGCAGTCAGCGGGACATGACGCTGCTGCCGCAGCACCACGCGCATTTCGTCGATGGCCGCGGGAAGATGCCCGTCCTTTGCCTTCACGATCAGCATATTTTCCTGCGCCGACGGAAACAGCTTGTGCATGGTGAAGTACGGAAGCAGAATGCGATTATCGTCCTGACCGGGAATAGACGTCGCAGGGCGATTCATCACACCGATCACTTCCACCTCGGCTCCCGCGACAGCGATTTTCTTTCCCAGTGCGTCTTCCACGCCGAATAGCGCCTTGTACACGTCTTCGCCGATCACGGCCACCGGCAGGTGATGGCGATTCTCGGTATCGGTGAAAAAACGGCCGAATTTCATCTCCGCCTGTCCGCTGCCGGTATACGATTCGTCGGTGCCGCCGATCTGGGGTCCCAGATAGTCGTTCCCTTTGTAGCGAACGCGGCCCATGAAATTCGGGAAAAGAAACGGACTGGCGTGTTCCACCGATGGGCAGCGCTCCGCCACCGCGACCGAATCTTCATACGTCAGAGGCTTGCGGTTCCGCTCCTCGGCCGTGCGGCCGCCGAAGTTGGGACCCATGCGCATCTTGAACACGATGGCGGTATTGGTTCCGAAGCTGCGGATGACGCCGGTAACCGCGCCGTCGAGCCCGGCCAGAATCGAGCCGACCGAAATAATCGTGCCGGTGCCGATAATCACGCCCAGAACAGTGAGAAACGATCGGATTTTGTTCTCGCGCAGCGTCGCCAGCGCCAGTCCGATTACGGAAACCAGAAGTTTCATGACGTCTCCGACCTCAGCGCGACAATCGGATCCAGTCGCGATGCTCTTCTGGCCGGATAAATTCCGAAGAACAGGCCGACCGCGGCGGAAAGCGTCACCCCCAGGATCACGGCGTTCAAGGGAAGCACCATCGGGACCGGCGTGAAGTTGCGAACGATGATCGCGATGATCCACGCGATGGTCACCCCGCTGAGCCCCCCGAAAAACGCCAGCATCGAAGACTCCACCAGGAACTGGTTCAGAATATCCTGCCGGCGTGCCCCAACGGACTTTCTTACGCCGATTTCGCGGGTCCGCTCGCTCACCACGGCGAGCATAATGTTCATGATCACCACTCCGCCCACCACCATGAACACGCTGACCACGCCGACCGCCGCCGCCGCGATCGCGCCCGTCAGTTGGTCCCAGGCCGAGACCAAGGTGTCCGAAGAAAGGATTGAAAAATTGTCATCCTGCTGCGGGCGCAAATGCCGGTAGGACCGCAGCAGCACGCGCACTTCGTCCTGCGCCTGTTCGAGCTGACTGCGGTCGATCGCCTGAAAGTTGAAACTGATACCCTGCTGCGCACCGTATGTCTTGAAGTAGGTTTGATCCGGAATGCCGACGTAATTGTCCTGCGATTGGCCGAACACCGAGCCCTTCGCTTTGCCGACGCCGATCACTTCATACGGCTGTCCGTCGATCTGAACCGTCTTTCCCAGCGGATCCGTGGTGGGGAAGAAGCGATCTTTGAAATCAGCGCCCAGGAACACCACCGGCATGCGCTTTTCGTCTTCGAAGTCCGCGTAGACACGGCCGACATCCACCTGTGTGTTGGACATCGCGAGCGTATTCGCGGTGCCGCCCATCAGGGCGACGCCATCTACCAGATCGCCTTTATAGGTAACCTTGGCGCCGCGTTGCACGAAGATTCCCGCTTCCCGCACCAGCGTGGCGTGTTCTTTTACGAAGGCGTACTCTTCGCGAGTCAATTGCGGATTGCGGCGCAGGGCTTCCAGAAATTTCTTCGGGTCGCGATTGCCCACATAAGCCACGCGCATCACCCGGAAACCATCGTTGCCCATGGTGGACGCGGTATTCGCGATAAACACGTCCATTCCATGAATCACCGACATCACGGCGATTAGCGTCGTGGTGGAAAGAATAATTCCAAGCAGCGTCAGAAAACTGCGCAGCTTGCTGGAACGCAGCGAGTCGAAAGCGACCGCCGCGGCTTCAATGAAGGAGGCTCGTGATTGCACCTATCTTTAGGATACGAGACCCGCCGGCGTTTTGTTCCAGACCTGTTCCATCCATTCCAGGACCACGCCATCCAGCCAGAACCGGGGCCTGCTGCGCGCTATGAAGCCGAGATGTCCGCCGTGCTCCACCGCGACCAATCGCAGATATGGATTCTCGCGAAAGGCGGGGTGGGCATACACCGAAAATGGCACCAGCGGGTCGTCCTTCGCCGTCACGACCAGCGCCGGGACGCGAATCTTCTCGAGATATTGGTTCGACGACTGCGTCCGGTAGTAGTTTTCCGCGGTTCCGAACCCAAACAGGCGCGCCGTGTAGTAATCGTCGAAATCATAAATCGTGCGAACTTTCTTCAAATGCTCAATGCGGTACATTTCCGGCGCTTGGCGATTGCGCATCCGGATTTTCTCTTTCAGGCGAGCGAGGAACCGATTGGCGTAAATGAAGTTTTCACGCTTCCCGAGAGCGGTCGCGCACGAAGCCAGGTCGATCGGCGTTGAAATCGCGCAAAGTCCCGCCAGCAAATCCGGGCCTGTTTCACCCAGTTCGCCCGCCAGCTTTAAAGAAACGTTGCCGCCCAGCGAAAATCCCGCGAGAAATATCGGCCGATTCGCGGCGCGCTTCCGTTCCCGAAGAATATGCAAAACGTCGCTGGTCTGGCCCGAATGATAATTCGACAGCGCCAGGGATTCCGTTCCGCCGCAGCTCCGCAGATTCACGCGATGCGTCGCGAAACCCGCTTCGAGCGCCGCATGCGACATGCTGCGCGCATATCCCGCGTCGCTCGATCCTTCCAGACCGTGAACCAGAATCAGCTCGCCGCGCGGCTCGCCTTCGGGCTCCTGCGAATCGACGCGCACCTGCACGTCCGGCTCAGTTCGATACGTGGCGCGCTTGACCGGCCATCGGCGCTCGCTCTTCGGGCGGCTCCAGAAGTTGCCGGCAATCGTGGACAGATGCGGATTCTTGAAAAAAGGCTCGAAAGACTGCAAAAGACTATTCTAAGCTGCTAAAGGTATAATTTCATTCCGAGGTGTGTCGGCTGGAATCCCAGGCGCTGGTAAAAACGCTGCGCATCTTTGCGCCCGGCGTGGGTGGTCAATTGCAACAGGTAGCAGCCGCGCTGGCGGGCGCGCTCGATCACCCATTCCATCATTCGCGTGCCGATGTGGAGATTACGAAGATCCTCGCGAACTCTCACGGATTCCACCTGCGCGCGCCAGCCGCTCTTCAGGCCGGGAATGAATGTCAATTGCAGAGTGCCGACCACGCGGCCCTCAAACATTGCGACCACCAATTCGTTATCGGGGTGCGAGGTCAATTCCTGAAAGGACTTCACGTGCTCCTCGCGACTGCGGGATTCGAACGGAACCATGGAGTCGCGTTCGATCATTTGCACCATCTCATCGAGATCGGCCAAGGTGGCGAGTCGAATCGTCAGTGGATCCATCGTCAAACCGGCAATTCGATCTCGACCAGCAACCCCGGCGCGGCGTTCGAAGCCTTCAAAGTGCCCTTGTGCAGCTCGACGGCGCGGCGCGCAATTGACAGCCCCAATCCCACGCCGCCGCTGCCGCGATTTCGATCCGGTTCCACGCGGTAAAACGGATCGAACAAATGCGCCAGGGCCGCTTCGGGAACGCCCGGGCCGTAATCGCGCACGCGCACGCGCACCTGTCCGCCGCCATTTTCGAGCGCCACTTCCACCTTCGATTCCGGCGGCGCGTAGCGAATTGCGTTACGAACCACGTTCTCGATCGCGCGCCGTAGCAGTTCGCCATCACCGTCGACGGTTATGGGCTGGTACGATTCCAAAGTCAGCGCACAGCCGCGAGCTTGCGCTTCAATCGAGCAATCGTCCACCAGTCCAGTGACGAGCTCGTCAAGTTTCACGCGCTCGATTCGCCGTTGCGACGGGTCGTTTTCGAGGCGCGTCACCTCCAGCATGTGCCGGATCAGCTCATTCAACCGATCGGCCTCTTTCTGAATGCGGTCGAGCGGCGTCGTGGCGGATTCACCGGACCGCGCGAGCTCGATGGCAACACTCAAGCGCGCGAGGGGGCTTCGCAACTCATGCGAGACGTCCAGCAGCAGCCGGCGCTCGGCCGAGAGCAGCGTCTGGATGCGAGTCGCCATGCGATTGAACGCCCGCGCCAGGTCGCCGAGCTCGTCTCCGCGAGAATCCTCGGCGCGCGCGTCGAGATCGCCATGGCCGAATTTTTCCAGGGCGCTTCGAAGGCCCCGTAGCGGCGCGGTCAGATGATAGGTGAAGGCATAGCACAGCAGCACCACGATGAAAACCACTAAGAGGTGCGCGGGCTGCAAGTTGGAAAAAATGAGGCGCATGGGCGAGATGATCAGAAAAAAACAGTAGTGCCCGTCGCGTGCAAAGCGGGCGAAGATCAATCCGCCATGTCCCGCGATCGGAAGACGCGGATGGTTCCGGGCGGAATCGATGAGCGCGGTCCGAGGCTCCCCCGTTACCAGATCCGTTCCGTTCGCATCCGTAAAGATGACTCCGCGCGCGCCCGTGACGTCCTGAAAACGCGCGAGCGCCGCCGCCAGCGCGTCACGTCCGCCCTGTTCCCATGCCTGGCGCGCCTCGGTCCCTTCCAAGCCGAGCAAAAGAGAGAACGGCGCGCGAATCCGTGCATTGGCGCTGTAGCTCAGCACCGAGGTAAGAACCGTGGCGACCACGGTAATCAGAATCGCCAGCGCGAACCACCCCAGCACTTTTGCGAACAGCGATCTCATGGCCCGGTCTTTTCGCCCGGTTCTTCATCCGCCTGATCGGCGGAGCTGCAAAACTGATAACCCACGCCGCGCACCGTCTTGATCAGCGTCCGGTCGCTTTCCAGCTTTCGCCGCAGATGGCTGACGTGCATGTCGATCGAGCGGTCGAACGGCGTGGCCTTGCGATTGTACATGTTCTCCATCAGCGTGTCGCGCGAAACCACGCGGCCGGCGGAGCGCACCAGCATCTCCAGAATGTCGAATTCGAGCGTGGTCATCTCGATTGGACGCCCATCGCAAACCACTTCCCGCGTTCCCGGATCGAGCACCACGCCGTTTACTTCGATCCGTCCCTTGGAACGAACCGCGCGGCGCAGAATGGCCCGGATGCGCGCCACCAGTTCGCGCGGGTTGAATGGCTTGGCCAGATAATCGTCGGCGCCCAGATCCAGGCCGACGATGCGATCCTCATCCTCGCCCCGCGCGGTTAGCACCAGGACCGGAACCCGGCTCCGCTCGCGAAGCTGCTTCAGCAGCGAGAAGCCGTCCAAACCCGGAAGCATCAGGTCGAGCACGATCAGATCGAACTTCCCTGTCGAAGCGAGATCCAGGCCGCCGATCCCGTCGTGCACCAGCGCGACCTCGAACTTCTCGCGCTCCAGAAACTCTTTGAGCAGCGCGCACAATTCGATGTCGTCGTCGATGATCAGTACTCGCACAACCTTAACTATGTAACATACAACAGTAGCCTCACGATGCTGACCGCGCTGACCCGTGGCGTAAGCCCCAATCTGGAATCCTGCCAGCTCGAATTCTTCGACCGCCAGCCGATCGACCTTACCCGCGCGATCGAGCAGCACCGCGCATACGAAACTGCATTGGCAAGCCTGGGCGCACGCGTGATTTCATTGCCGGGCAGGCCCGAATTTCCGGATGGCATGTTTGTCGAGGATCCTGCGATCGTGCTCGATGAGCTGGCAATCATCTGCCGCATGGGCTCGGAGACCCGGCGCGGGGAATCCGCGAGCATTGCGGAGGCTCTTACTCAATTTCGAGAATTGAAGTCGATCAGCGAGCCCGCAACGCTCGAAGGCGGAGACGTGATGCGCGTTGGAAAAACGCTTTACGCCGGTGTTTCGCGGCGTAGCAGTCGCGAAGGATCGGCGCAATTGGAGCGACTGATCGGACCTTTCGATTACCGCGTTGTGCCCGTCCCGGTGTCAGGCTGTCTGCATCTGAAAAGCGCGGTTTCCTACTTGGGAGATGCGACGCTCCTCGCGAATCGCCAATGGATCGACGCCGGCGTGTTCCGCGACTTCAGGATCATCGATGTGCCGCGCGATGAGCCCTGCGCTGCGAACGTCCTACGCATCGGCGACACCGTGCTGATTCCGGCATCGTTTTCCAAGACCCGGAAGCTGCTGGAAGACGCAGGCTTCAACGTCATGCAGCTCGACATTTCCGAGCTGCAGAAAGCCGAAGCGGGTCTCACCTGCTCCAGCCTGATTTTCGAGGCGAATTAAGGCCGTCGCGGCGACACGAAGGCGTAGCGCAAAGCGTCCATTTGCTCCGCTGAGCCGCTTAGCAGATCACTGGGGAATCGGCGGAACACCAGCATATCGTTATAAATCACCGCGGGCCGGTCGAAATTTAGACCCATCCCCGCAAGATATTGGAGGCGCATGCTGAGGTCGTCGTTGATGGCGGCGTGCTCCAGCCAGGGCGCCAGATCGTGCGCGCGACCCGCGTAGGTGGCCAGCAAATCGATGGGAGATTGGAATCCTTCCGGCAGCAGCGACTGCACGACACCCTCATTTTCCGGCCGATTCCAACGCGCCTGAAGCGCGTCCAGATCGATTTTCAAAGGCTCGACTTGCCCCAGCAGCACGATATCGTAACCTTCGCCGTCGATGTCGTTGCCCCAGACCGTCCCGTTGGGGAATACGTCGAAAAACGTGGCCAGTTCGCTTTTCACGGTCGCTTCGTCACTCTCATACAGCGGGACCCACTGCGTGACGATTCCACCCGGATTCAAATGCTGCTTCACCAGCTCGAAGTATTGTTTCGAATATAACGACGACGTGCCCTTCACCCACGGATGAATCGGGTCCGACGTAATCACATCGAATTTATCTTTCGACGTGAGAATGTAGTGCCGCGCGTCGTCGTAATGAATCTGCGTGCGGGGATCGTTCAGCACGTTGTAGTTCTCGCGCGCGAAGTATTGCGTGGAGACTGGGGGGATCAACGGCTCCAATTCGCAGATCGTGATTTTCTGGACCGTCGGGTGAACCACGAATGTTCCCGCCGTAACGCCGGCTCCGAATCCGACCACAAGGACTGATCGTGGATCTGGGTGTAGCAGCGCCGGGAGATGCCCTAGCATCCGTTGCAGCCGCATATCGTAAGGCTCGGTCGACGCTTCCACTTTGCCGCTGACGTGAAAATAATGTTTGCCGTCGGGCAGCTCAGAGACCACGATGGAGGAATTTCTGCCTTCGCCAACATACAGTGGCCGTCCAGGATTCGTGGAAACCATCATGCGCCGGCCATACGCCACAGCGAGCCATGGCATTTCTGAAACCGTTGTGATCAGCACGATCACCAGCGCCGCGGCCGCTACCAGGCCAGCCACTGCGGTTTTGCTGAGCGTGTTGAGCATCGGCACAAACACCACCATCGCCGCGATGGCCGAAGAAGCGATCAGGAGCCGCTCTGAATCCTGCGTGCCGATCCACGGAATAAACACCACCGCAAATCCCAGCGCGCCGACGATACCTCCAACCGTATTCGCCGCGTACACTTCGCCGACGACTTTACCCGCGTCCTGCCCTCGCGCGGCGACAGCCGCCAGCGCCAAGGGAAAGCTCGCCCCCCACAGGCAAGCCGGAGGAAGCATGGCCCACAGGCAGCGCATCAGGTCGATCTGAAAGTTGAACCACGGACTGGTCGCCAATAGAGGATTTACGGGCCAGTTGGGGATCGAATCGCTCACCATATACGCTGTCCACGCGATTCCGCCGGCGAGCAGTAATTGGCATAAGCCCAGCGCGAGCCGGGCATCTTTGTGATGCCGCGACCACTGCGATCCGGCAGCGCTGCCGAGTCCTAGCCCGACCAGGAACACGGCCAGAATGATCGAGAACGTGTATACGGTCGCGCCGAGCATCAAGGAGAGCAGGCGAGTCCAGATCACTTCCGCTCCCAGCGCGCACATCCCCGATAGCGCGATTGCGATCATAACCCCGCGCGATCCATCCGCGGGCGCCATGGCTTGATCAGTCTCGCGCTGCGCCGCGCGGTAGGTCGTCTTCTTCGCCAGCCGGTAGCTTATAAACGCCACCAGTGCGTTGATGGCGACCGCAGCGAAGGTCGCCGTCGGCATGTCGTAGACGCGCAGCAGATAGAACCCGGCCAGCAGACTTCCGAACACCGCGCCTGCGATGTTACCGCCGTAGAAAAATCCCAGCCAGGAAACTCCCTGCGGAGTGGTTTCCACCCAGCGCGCGATGGCCGGCAGCGACGCTCCCATCAGCAGCGTCGGCGGCAGCAGGCAAATCGCGGCGATGATCACTCGCAGAATAATTCCCCACAGGCCTTCCCCGCCCAGCGCTGCATAGACGTGATCGATCAGAGGATATGCGAACAGCACCAGCAATCCGCATATGCCGATAGATGCCTCGATCAGGGCGTAGACGCGCAGCGGATGTTCTCGCGCGGAAACGTATCGGGGCAGCAGCAGGCTTCCCAGGCACATCCCGCCCATGTAGGTGCCGAGCAAAACGCCCAGAGAAAGCGCCGACGATCCGATCACCAGTTGCAGTAACTGAAACCACACCACTTCATAGATGAGCGCCGCGCATCCGCTGCCCGCGAATAACGCGAGCAGGATCGGTAAATGGCGGTTTGAGACCGGGGGAGCAACAGGCAGTTCGGCAGAAACGGGGGATTTCAACTTCGCTTTCGACATTTGGCCAGAGTCGAATGATAACGCACTTCCGAATGGATTATCTTCGGAGGATGCGGACCAAAATGTCCTGAACCGTCGGCCCAGTCCGGCCGTTTGTCGGCGGAAGGACAACACATCGATCGAACCGGAAAACTGCTGGTGAACGATTCCGGAGCGGGCGTTGGCGAAGCTTCAGGGCCGCTTTCTTTCGCTGGCTTGCTTCCACAGGCGGACGCCCCCGGCAAAAGCGTTCTTATTGTCGCCCAGTCGAAAATCCTTCGGCAGCCCATCAAGATTTTTCGCGTTCCCGCCGCCCAACACGACGTATTCCGCGCCCAGAGCGTCCTTCAGTTCCTGCGCGACGCGAATCACCTGCCGCCGCCATCTCTTTTTCCCGAGACGTGTCAGTCCGCGCAAACCCACGTAGTCTTCATAGGTTTTGCCTTTCTTGTAAGGCAGGTGCGCGATCTCCATCGGTTCGACGATGCCGTCCACGACCATCGCCGTTCCTAATCCTGTGCCCAAGCCCAGGAACAGCATGGATCCGCCCTCGTAAGAACCGAGAGCTTGCATCGCGGCATCGTTGACGATCTGAACCGGACGCCCGAAGGCTTTATGGAAGTTGAACCCCACCCAGCCTGCGCCCAGATTGTGCGGCTCGTGCATGGGACGTCCGTGCAGAACCGGCCCCGGGTATCCTATTGAAACGACCTCGTAGTCCCAGCCCTGGGTCGCCTTCTTGACTTCGCGGACCATCCGGATCGCGGTCATGGCGGGACCTGATGTGATCTTCTGCTCCGTTTGTCCGGGGGTCGACACCTTGACGTGCGTTCCGCCAACGTCCACCACCAGCACCTTGGGCGTCTTCATAGACACCAGTTTAGACGGAGTGCCGACCTAGTTTCTTGCGCTGGCCGCGATGCGGCGACGTGCGCGCATCCTGGCCTCCTGATTCGCATTCAGGGCATGGTCCAGCAAATCGAGCCATGAATTCAAGGCTGCGACCCGCTCCCGCAGGGCAGCCGTGTGGCCCTCGCCGACGGATACGGCCGAACCCAGCTCTTTTTCGAGAATCTTGATCCCGATCAGTTGGTTAACGATCCAGGTGTCATCGGCAAGAAATGTCTCAGTCATCACGTCTCCTCGCGCATAATTCTGAGCACGCCAAACACCATTTTTCTATCTATTTGATAAACGGTGTTATTCCTTTGGCCAAGTAGTACCGAAACGGACTTGTGTCTATTTGGAATTGGGTCAATTAGTGACATTCAGGGTCGCAGCGGCACTAGCGACGCCACCAACTGTGACCACTACCGGCTGCGATCCTGTGCTGATACCGCCCGGCACTTGAAAATTGATTTGCGTCACGCCGACTAGCCCCGGAGTGATACCGATGAATTTGATAATCGCGGGTACCCCCGCCACGGTCACCGTAGCGCTCTGTACCGGCGCCGGCAAATCCGCGAGCGGAGTAGAGGACGACGGCGCCGCGCCCGTAGCCACCGCCGGGGAAACCGTTCCGCCTCCGGTAATGTAAATCGCGATTTCCTGTCCTCGCGCCGCGCTTCCCGTCGGGACCACGACGCTGTTCGCATCCATGAAAATGCCTGGCGCCGTCGCCGCCACTGCGGAGTTTACGGCGGTGACCTTGCCATTGTTATTGATGCTCACCGCCACGGAGCTGCCGGGAATCGTTTCGTAGGGGATCTGAATGTTCACCAACCCGGAAGAAACGTAGTACAACGGCGCGGCTACACCATTCACCAGCACCTCGACTCCAGCCATGGAAATCGGAAGCGGCACGCTGCTCGCCTGCTCGGTCGACGGCGCCATCTGCGAACCGAAAATCGCCATGATCCCACCCGGAGCGAAGGCGGATTGATAAGAAGCGGCGTTTGCAAGCGCCGAGACAGCCGGCGTTCCGCTTGACGTCGAACCGGACGACGTAACGCTGACGGAAACCGATGCAGTCGAATTGCTGGACGCGCCCGTATACGCAGCGGTGATCGTTCCCGAGCCCAGCGGCAACTGTGAACCCTTCACCGCCAATGTTGCCGTCGCGGTCCCCACCGATCCGACCAGCGGAGCCGAACCGAGCAGCGCTCCGTTCGCCTCGAAGGTGACGGTTCCGGTCGGCGTGACTGCGCCAGAGCTTTGCACCGTCGCCGTCAAATACACGACATCGGTGACACCCAAAGTTGCCAGATTCGCGAGCAGCGAAATCGCCGTGGACGGAGTGACCGGTGTCGAGGAACCGCTTCCATTCCAGCCGGTGACAAGCTTGTACGCATCCACCGATCCGAGGCCGGTGGCCTGATCGTAACCGACGCCCGCCGCGAATCCAACCGGTGTCTCCGTGCAGCTTCGGAGCCTCTTCGAACACGCGACAGTCACGATATTATTCCCGGTCGTAATATCGTGAAACACGCTGGGATTCGTCTGCGCGAGCGAATACAGATTGGGATTCATATTTCCCACGCCCGGGCTGGATTGAATCCCTTTCGAAACCAGGTACTGATTCAGGAGCACGGCAACACCCGCGAAGGATGGAGTGGGAGCCGAAGTGCCTCCATATATCTGCTCCTGACCGCCCGTGAACACGAGATATCCGTCGTGATCCGCCGACGCGGTCAACGAAATATCGGGAACGTGTCGCGCGTTGTCGGCGGGAACGCCGGGGCCGGTCTGCCAGGAAGGCTTTTGAAAAAAAATGCTCGCTCCACCACCGCTGGCCGAAGGCTCCCCGTCGGCCACGCTGTCATTCCATGTCGTTTCCGGGATGTAAGAAAGAGCCGAAGCTCCATTCGCGTCGTTGGTGGAGTTCCAGTAATTTCCGCTGCCCTCTACGAACTCAGTGCCGCCGATACCGGTCACCTCGGGGACGCTCGCCGGAGTATCGACGGCTAAACCGGGATTCTGGGAATCGTTGCAGTCCGCACCGCCGTTGTCCCCTGAAGCGTTGATCCAGGAGATTCCCTGCGCACTTCCCTGCTGCGCCCAGGAGCGAAAAGTCGTAGCGTCGGAGCTCAAAGTCTCCGGCTCGCAAGAGCCGTAACTCGAACTGATCACCGGCGCCAGATTCTGGTCGATGGCATATTGAACCGACTGCATGACGTCGTAGGTGTAGACGTAAACAATCGTGGCCTTTCGCGCCACGGCGCCCGACCATTCCAGATCCAGATCTGCTTCCGCCAAATCACCCGAGCTGACTCCCGGATTCCTGGTACCGGGCACGAAAACGATTTGCGGATCGTTTGAGGGCAGATTAAACGTGCTGCGAAATGTCTCAATGTCGGTCAAATTGACCTGTGTCTGTCCGGCGACGACCATGGCCTGCCCGGTTCCGTCGAATCCGGCATTGTACAGCGGCGTGATGTCGTAAATGGTCGCGAAGTCGTTGGGCGCAAGATTGTGGACCCCGCGGCTCGACGTATAATCGGGGTGGATCTGGCGAATTTTGGCGGGCTTCAAGCGGAAGTCATTGAGTCCATGCACGCTTACCACGACGCCGGAAAATGCGGCGGGTATAGACGGGTCGCTGGAGTTCGCGAAATGAGTCTCGCCGTTCACCAGATAGTGGTGAAGTTCAATTTGAAACGCGGCCTCCACCTGTGCCGCCGACCCGCTGAAGGCAATCGAGTTACGTCCGCGCGCCACGGCAATGACGGTCAAGCCGTGGGTTTGAAGCCATTGCTGGATTTGGTTCAGATCGGAATCGCTGACTCCGAATCGTTCGCCGTACTGTTCCGGCGTGAGCCAACGGTGGTAGTTCGGCGAACCTGGAGTTTGCTGATCCTTAAGGAGTTGAGCAAGATCGGCCTTCTGAGCATCGGACTGCGCGAGAGCCAGCGTGACGTAAGAGAGCTGGAGGGATGGTGAAACCCGCCCCTGATCGTTCTCAGGGCGCGCCTGCGGGTGCATATGGCCGGCCAAGCTAACGCGCCGGGTGTCGTTGACCTGCGCGGTGATGCGGTTTTGCTGGGCCAGCGTGCTGAAAGCAAATATGAAAAGTCCTAGAAGGAGAGCAGTAGTCCGAACGCAATACATCATAAACGGCATAATCTTCCTGTGAGAAGGCGGCGCGGGTCCCTTGAAAGTAAGGACGGTGCCACACGGAGCAGCGTTGCAACCGGGCGGGGGCAATTTGTCCTTATTTAACAACTTTAACAACCGGAGTTGTCGTCCCATGAACAACTACAACCCTGGTCTTGGGCGAAGGGCGCGTGGGGCGGCGAGCAGGTCGGTCACAAATGGTAGACTGAGAAAGTCGATTCGCCTCATAAGATCCCCGGTCGTCTAATGGTAGGACAGCGGCCTTTGGAGCCGTGAATCGTGGTTCGAATCCATGCCGGGGAG
>Ga0209517_10003894_pt1 | contig 19944 bp, 22 predicted proteins | sample PeaSoiMetSII2010_FD_187695 | JGI IMG/M metagenome (GOLD analysis project Ga0209517, IMG submission 187695) | Peat soil microbial communities from Weissenstadt, Germany - SII-2010 (SPAdes) (version 2) | ecosystem: Environmental > Terrestrial > Soil > Wetlands > Peat | place: Germany...
GGAGACTTTGGAATTGACTCAGAAGCTACAAGTGAAGAATCAGAGAAGATTCTTCAAGAGGCTTCGGCAGTTGCAGAGGCAGCAGTCAATGACAGATTCCCATCAATGCCTGCAGGTCAATCTTCTATCTCCGAGCATAACGTCTAAGACTATTTTCAGAGATAGTTATATAATAGAAATATACCTTGAACTTCTAATAGCCACAACTTGCAACTATTGTAGTGTAAATAGTTTGAATCGGTGGTTCTAGATACTTTTTCTATGATTTATGGTATATAGCGTGCCTATTATCACATGTACAGTTAATACACAGGGGCTAACACCAAAGACCATGTCGTCAATAGATAGAGAAATGTTTCCTACTACATGTGCAGACTGTAAAAAAGAAACACAGGTTCCTTTCAAACCAACAGAAGGCAGACCAGTATATTGCAAAGAATGTTTACCAAAACATCGCCCAGCACGCTTTTAGGCTGAAAGACGCTTAAACAATTTTTTTTATTTCAATCTTAACCTATGTCATAATTTAGACATAAAACATACCATATGCAAAAACCTAAGATCTTTCTGTCTTGACTCCAATCATGTTTTTCATCTTGATATTTTAAAGCAACTATAAATGATAGCATTTTAATTTTTATGTAGTGTTCAAGAAACTTTCAAATTACATTTTACCTATGATAGTTACAAAAGGCGATAAATGTTGACACCTCTAAATATTGCAGTAATTGTCAAGTTAGAGCCAGACTTCTCGGAAGGAAATGTAAGTTACAATCCAGATGGAACTCTTAATCGAGCTGAGACTAAAAATATTCTAGGTCCACATAGTGCTCTTGCTGCAAGTGCTGCATTTTATTCAAAGGTAAGATACGGAGCACATGTATCAATAGGAACAATGGGTCCTCCAAATGCCGATTTAATTCTTCAGAGCGCACAGCAGATATCTGATGCAGACGAGACTTACCTTTTCAGCGATAGAATTTTTGCAGGTGCCGATACTCTTGGCACTGCCGAATTACTAAAGGCTGGAATCCAAAAGATGCAGGGAAAGATGGATCTAGTATTTTCAGGACATAGAGCCTCCGATGGAGAGACTGGCCAAGTTGGACCGCAGACTGCATGGAAACTCGGGTTTACATTTCTTGGCAATGTTATTGATTATGAAGTAGATGTAGAAAAAAGAACTGTAAGAGCCAAACGCTCAATTCGACTACAGGGATTTCATGATATTATAGAAGAGGTTGAGGCTCCACTGCCAGTCTTTATCGCAATTGACCCTTCATACAAGTCTGTATTCAATACTGCTTCACAAAGACTAGCTTGTGAAAAATATAAAAAAGAGGCAAACGATAGAGCACAAAATTTCAAACAATACCTCAAAGTTTTAAATGCAGAACAACTTGGAGCAGACCCAAAACTCATAGGACTAGCTGGTTCTCCAACTATTGTATTCAAAGTAGAAAAGATTCCAAAAGGAAAAGCTGGCAGACAGGCAGAGGTGGTTGATGGTTCTAGCAAGGAAGAGATGGGAAGAGTTGTTGCAAGGCTACGTCAAGCATTATCTACGATGGTGATAAAATGACAGACGGAGATTATAGGCATCTATATGTTGTAATGGAACAAGAAGAAGGAAAATTAGTTCCAGTAAGTCTTGAGATGCTCTGTGAAGCAAGAAGACTCATGGATGATTTTAATATCAAATATTCTTCTAAAGAAAAAGTTGTTGCACTGCTTCTAGGAGATGGTGTCAAAGAAATCTCAAAAGATCTTATTGAACATGGTGCAGATGTTGTAGTACTTGTAGATAATCCTGAGTTGCGTTATGTAAGAAATACAATTTACACCAAGTTGATTGCCCAGATTGTAACAGACCAAGATGTAGCAGCTAAAATTGAATCAGTCGATGTTGGTAATTTCAAAAAGCCTCGCTACATGTTCTTTGCAGCAGATAGTGTGGGAAGACATCTTTCTTCCACTGTTATGGCCGAGCTTGATTCTGGTCTTGCATCAGATATTAACAAACTTGTAATCGAGGATCTTCCACTAACCCACCAAATTAAAACAGCAGGTAAGCCTCTTATATATGAAAAAACACTTGAGATGTATAGGCCTGATTTTTCAGGCTTTTTGTGGACTACAATTCTCTGCCTTGATAATAGAAATCCTACCATTGAGAGAGATTATCATCCACAGGCATGTAGTATAATACCTGGAGTTTTTGAAACTAAAGAAGCTGATTCTAGTAGAAATGGTAAAGTTATCGAGTATTCTCCAAGATTTGACCAAAAGGATCTATTGGTTAAGATTCTTGATCGTAAAATTATAAAAAGCGAAGTTGATTTTGATGCCTGCAAAACCATTGTAAGTTTTGGTCGGGGAATCAAGGAATCTCCAGAAGAAAATGTCAAACTAATAGAACAACTTGCATCAGAATTAGATGCAGAGATTGGAATATCTCTACCGTTGTCAAAAAAGCCAATTTCAATCAATCAAACAATTGATTCAAAATATTTTATTCCAGACAGAGTGATTGGCAGTAGTGGAAGAAAGGTAAGTCCAAAGTTGTACATTGCAGTGGGTATTAGTGGAGCAATACAACATCTTGCTGGTATGAAAGATTCTGAATTTGTTCTTGCAATAAATCCTGATGAGAATTCTCCAATAAAAGATGAATGTGATATGTTTATCAAAGGAAAAATGGAAGATGTACTTCCACTATTAATTGAAAGTCTTAAAACACAAAAAAAGGTCGTCCAAGCATAGGTGATGGATATTGGAAAAGTATGATGTTGTAATTGTTGGTGGAGGTTCTTCTGGACTTGCAGCTCTGAAGCAGTTATCAAACAGAGGCAAACAGGCTATTCTTTTGGAATCAGGTGGTAAGGTTGGTTCAAAGAGTGTCTCAGGAGGAATACTCTACTCAAAAAAACCAAAGAAAGCAAATGTACACAATGTTGAGGATGTCTATGAAAATTTTCTTACTGATGCTCCTGTAGAGAGAAAAATTACAAAATACATTTTACATTCTACCTCAAAGGACAAGGTCTTTTCGATGGACTTGACATCGGCTCATGAGTATGAAGCAAACTTTGGGTATTCTGTTCTTATGAATAAATTAAACAAATGGTTTGCAGATCAGGCAAACGAGAGCGCTCAAAAATACGGTGGGGGAATTATCCCGGGAGTACATGTCAGAGATATAAAATGGGATGGCGATAAAACAATAATCTATACTGATGAACTTGAAGAGATTCAAGCAAGTGCAGTTATTGCCTCTGATGGAGTAAATTCTGAAATTGCAAATATTACAGGTGCTAGAAAAAAATTCTCTCCAAGTGAATTATACCAAGGCGTAAAAGTGGTAGTAAAATTACCAGAAGATATAATCAATGAAAGATTTGGAGTTAGCTCACAAGACGGTGCAGCTCATCTATTTGCAGGAGATGTCACTCTAAATCACATTGGTGGAGGATTTGTTTATACCAATAAAAATACCTTGTCTGTTGGCGGAGTTTATCATTTGGATTCCTTGCTTGAAAATCCGGTTGAGCCATATGAGATGATAAATGCTCTTCTGAAAAATCCAATGATAAGTGAATTTGTCAAAGATCAAGTACCTGTAAAAAAAGAAATAGACAAGAATCTATCGAAAGAAGAACAAATTCGAATTCGCTTTGCAACAACTAAACTAATCAAGTCATGGCAGGAAACAAGGGACGCAGTCCTTTCTTCAAGTGGTAGGGACAGGCTAATCAAAAGTGGAAAATATGCCTCTGAAGATGAAATACGAACACAGTTGTCTTCACTTCAAACTCAGATGGCTGACAAATATGGAGTTACACTTGAGACCGATTACGTAGAAGTAGAATATAGCGCAAAACTCATTCCTGATGGAAAGCGAGGCAGAATGAAAAATCCTTTCATTAAAAATGTCTTATTTACAGGCGATGCAGCTGGTAGAGGAATATTCATTGGACCAAAAATAGAAGGTCTTAACGTAGGAATTGATGATGCAGTAAGAGCCGCAAATACTATTGCAGACGCCCTAGAAAAAAATAACTTGTCTCATGATAATCTTGGCAAGTCATATTCCAACTCTTTAGAAGAAAGTCATTATACTAAAGATATGAAAGAGATAGACAAAGACTACCTAAAGATCTTCCTAGATACTGCAAAAGATATTCCAAGAGATATACTAAGTTCAAAATATGGCATGGTTATCAAACTGATGTCAAATGACACTCTGAGAAATTTTTCAGTAGGATTTGCAAATATTTTAGGCTATGAAAAATTATTGCCACTAGTCGAATCAGAAGAGACCTATGTCAAAGTTCCAATGGAATTAGCCGACAGATTGGGCGAAAAGATTACTTCTTCTTATACTATGAGCATACCGTCTATTGCTACAAGAATTGGAAAACTAAATTTCAGCGATGACGAGATGTCTCACATCAAAGTAATAAAACCAGCAAGTGACTTTATGAAAAAAATGGTGACACTGTGTCCCACAAGATGTTACTCTATAGAAAACGATAAGGTGATGATACAACATGAAGGGTGCATTGAATGTGGGACATGTTATGAAGAAACAGATTGGAAACATACGCGTGGAGAAAAGGGAATCACATATCAATATGGCTAAAATCTAGATTTTTTATTATCTGTAATTTTTTTAGATTGGATATTTTACAAATGATTTGATTTATCTAGTAATCAAGTCAGGCGTGTTTTTTTCTATTTTTCGTAGCTGTTCATATGCATCCCTGATATATGCATAAAAGTCAGGCATTGCGGGGTCTAGCATTGTATATGCCAAGTAAAAGTCTTCGGCCTCTCTTACATACCTCTTAATTTTTTCATTCCCTGGAATTTTGGAAATGAATCTCATGTTGTTTAATCGATCTGCCAGTTTAACGACCTTCACATCGTAATCTGATTTTGATAAAATATTACAATAATCGTGGAACCTTTCAAATTCGCGTTCTTTATTGTTAGAACCCTGGTAAATTTCTAATGGCTTTGTCTTGAGAGTTGTAGCCAGCTTGTTAACATAATAACCAAATCTATGCTCAAAGTACGCATCAAAACCATATGTCTTTGAAGCATACAGGTCTAAAATTCGTTCATCATCTTCCAAAATATCATGTAACATGGCAGAAACTATCTGGGTGCTTGTCACAGATCTATTTACTGACATGTAATGTCTTATCACATCCATCGTGACTGGCCAAATGTGAGTTTCAAGAAAGGAAGAAGTACCATCCTCTCGTTTTACTCCAGCATGTGCCTCTTTTGCCAACTCTATTGCGCTTTCAACAAAATTAGCTACGTGGAGATTGGTTTCTTTTTCAATAAGTGGTATGATATTATCAGTTTTGATCGATTCCATGTTCTATTTACTAACGCTATACTGATTGAAAAATATGATCATTTTTGTGTTATACGTAAATTCTATGAAATTTACAGATCCTTTATTATTTAGAAAGTGCATAATGTGTCAGTGGTTGAATTAATACTTGATTTCAAACCTTGTAAAGTATGTGAAACCATGATGGCACAGTTAAAGGACAACTCTAACTGGGTTAATCAGATTGAAAAAAATCACTCTATTTACCAATTTATTTTACATATATCTCAAGGTCACAATTCCCCATTTGTCTCCCCAATAAAAGAATTGAAAATAAAAAAAGTTAATGCCTGATTCGAATATCTATACTAGATTTTTTTATTTCAAGTTTAGTAAATTTATTGAAAATAAATTCTCACTAACTAGTTGTTAATTCAGTAGGCTTGATCTTATTTTTCATATAAGGGATTAATTTTCCCATCTCTTCCATGGCATCTTCGATATTTTTCTTCTGTTGCATGCCAAGCTTGGAACCAATTCTTTGCTCATATTCAGAAATTTCTACATAGAGTTTTTGTCCCTTGTTCATAAGCTCATGTGCTCTTCTGATGGGCTCAGGGTGGTTGTTCCAACCCCAGTTAAGTTTTGAAATCTCTCCAGATAACTCGAAAATTTTAATTACCTTAAGTAGACCTTCTTCATCAAAATATTCTGTCATACAACAAGCACTTGGAGACTGTTTTTAAAGATTAGTCTGTGTCAGATACTCCAAACACGATACACTCTATTATGATGGAGAGTATTTTATACGTAATTTTAATGGACGCAGATCTTGTTTACTAGGTCCTTGATTTTATTCGTATCAAAGGGCTTGGGAAGAATTGCAGTAGCACCATACCCTTCTAATTTTTCTTCAATATTGACTGAGCCTGTAACTAGAACTACTGTTGCATTTGGATCATTCTTTAATTTTTTTTAATCCATAGAATCCGTCATATTGGGGCATTTCAATATCCATGAAAAGAATATCCGGTCTGTGTTTTTGATACAACTCTACAGCTTCTTTGCCATTTCTTCCTGTGTCTATGACATTTATGTTGCTAAACTGGAGTAATTCAACAAAACACGCAAGCAGTTCCTTGTTATCATCAATAACTATGGCATTAATTCCCATCCTTTTATGGGGATTATTTGCCTTCTATTAGTAATTAGTTTGTTTTTTGTAAACAAAACTAATTACACATACATGAAGCCAAATACGCATTATGATACATATGATGTAGAGTAAGTTTCTTGTTCTATTATAATTCCTTCAATCCCTGTGCCTAAATTGACAAAATTCTAATCAATCACAATAAATTACTGACTTGAAAATAATTATTCGCCCCAATATGCACGCAGACGGACTGGGATGATGAAAGATGATTTTTGGTCCACCCAGCCGTGCTACAGGGCACCCCGGTAATAGAACAAGATGAGGATTAAGGCTAAACGTACCAATGACTCTATGTGGGTCAGAACCGGGGGACATTCTTTTACCTATATTTTCTAAAAATATCTGCAATCAAAAGGATTTTTGAGTTTTTACACAATAAATCAGAACTTAATTCAACTATGGTGGTATAATGATCCTTGTACGAGAACGACAGATCCATTGATATATTTGCATTGTATAGGTAATGCATGGCAACAGCATATGTGCTAATAAATTGTGAACTTGGCTCAGAAGAATCTATAATTTCGCAACTCAAAGCAATTAACGGAGTCAAGGAAGTTCACGGTACCTTCGGGGCCTATGATATTCTAGCAAAGATAGAATCTCCAACAGTGGAAGCACTAAGAGAGATTATCACCTGGAAGATTCGTAAAATAGAGAAGATTCGTTCAACTCTAACCTTGATGGGCATAGAAGGTCAAAGCTAAAATCTCTGTGGAAAAATTTCCGCTCATATTTTTAAAACTATCCCAGAGGATTCTCTAATTTTTATGCAAAGACCTTTTAATTGTGTTATAATCTTTGCACCATGTGCTTCTTCACTTTATTTTTCTAGTAAAAGAAGAGGAACTAGAACCGAGACGATGGGAGTTTGAGTATGTACAAAAAATGGCCAAATTCTACAAGACCTGGATAGAAAAAACGTTTTCTAGAACAGTCGAGGTCCAAGCAGATGAGATGATAGTAAAAACTAGTGGACGATTTAGAATTGTCGATACTCCAACGTTGCTGCTAGACCATGAAAGCAGAGGAACTGATATTTTTCATTTTTATCTCACTTACTTTAGGCCAATCTGGACTGATTGTACATGTGAAGGATACTTTGCAGATAATTTTGGTATGGTCCAGTGGACCAAGAGCCCGCAACTAGATGATATCAATTATCTAATGGAGATTAACTGCCCCAAAGTATCACATGAGATAGCTCATGAATTTCTAAGACAGGCTGGATACAAAAATTACAAAGAAATAGTTCATGAAATATGGGACAAGCATCTTTTTGCATCGTTACCGTATGAGCATTACGATTCAAATTATTCCCAAACAGAAAATAACGCACTCTTTGCAACTTTAGATGCTTCGAGTCTGCATTCCTAGTATTCGCGATTTGTTTGTAATGGCGATAAAAGACTATAAGTAAGTAATTTAGAGATTTTTTATGCCAGAATTTACTTGTCCTGATTGTGGTAAGAAACTATTTCATGAAAATGAAACCACGCTAACTGTGGAAAAACAAGTACACGGAAAATTTTGCCCTGCTAAGAAAAAGCACTAGCACTTGGTAACAGAATAAATTCTGTCTTGGAAACTTGCTGTCTTGAAATCAATTTTATTTTGTGGATCTTTCTTGCGAGCTGTACTTAGTTTTTCCAAAGTAACTAGTGCTTCTCCGTCAAATCCAACTGAAGATCCGAAAACTCCTTCGGCAAGCTGATTTCCATGCTCGCCTTTTTTGATATCATCAACCATTTCATAAAACTTGATTGCTTCTCTTTTTGATGCTGCGCCACCTGAAGACTTGTTTAAACCAACTGCGATATACATGCCGTTATTTTTAACTGCGATAGGAACCTTGTAGACTTTGCCTGAATTGCCTGGAATTTTTTCGTTCAACAAAATTTCACATTTATGAAACATGCTTGAGATGTATGCAAAAAATCGATAGTTTGCATATGAACCAGATGCATCTTCATGACAATCAACAAAAACCTTGTGCAAAAGTTCAAGAGCTGAATCATTCATGCTTTGCAGACGTTCTTCAATTCTTCCTTTTCTAACCAGATCAGATTTGCAATCAGCGGCAATTTTTTCTAAAATGAAAGGAGGTAGATTATAATTTTTTAGTGTGGAGACAAAAGTTCCAGTCTTTGAAGCTCCAAATGTTGGAAAGTTTCCTCTGCTCAAATCAGTTTACCTCCAACGTTTAATATTTTAAAATTCATTCCCAATTCCCTAGCGACAATACTAGGAGCCTTTTTCCTTATAACTGTTAGGTCAAAGGAGAGATCGGATGGTGGGGCCGACCGGAATTGAACCGGCGACACACGGGTCACTACAGCTCCAAACTGTACATCATCCTAACGTCAGTGAAGCTTGTGAAACCACTGGAGCCCTTAGCGGTGATCAATGTGATCTAAACTGTCGCCATACCAGGCTAGGCTACGACCCCACGTAATGAACATAAATGCACTTGAATTTTAATTTACTCAAGTTTCTGAAGATTTATTGATGGTATAATGATACTTTAAGCGTTGAACTACACCAAATTAAGGAGTGGAAAAATTTAGTCCGTCCAATTATCATAATATTGGGAGCAATTCCAGTTTTGGCGGCACTTTTCATTGTAGTTCCAACACTTCTTAGACCTGAAATTACAAATGTTGCAGTCAATGCTGATGATGTTATCTCTATACAATACAGCAAACAACACATGAAAAAAATTTCATTTGGTCTTACACAGAACATTGGTGCTGAAACAACCGAAGTTTTGACTATCTCTAATGATGGTCAGACAAGTTATAGTTTAACAAAAGATGGCTATTCTGCGCCTGATGTGAAATATCAATTACCAAAAGAAGAGGTTACACGTATGACTGCTCTTGTTAAAGAGACCGGATTTATGGAGATTCCACAAACATCCATTCCAGTAAAAAGTGATCTAAATGAATATGACAAGTATGGACTGCAAGTTACTCTGGACGGTAAATCAGTCAATATATCATGGCCTGACCAGAATTCAACTGACCAATTTATTCCTCCACTAATTAGCCAAGTTCAAACCAGTCTAGACGGTATAATTGTAGAAATAACAAAATAAATAGCCTAATGCACGATCAAAATTTATGATTCCTCTTTCTGGTGATATTGGTAACACAAAGGGAGTAGTTAGGGAAAATGTTGGCTCGTTTGGAACTACACGAGGTACTTCTACTCTAAAACGTGGTTTTGCTCACATGCTAAAAAATGGAGTTGTGATGGATGTTACAACTGTAGAACAAGCTCAGATTGCAGAAGAAGCAGGTGCAGTTGCAGTAATGGTTTTAGATAAACTTCCATCAGATGTTAGAAAAGCTGGCGGTGTTGCAAGAACTGCAAGTATTAGAATTATTCAAGAAATTATGGACTCGGTAACAATTCCTGTTATGGCAAAATGCAGAATAGGTCATGTGTACGAAGCAATGGTTTTACAAGAAACAAATGTTGACATGATTGACGAATCTGAAGTTCTAACTCCTGCTGATGAAAATCATCACATATGGAAATGGGATTTTACAACACCATTTGTAAATGGTGCAAGAAATCTCGGTGAAGCATTAAGAAGAATAGAAGAAGGTGCAGCAATGATTAGAACAAAAGGAGAGCCTGGTACTGGAAATGTAGCAGAAGCTGTAATTCATATTAAAAATGTCAACACAGAACTACGACGCATAAAATCAATTTATGATGCAGGAGATGAGCAAGACTTGATAAGTGTTGCAAGAGAACTCAAAGTTTCATATTCTATTTTAGAAGAGACTGCAAGTTTAGGCAGATTGCCTGTTGTAAATTTTGCAGCTGGTGGAATTTCAACTCCTGCTGATGCGGCATATTTGATGACACTTGGATGTGACGGAGTCTTTGTAGGTTCTGGTATATTCAAGGCAGATGACGCAAAAGAGAGGGCTCAAGCTATTGTACTTGCAACAACATTTTGGGAAGATCCAGACAAGGTAAAGGAAGCACAAAAAATGATTGATGAGAGACAATCAATGTTGGGACTAGATACAAAGAATCTTGATCTTCGAATGCAAGAACGTGGTAGCACGGCATGAGCGGAATTAGTATAGGTGTATTGGCAGTTCAGGGAGATGTTGCAGAAAATATCATGGCAACAAAGATGGCACTAGAAGAACTTGGCCTTGAGGGTATAGTAAGTGAGGTCAAGACCCCTGAGCAGATCTCAGACATTGATGGATTGATTATCCCAGGCGGAGAAAGCACAGTAATTGGCACTTTATCGATGGTAAATGGTTCACTAAAAAAAATTAAAGAAAAAATTGCAAGCGGAATGCCTGTCTTTGGAATATGTGCAGGAATGATTATGCTATCAAAAAAGGCAAAAGATAGAGTACTTGGAGAGATGGACCAGCCATTGTTAGACTTTCTTGATGTCAAAATAGAAAGAAATGCATTTGGAAGACAAAAGGATTCATTTGAATCTGTTATATCCATTGACAAAATTGGCATCTCAAAATTTCCAGGAGTATTCATTAGAGCACCTTCTATACTAGAAACAGGAAAAGATGTAGAAATCTTGTCAAAGTTTAATGAAAAAATAATTGCAGTAAAACAAGGAAACGTCCTAGGTACTTCATTTCATCCTGAATTAACAGGTGACTTGTCACTGCACAAATACTTTGTAAATCTCATCAAAGCAAAGCATTAGGGATTTTTTAGATTCTATAACAGAAAATACCGATTATATTAAATCCAGATACGTATTATACTGGATTAGTAATGCAAATAGAAACAACTCCTGATCTAGTTTCAAAGGTTTACACCAAAATTGAAGAAAATATTGCAAAATATAGAAAACTTGTCAACAGACCGCTTACTCTGACTGAAAAAATTCTAGTTGGCCATCTTGATGATATACAAAGCGCAAAGGATCTAGATCCTGGTAAGAGCTACTCATTTCTTCAACCTGACAGAGTTGCATTACAAGATGTAACGGGACAGATGGTTATTTTACAATTCATGCAGTCTGGTCTTAAGCGAAGTATACTTCCAACAACTGTACACTGTGATCATCTCATTCGTGCTAAAGTTAGCGGAGATGTCGATATCAAAGTTGCACTAGATGAGAACAGCGAAGTCTACAAGTTTCTTGAATCGTCTTGTAGAAAATACGGAATTGGATTTTGGAAACCAGGTGCAGGAATTATTCATCAGGTTGTACTAGAAAATTATGCTTTTCCAGGAGGATTGATGATTGGAACTGACTCTCATACGCCAAACGCAGGGGGTCTAGGTATGCTTGCTGTTGGTGTGGGCGGACTTGATGCAACTGAGGTAATGGCAGGATTTCCTTGGGAACTTCTATATCCAAAAAGAATTGGTATACATCTCAAAGGTGAACTTAATGGCTGGGTTGCACCAAAAGATGTCATACTGTATGTAGCAATGAAGCTTACCGTATCAGGTGGAACAAATGCTATAGTTGAATATTTTGGACCTGGAACAAAATCAATTAGCTGTACTGGTAAAGCGACCATAACCAACATGGGTGCAGAGATTGGCGCAACATGTTCTGTATTTCCATATGATGATAAAATGGAAGTTTATCTCAAATCAACTAATCGTGGAGAAATTGCACAACTTGCAAACAAGCATAGAGAAATTCTTGTTGCAGATCCTGAAGTTGAACAAAATCCAGAAAAATATTTTGATAAAGTAATAGAAATTGATCTATCTACATTAGAGCCATATATTGCAGGTCCACATACTCCAGACCTTGCAAGACCCATATCTCAGCTTGCAGATGATGTCAAGAAAAATAATTATCTTGATACTGTATCTGTAGCTCTTATTGGAAGTTGCACCAATTCTTCTTATGAAGATATGACAAGAGCTGCATCTGTTGCAGAACAGGCAAAGTCTCATGGAATTAGTATAAAAATTCCTCTTCTAGTAACTCCAGGTTCAGAACAAATTCGTGCAACAATTGAGCGCGATGGGCAGATGAAGACTCTAAATGATATTGGAGCAACTGTTCTTGCAAACGCATGCGGCCCATGCATAGGACAATGGAATAGACCTGAGATGAAACCCGGTGAGCCAAATACTATAATCACTTCATTTAATCGAAATTTCCCTGGACGAAATGATGGTAGCAGAGAGACGATGGCCTTCATGGGTAGTCCTGAACTAATTGTCGCACTTGCACTTGGTGGGAGATTATCATTTAATCCGCTTAAAGATACTCTAAAGGGATCTGATGGAAAAGAGTTCAAACTAGAGCCTCCGAAAAAGGCACCAGAAGTTCCATCCAAGGGATTTTCAAATATAGGAGACATTTACGTTCCACCTGCAGCAAATCCAGACGAGATTACAGTTGTGATTAATCCTACAAGTGGGAGATTGCAAAAACTAGAACCATTTTTGAAATGGGACGGTAAAGATTTTGTTGAATTGCCACTATTACTAAAAGCTAAAGGCAAGTGTACAACAGATCACATATCTCCAGCAGGTGCATGGCTGTCACTGCGTGGTCATATAGATAAAATAAGTGATAATGTATTTCTTGGTGCAGTTAATGCATTTACTGGAGAAGTTGGTAAAGGAAAGAACGAACTAAATGGAAATACAGAATCATTTCCAGTTATAGCAAGACAGTACAAAGACAAGGGACTCAAATGGATTGTTATAGGTGATAATAATTATGGTGAAGGCAGTAGCAGGGAACACGCTGCCATGTCTCCAAGATATCTTGGATGCGGTGCGGTAGTTGCAAGAAGTTTTGCTCGTATACATGAAACCAATCTAAAAAAACAAGGAGTACTAGCACTTACTTTTGTAAATCCTGCAGATTATGACAAGGTACAAGAGACTGATAAAATTAGCATCCTAGATTTATCCCAGATGCAGCCAGGAAAAAATATTAAATGTATTTTATACCACAAGGCTGGAATAAAAGATGAGATTTTACTAAAGCACTCGTACAATGATTTCCAGATAAAGTGGTTCAAGGCAGGCTCTGCTTTGAATATTTTACGTGAAAGAGAAGCTCAGGCCAACTAAAAAAAGCAAGAACTAATAGTTTGAGAACCATTATTTTCTATCAGCCTTGAGTCATACATTTGATCCCAACGAACTCTACAACAGAGTAGTTCATTATTATATTGATAAAAAGGGATATTCAAAAGAGCAGGCAAATGAGATTGCACGCAAGGTTGTTGAGAGAGAAAAAAGCAGGTATACGTGTAAGAATGTTAGTTGTGGTCATGGCATGTATGATCATATAAGACACAGCGAGACTTGTCTTGTACTAGACTGTGATTGTAGACAATTTGTCAGTTAGATACTTGCAACAAAATCTTTCCAAACTGGTTACTTTTTTCCATCTTTTGATGTGCAATTTTAGCATCTTTTAGTTTGAAAACACAATCAATTGCAGGTTTGATCTTTTTTAATTTCATAAATTTGTGTAGTGATATCAATTGTGACTTTGAACCAAGATATGCACCAATTATTTGAGCCTCTTTACTGTAAAAAGCTCTAATGTTTACTGTAGCTTCCCCTCCTGTTGTGGTACCACATACAATCATTCTGCCTTTTACTTTGAGAACTTCAAGGCTTACAGGCCAAGTCTTTGCACCAACATGATCAATTACTGCATCTACTCCAACTTGATTTGTAATCTTTAAAACTTGTAATGTTATATCCTGAGTACTTCGATCTATTACAAAATCTGAACCTAGTTTTTTTGCAAATTTTATTTTGTTCTTATCTGATGCAATTGTTATGACTTGCAATCCTTTGGCTTTTGCAAGCAATATAGCTGCAGAGCCTACTCCACTGTTTGCTCCCCAGATTAGAATTGTATCACCTTTTTTACATCTTGATCTTTCTAACATGTTCCAAGCTGTAAGATAAGAGACATTGATTGAAGCAGCCTCCTTATCAGATAACCAATCTGGTTTTTTTATTATATTTCTTTTTGGAACTGAAATTAATTCAGCATAGCCTCCACTATATTTCCCAAATCCGCCTATGATTCCAAAAGATACTCGTAGTGCATTGCTGTCAAAAGCAGGATATACAACTACCTTGTCACCTTTTTTGAAACCTGAAAATCCTTCTACCAAGGTGCCACTGATATCGCAACCTAAAATATGTGGAAATGATACTTTTTTACCTATAATCCCGTTTCTTACCCAAATATCCAAGTGGTTTACTGCACAATAATTTACCTTGACTAGGACATCTCCTTTTTCAGGTACCGGATCTGGTATTTTTTCATATGACAAGACCTCAGGTCCACCATGTTTCCTAATTACTACTGCTTTCAACTGATATTTCCAAGATGGAATTATTATTTAAATAAAAAATAAAAGCAAGTTCTGCGTAATTAAATGTCCATGAATAGTCCTAATTCAAAAATGCAAGTCAAACAAGTTGGAAAATATGATTGATTTTCATGATTCTTTAGCAGTCCTTTCAGTAATCGTTCTAATAATATCCATAGGTATTGGTGGAATATACTATATTGACAAGACTATGCGAGATAGAAAAAATCGAACTCCTATTTTTGGTAAATTTCAAAGAACTAGATACGGAGATGGGTCATGGTCAATATTACTTCATTCACCTAGTAAATCTATGGCAAGATGTAATGTTACATTTAGAGACGTTCCACTTTTTGAAAATGGATCAAATCTTTACGAAAAAAGTCTAGCATTGGAGGAAGGTATGGCATTTCTCATACCTCATGCTTCTGAAAATGATGATGGATTAATAAAAATCAGAGATGGAAAAATGGTTTTAGTTAAAGAAAAATTTAACACAATTCCAATACGCTAATAGAATTAACTCTTACCTTGACAAAAATAGATGAAACCATATCTCTCCATTTGTACAGAACCCTGATTATTGGATATTTTATAAGAGATCTAGCCATGTATTTGCTTTATATGTAAAAAAATAAAAAATTAGGAAAAAGAGTTTTGTAGCGAGTCTTACAATATTTGAATTAAAAAGAAAAGGAAAATCTATGGATTTCGTACCGGCTTCCAAGATGAAAACCATGACTGGATTATGCTTGTGTCCATAGTTGTAAATGCCTTCAAGTTGTCATGAAATGTCTTCATGTTCTGTCTTGTTGCATCTATTGCAGTTATTAGCGCCTTGTTCTGCAGAGAATTGGTTTTTACAAACTCATCTGTTGCATCGTTGATTGATTTTAGATAAGACTGGGGAAGATTTGATCCTAATCCACTCTTTGTTACCATTTCTTGCTGGAATGCCATTGTATTATCTATTGTATTCTTGCATACCAAGATAAACTCCTGCTGCAGTTGAGAAATAGCGTCCATGCATTGCGTTACATTTTTCTCGATTTCTTCAAAGTAACGGGTAATATTTTGTCTGTATACTGCATAGATTTCTCGGGTCTCTGGCTTGCCTGTCTTCTCGCTTAACATCTCTGTTTTACTCATGACATTATTGTACTTCATAATCTCATAAACAGATTGACAATAGAATCATTAGAACAACATAAGATATGAAGTGAATTATTTACTATATGATTATTTTAGAAATATCACTAGCAAAAAAGAAAAACGAGTTTTATATCTAGTCTTATAGAACTAGTTAAAAAATAAAAAAGAAAAAAAAGTTTCTTGCGAAACTATTGGGATCCAGTTGCTGATGGCGCTGTGCTGGCAGATGGAGCTTGTTTATTCCATCCTTGTCCACCATGTTTGAAACCACCCTTCATTCCTCCTGCTTGACCTGCACCAAATCCACCCATATGAAATGCGTGGCCTGGTGAGGTGTAAAGCACTGTTCCACTTGAAGGATCGACAATCACGGAGTATGCCATGTTGTTATTGTCAATTACTTTGAAGGAGTATACAAGAGAACCTTGCATTGGTTTCAAGCTTCCACCAATTACTTTGCCATTGGTAACTGCTCCTGCCGCAGTGGTTGCTGCAGTAGAAAAGTCTACTGTCACTTTTGACATAAGTAGCTGTTCAATATTTATTGAACCCTGGATTTTTGGTGCTGTACTTGTTGTGCCTGTAGACACTTGTGCTGACGCTGCGCCCATTCCTGCTGTGGCAAATATTGCCACACCAATTATGATAGCAAGCATCTTTTTGTGTGCTGCTAGGTTTTGTGTATTCATGCCGTAATTACTGGAAACTCGATATAAAGAATTGTGACACATTGTTCAGTAACAATGTTACTTCTGTCAAGAATGCATGAGGCATATATTAACAAAATTAATTTCTTAAAGTGTACGGTACAATACCTGTTAAAAATAATGAGCACATATTTCTAGTTTAAAAAATGAAAAAGAGTTTGCAGATGTTTGCAAACGAAACATGTTATTTTAATAACTGATTTGGTAATGATTAGTAGTTCTGTAGAGAAATATCTCCTACCAAGAAAATATTCTCTACAGTTCTAATTTACGTAAATTTTTACAAAACGAAGATTTCTACTTGGCGCTCTTATCCATCTGGATCATTCCAAAGATATTTCCTTCGGTATCCATGCATGTTGCAAAATACCCAATTCCTAGAATTGGCATCATTGGTATGAGTATCTGACCGCCTTTTGACACAATTTTACTTGTATAATCATCAAGGGATGGCACCTCTATGGTATTTGTCATGCCTATCTGCCCTGGCATTCTTCTTGCAAGGCCCCCATTAATTCCAGGCTCGTTATCCTCACCAGTCTTTATCATCCAGTATTCCATGGGACCGTCCCACTTGTCAAACTTCCATCCAAATACTTCGGAATAGAATTTTTGTGCCCGTTCTGGGTCGTCTGATGGAATAGCAAAATGTGTAATTCGCGGCATTGTACAGTAATAATTTTAATATTATTTAAATCTCAAACACTACACTAAGATTATTTTATGTTGTGCATAGCTTTGAGGTCTTTTGCAAATTGTTCCAGTCCTTGAGGAATTGCAATCTCTATGGTATCCTTTAGGGATAAATTCATGCTCTTTTTCTTGTTCCACACCTCAGAGTTAAACTCTGTAATCTCTTTTGTATATTTTGTCCAGTCTTCATGTTCCTCTGGCTCTACAAATTTTTCATGGTGTATTGTTTTTTGTGAATAAAGATTTTGCCACAAATAATCTGTAATAAATGGAGTGATTGGTGCAAGCAATATTAAAACAGAAGACAGTACTTTATGTAGTGTAAAGATTGCACCATCTCTCTCTTCTTCTGTAAAGTCAGAGCTGTATGCTCTTCCCTTGACCATTTCAATATAATGCGCTGCAAATAAATTCCATGTAAATTCTCTTAATGCCGTAGCTGGAATAAAGAAATTATACTCACTATACCCCTTTTTGCATTCTGAAATTACTTTATCAAGCTCTGAAAGTATCCACTTATCAGAAGCACTTGGTTTTCCAGATTTTACTATGGAAAATCCAGAAAGAAATCTTGAAACATTCCAAAGCTTACTTAGGAATTTCTTTGTAGTCTCAATTTTTTGCTCAGAACATCTAAAGTCATATCCTATGTTAATCTCACTTGCACTCCAGAATCGAAAAGTATCTGCACCAAACTTTTGTATGACTGGTAAAGGATCAATTACATTTCCCTTGCTTTTACTCATCTTTGCACCATGCTCGTCCACACCATACCCCATAATCCATGCATCAGTCCATGGAGTCTTGCCGGTGAGTTTCTCACATCGTAATATGGTATAGTAAAGCCACGTACGTACGATATCCTTTGACTGGGGTCGTATGGTAGTTGGATATGTTTTATTGAAAAAAGCCTCATCTTGCTTGTATTTTGTTATATAAAGAGGCGATATGGACGAGTCCATCCAGGTATCAAATGTACGCTGCTCTCCTACAAATTCTGTAGAATTACACTTCATACATTTTGGTATAGGACTGGAATCTTTCCAAGGTCTGTAATATTTTCCAGGTTCTGGAACATGTGGCTCGTTGCATTTTTTGCAGTACCATATTGGTATTTCAGTTCCATAGAACCTTCTTCTTGATATTGGCCAATCAATTGAAATTGATTCTAGCCAGTTCATCAAGATCTGCTTGTGCATTGGTGGATGGAAATTAATTTTTGAGCCAAGTTCTTTAATTTTATCAACCGAGTCTTTTTGTTTTAGATAATATTCCTCCATGGATATTATCTCAATTGCAGTCTTACTTCTCTCAGATATTGGAGTTCTGTGATTGATATTGTCAATCTTTTCAACAAAGCCTTGGTTTGTCAAGTCTTCAATTATTTTTTCCCGTGCTTGTTTTACTTTAAGACCTGCATATGATCCTGCAACCTCTTTCATTCTTCCATTCATGCCAACTGCAGCAATCTCTTCAAGTTTTAGATCTCGAAATAGTGCAACGTCGTTTTGATCACCATAGCTACAAACCATTACAGCACCAGAGCCGAATTCCTTTTCAGCAGATGGATGCGCCTTTATCTCAACTTCTCTGTTTATCAGGGGAATGATTACTTTTTTTCCAATAACATCAGTATATCTTTCATCTTCTGGATTTACTATGATGGTCTGACATGCACATAATAATTCAGGTCTAGTACTTGCTATCACAATTGTTCTCTGAGGATCTTTTACTTGGAATTTCATGTGGACTAGTTTTGTAGGAATATCTTCGTAAACTATCTCGGCATCTGCTATGGTAGTACCTGTTACCCAATCATAATTGTTGGGCCTGTTTGCAAGATAGATCTGTCCTTGTTTCCACATGTCAATAAACGTGGACTGGGTTAGAGTGCGATATTTCTCAGAATCTGTTCTATAATATTCTGCAAAATTGCCACTCAAGCCAAGACTCTTCATTATCTGGATCATTTCTGCCTCTAAATCATCAAGCGCAGTTTCGCATAGCTTGAGAAACTCTGCCCTGTCTGTCTCATGCATTCTAATTCCGTGCTTTTTCTCTGTGTACATCTCAACAGGAAGGCCGTTTCTGTCAATTCCTATTGGAAATAGAACATTCTTTCCTGACATTCTTGCAGTTCTTGCAATCATGTCTATCTGTGCATAGTGGGAAGCTGCTCCAATATGCCATGGTCTTCCAGATGGATATGGCGGTGGAGTATCAATTACAAAGACATCTCCCTCTGGCTTGAAATCATAAATGTGTGTCTCCTCCCATTGTTTTAGTATCTGTTTTTCAATCTCGGGATTCCAAGAAGTTTCCTTGATAGTTGGTTCCATGTCCTAAATCTTTGAGATCTGTGATATGATATGGGCTCCCTTGTTATAGCCCTCATAAATGTAGACACCTACTGCTTCGATATTTTTTGGCATCTTTGGAACTAGCAGTTTAATTAATTCTGTGGACAGATTTTCTACCGTTGCCTCTCCTCTCAAAAGATAA
>Ga0209517_10003895_pt1 | contig 19943 bp, 19 predicted proteins | sample PeaSoiMetSII2010_FD_187695 | JGI IMG/M metagenome (GOLD analysis project Ga0209517, IMG submission 187695) | Peat soil microbial communities from Weissenstadt, Germany - SII-2010 (SPAdes) (version 2) | ecosystem: Environmental > Terrestrial > Soil > Wetlands > Peat | place: Germany...
TTCCTCACCCAACAACAAACGCCCAACAAGCGGCGGAACAATCAGCAATGCCGCGCCGGTCGCGGCTTCGCCGACAGCGGCAAGAATAAGCACCATCTTCATCGCGCCGGTACCCCCTGGTCGTGCGTGCAGGCAACCGCGTCCTCAGTGGTCGGAAGTTGCCTGCGCTCCTTTTCCATCAACTGCCCTCGTCCGAGGTTAAAGCTCATCGCGTGCACGAACGAGGGCCTTATGCAACTCCTCGCTCTCATCTGCCGTCAACTGCTCCGTTCCGAGATTAAAGGTGAGCTTGTTCATCGTACCGGTGAACTTGAACGGAACATCGTAGCGGTACTCCAGCATCGCTACGCCGGTGCGCGTCCTGGCCGATGTTGCTGCCTCCGTCCCTGCCCGGCCAGCAGGCCAGTCCCGGGGCGATCAGGCTGATGCCGGTGATTCGGCTAATCACGGTCCCTACGCCGGCGACCTCGGCGTCTAACAACAGCCGAACCACAATGGGCAAGAACCGAAGGAACGCTCAAGCTCTTCCCCCTCGTCCCCGCTTTGGGGGAGCGGGAAGACGTGGACCTGCTACCGCAAGGACCAGCCAAGCAGCAGCAACCCGCTCGCCGCGATCCAACTCCCCGCCACGCGGACTGCGATCCGCATCCAGAATTTTCTTAGTGAAACGACGAAGGCGGAAAACAGCGCAACCAGAACAAAAAGCATCGCCATGATGCCGAGCAGCCCGAGCGTTCCCGCTCCGTCCTTGAAGGCCGCGCCGTTGAAAAACCCATGGACCAAGCCGATTATAACAGCGAAGGCCGAAACGGCATTTACCGGCATACGCAGATCGGCGGCAACGAGCGACCCGAGAATAAGGAAGGAGAGGGCCGCTGTCGGAAGCGCGGGGACGCCACTGACCATCGAACCTGCGATCCCTCCGGCAAACCAGGCTAGCGGCAGCAGGAACATCGTCCTGCGACCGGCAGCAGCTCCCCGTAGCCCGGAGTACAGCGCGAGCGACAAAACCGCGACAAAATCCTCCGGAGTCAGAAGAAGATGGGCGATTCCGTCGTATACCGGACCCATGCCCGTGGTCACGAGATGAGCCGCTGCAAAAGATGGACAGCAAAGAACGAAGATTGCAGCGGCCAGCCCTGCACGTATGCTCTGGTTTCGATTTTTCCAGTTCACGCCAACGCTCTCCAGAGAAAGGTGATGCCCATCACCGCTATGAATAAGCCTACGCCCCGCATGGCGAGCCTCCCCACAGGCCACCGATGGATCAGACCTACAGAAATGCCCGTGGCGTGAAGACAACCTGTGGCGATCACAAAGCCCATGCTGTAGAGCAGCCCGCTTTCCCCGGGCGGTAGTTCCGTCCCGTGGGCATGGCCGTGAAAAATTGCAAAGAATCCAACCAGCAGAGCAGCGATGATGAGATGGGGACGCAACTCGCCGAGCACCATCGCTCCCAGGAGGATCGCTGACATGGCAATGCCGATCTCGCTCCCTGGAAGCGGAATGCCGAGCAGTCCCATCATTGCACCCATAGACATCACCAGCGGGAAGGTGACGGGAAGGACCCACATGGCAGGATTGCCAAGTTGAGCACCCCAAAGCCCCACAGCGATCATCGCGACCACGTGATCAAGGCCTGACCATGGGTGCTTGAACCCGGTGATGAAACCAGTTGCCTGTCCCGATTCGACGTGCGCTAAGGCAGACGAGGGTAAGAAAACCATAAGGGCGAGCAGCAAGGGAAGACACTGCTGTAGCTTATACGGAATGCGTTCTCTCATCCCAAGCCTCCAAGAAGTACAACTGTCCTCTGAATGGTCCAAAATGCCCCGAGGCTTCCTACCGCATACATCGGCAGGGCCTCGGCCCAGCGTGGCCAGCGGACCTCCAGGACCCGGAACGACCGCTTCAGCGCGAGAGCGGTGAAGACGAAAACGAGCTGACCCAGTTCGACGCCCATATTGAAAGAGAGCAGAGCAAGCGGTATGTCAGTCTTGGGCATGCCCGTGGTCGATAGTCCGCTCGCAAAACCGAATCCGTGCAGCAGCCCGAATGCGAACGCTACCACCCAGGGATGCTGGATGGTAAAGCTCGACTCGCCACGCGACGAGCGAACGATCTCGGGGCCGAGGAACAGGATGCTCAGGGCAATCGCGGCATTGAGCGGCGGCAGCGGGATGCTGGCGTGCCCGAGGGTCGCAATGCCAAGGGTGATGCTGTGAGCAATGGTAAAGGCGGTGATAGTCTTGAGCAGCATCATTCTGCCCTTGACGATCAGGAGCAGCCCAAGGACGAAAAGCAGGTGATCGACACCGAACAGTATATGTCTTATGCCCTGCGCGAGGTACGTGTACACGACTCCCAACCAGGTTTGCGAGGCAGCAATCTCCATCCAAGGCTGCGACGGTCGCACGATGGTAGTCCAGGTCCTGCCGTCCAGCATCTCGACATGAACAATCACGTCGGTGATCGTCAGCTGAAGCCCTGGGAGTTCGATGCGCTTGCCCGCGAGACCATTCGGTCCAGCATCTATCCATCGCCGCTCCACCAGCGAATCGGTCAACTCCTGCAAAATGGGCTCCTTCAGGTTGCGCACATCGCCCGGCAGCTGCAATGCGATAGGCAAACGCATGCCCGCCAGGACCGGGGTGCGCCACAGCACACCGAACTGGCCGGGCGCGGTTTCCTTGATCTCGAGATAAGCGGGGCGGGTTTCATGCGCCTGCGCCGCCGGCAAGGCCAGCAACATCGTCAGCAACAGGCTGGCGGTAACCCAGCTATAGTGTCGCCAATGGGTCATTGCACCTTCCTACTCGAAGAACTGGAAGAAGAAGGACTTGCGTTCGAGAGGGGTGCCGCCGACGCACCTTCGCTATCAGGCGGTGCAGGCAGGAGCACGGTGTACTTGGCGCGCATGTCCCTGTATGCCCTCTCCCACGCTTGTGCCTTCTGTTCTCCCAGCCATTCGATTTTGACGTCTGGCTCAACTTCCTCGAATGCTGGGATGCTTCCTGGAATCACGGTGTCGACGAAGACGAGGTGCCAGCCGAAGCCGGACTCGATCGGTCCCTGCCACGAGCCGGGCGGAAGCTTGGCGACGGCCAGCGCGAACTGCGGCCCGAATTCCTTTCCGAGATACTCCGGCGCGCGGTCGCGGTAGTACTCCTGGAACATGAAAGGGTCCGCAAGCGAGCGGACGAGTTTCGAATCCTCCGGCTGGCCTGTGAGCTTTGCGAGCGCCTGCGCAGCATCCTCGCGCGCACGCGCGCCGCGGCGGTCGGGTGAGAAGTAGAGATGGCGGAAGCTAAGCCGGGGAGGCTGCGCGAACTTGGCGCTGTTCTCGTCGAACCAGCTCTTGAGTTCGGCCGTGGTAGGCTCCCTTGCGGCGGCCACGTCCTCGGCGAGGAATTGCATCTTCAGCGCCATCCGGCGCTTCACGATCTCGTCGTCCTTGTCGAGGCCCATCGCGAGCGCCTCGCGGTAGAGGATCTCCTGCTGGACCCTGTTCTCGACCATGCGCTCGAGGTCTTCCGGCGCCGGATCGCGCCGCCACTGTGACTTGAACACCAGCGCGAGCTGAGCGATCTCGTCGAGCGTCAGCCGAATCTGCTTCGATGATGCGGGCGCCGTGCCGCTGCCAGACCCGAAGCTGTAGAGGCCGAACAGGACAGCGCCGATCAGCACGAAGTGAACCAGCGGTTCGCGGAGGAAGCGCTTAAAAATGCTCATGCAAAGATCCCCTATAGGCCGCGACACCGCCACATCGCAGCCTGCGCCTCAGCCGTGGCGAGGCGCAGTACAGTCATGGAGCTCGGGAGGCAGCCGCTTCCGGCTCGCCTTCCAGCCTGTTCAGCGCTTCTTCTACTTGTGCACATCGGCGAACCACGTTGACAGTTCCGATGTCGCTTTTTGCGCCATCCTCTCGATCAACCGCTTGCGCATCTCGTCTCGTATGGCCTGGAACTTCTCCTGTTGCTCAGGATTGAGGAACGGCCTGATCTTCTCGTCGAACGAGCTGCCGAGGTGCCTCAACTTCTCGACCTTCTTCAATGCACTGAGAGAGGTGTCTTTCTTCAAGGCCCCCAACTGCTTGACCTCCTCCTTCAGAATGGGGACGATCGTCTGCTTCTGCTGCTCCGTCAGCCCCAACTCGATCGAGAACTGGTTGGATATCTCCGTCAGCGGGTTGACCGCGATCTGCGGCGCTGGGATGATCTCGTAGTTGGCATAGCCGAATTCGTTGCTGCGCGCGCAGTAGTACGTGTTGCCTAGTTTGTAGAGCGCGAACGAGTACGGGTCCTGGGAAACGAAAGTAATGAGCTTGCCGCCTTCGATCTTGTAGGGAATGGTCGTCCCATGGTAGCCGTCACGCATGACGTTGCCATAACCGCTGGGCATGTCGGCGTTCTTGCCGACACGGAATACGGTCATGTGACCTTCTGTCGTGAAGCTCTGGCTGAACTGCTCTCCCGTGACGCTGTTTTGCACCCAGAAGGCCTTGCCGACGATGAGCGCTTTCAGTTGTGCGTCACCCAACGGCGTTGCGCCCTTCTTCTTGAGGTCGGAGACGGTCATGCCCGCCGGGGCATTCTTCCGTGCCCCGGCACCCGGCGTGTACCAGATCGGCGAGCTCCAGGCGCGCTCCTGCCCCGTGAGCGGCACCACGTCGGGCGGGGGAAGCCCGGCTTTCACGGCTTGAATCAGAGTCCACCGCGGCGTAGGAATCTCCAGGACGCGGACATAGTAGAACGCATGGAGGCTGGCATCGAACTCGGGATCCGTCCACACCGTTTTGAGTTCCGTCGCGCCGACCGAGTTTTCGTAAGTGGCTGTCTCGATGTTCACCGTGCTCACGATCGCGGGAACCCGGCCGGACCACTTGTCGGGCTTGCGGTCCCCGGCCCAGGTCACGTCGAAGATCTTCTCGAAGCTCTGCCCGTTCTTCGTATAGCCTTTGATTATCTGGATGCGGTCGAGATTGGCGGAAGTCGGGTCCTTCACCGCCCAGACGACGAACGTCGGGGCCGTTCCCTTTCCCCCGATTGACATGGGGGGAAGGTCGGCGCCCATGGGGACGCCGTCCGCGTAGGATCGCTTTACCCAGTCATCGCCGTTAAGGATATCCTTGTTGTAGCCCCAGCCGCCGAAAAAGCGCACCTTGATGTGTGGGCCGCTGACGCCGAAGGTCTCCTTGCGGTACATGGCGTCCCAGATCGAGGCCCGCGTGTTCTCCTCCGCCCACACTCCAGTCAGCCCGCCGGGGTTTTCGAGGCGCACGTCCATCGTGCCGCCGATGAGTACGCCTGCAAAGCGCCGCTCGACCGATCCGTCCGCTTCAGCGTGAAGGCCGTAGAAGTTGTCCTGGCGGTATGGGCTGCCGGTGTTGTGCGAATCGGAGCCGCCGGCCATGCCTAACTTGTAAGGGTTGTAGCCGCGGACATCCTGCATAGTGATGCCGTCCTTCAACGCCTGGCGTCCGTAGCTGCCCGTGATGTGATCCACCCGGCCCACGTTGGCCGGGAGGCCGAGGATTGCCTGATACAGTTCGTAACCGGCGAATTCGTCGTTGGGCGACAACAACGGATGGGTTTCAGATTGTCCCTTCCCTTGCTTGATCTCGACCAGGCGCTCGTTGCGGTCGCGCGAAGCCGCCCAGGCGGCGTCAATCGGCCGGCCGGTGGTGTTGTCGATGTCAATCGGGTACATCCACCCATCGCTCACATTGGCGTTGTGCGAGATCGCGAGCAGTTCATTGCCCGCCTTGCGCTGGGTATCCATCCACTTCCAGAGCTCCGTGGGTTCCTTGGAGTCGAGCGCGCTGAACGGCGACTCCGGCACCTTGTCGCCCCGGAAGAAAATATTGCGGTGCAGGTTGCGGTTGCCGGGCATCGAAGTCCACTCGTACGAGCGGAAGGTGGTGAACTTGCCGGGATGGTTGTTCTCGTCGGCGATTTTGCAATTTTCCGCCCACACCGTGGCCGTGATCTTCGGGTTCATGAACGCCTTCACCGGCGCGCTCCCGGCGAGCTTGAGCAGATACGAGAAGACTCGCTGTTGCTCCGCCTGGCTGTTCGGGTCTTTCATAATCATGGGCTGCGCCTCGGGCAGCTTGCTCACGTAGGAGCCCGGAGTGTTGGCCTGCTTGGTGATGCCGACGTACTCTGCGTGGTCGGTCACGCCCATGAAGTCGAGCGGCGTGTCGATCTTGATGTCGAAGCCCATAGGGTGTTTGATGGTCTGACCCTGGGCGTACTTGTAGGCCTCGTCGGGGCCGGTGATGCGATTGCCCATCACCCACGCGTCCACCGACCAGCTGGTGTGGATGTGGGTCTCGCCGAAGTACGCGTTACGCTCCGGGTTCTTCTCCTGCGCCACAGTCTGGGATACAGCCATGGCGAGTGCGGCAATCACTCCAATAAATATCAGTAAATACCTTCCCTTTCCCATTTTGTGGCTCCTCTCCTTTTTGTATGACTTTTCCGGGGGCATGTGCAGGTACGCTCAACATGTGGCGCCTATCCCGCATCTCTCTTGAGAGGTAATCTGAACTGATTTGATTATCGCCTTGCTGATGGAAATTTCGCTGCACCATGAACCCATGTGGGGTGGCAGGGTCCTCAGATAATGCATTGATCCCGTGGGTCTTCTCCGGCTCACCAGGTTCGGCACGAAAAGCCCTTCGCCTCCAAGCCACCAGACGAGTACGGTTTTCGGATCTGATAAGTAAGAATAATTACCGTACGATTACTTTCAAGTTGAACAACCAGATTATTTTAAAAAAATATAGTGATTAGCTGGTAACTTGCAGCAGTGCGGAACAAGTGCTTGCCAATCGGCTACGGGCTGCTTCCGAACATGCCGAAGTACAACGCCGATGGTTCCCTCAATATCTTTATCCAGCACGAATCGCCCAGCGTGGACAAAGAGTCGAACTGGCTGCCGATTCCGCCGAGCGACAAGTTCAACCTCACGATCCGGATCTACAATCCGAAGAAGGAAGCGCTCGAACCCGGGTATAAAATACCGCTCCCGATACGCGCCCGGCAGCGGTGATAGACCAATTTGAAAGGCGGCGAGTCAATGCCCGTAACGGCACATTCTTTGTCGGTGAGGACTTTGAGGGGCTGGTTTCCTCCCGTTTGCAAAGCCACTGGTTGCCGTTATCACAACAGTATCGATAGTCATTTCATGGTGGTTGAATCGTCGCTCAAAACGAGTGACTGGCTCGACAATACTGGTCAATTTGCCATCTGATTTAGTAAAAGGTCGAAGTCCATTCTCTGCGGTGGTTGGCAAACTTCAACGGCAAAAGTTCGGTGTGGAATAGCTGAAATTCACCCAGCCTGACCCGTCCCCGGTGGTCTCAGTCATGGAAAACCCCTCAGGCAGGGCGAGGAGGGTACGTAAGGAAAAAGAGCACCCCGTGTGCATGTGGGCTTGGACGGCCATCTTTGATATTAAAAATCGGAAGTGCAAAGTGGAAGCGGCGTTGCTGGTCGAGCGGCGCTTGTTTTATGTGATCTAAGTGTGTACAGTACTACGCATACCATAACGTATACGGAGGTGCTTTGCTATGAGCGGTTCTCGATTGAATATCGTACTGCCTGACGTTCTGATCAAGGAAATTGACCAGGTCGCCGGGAGACGGAAGCGAAGTCAGTTTATCGCCGATGCAGTCAAACGGCGAATCGTCGATCTGGAAAAGGATAGACTCCGAAGGGTGATGGAGGAAGGATACCGTGCCTCGAGACACGAGGATGAGGAATTGACAAGGGAATTCGAGGCCTCGGATCTGGAGGGATGGGATGACTATTAGGAGGGGAGAGGTCTATCTCGCCGGTCTTGATCCTGTCGTCGGAAGAGAAATCGCGAAAACCAGACCCGTTGTGGTTGTCTCAAACGACCTGAACAACGAATTCTCAGGAACCGTAACGGTCTTGCCGATTACGTCCGGCAGCTTGGAAATGATCTACCCTTTTGAAGTGCTCCTTTCGAAGGGGACCGCCAATCTACCGAAGGATTCCAAGGCAAAGGCAAATCAGATAAGGACATTGAATCGATCCAGGCTGGTCAAGTTCATTGGGGAGTTACCAAAAGATATCATGGCCGGGATCGACAAGGCCATGATGCTGCACTTGGGCTTAGAATGATGATGATAATCGCAAAATATTACCGCCAGTGAGGAAGCAGGCCAAACTCGGAGGTGAAAGCCGGGCTCGCACTCAACCAACCGCAACGGCATTCCATCAACTCCCCGGGAACCTCATTCCGTCCATTACGGTATAGTTTTTAAACCAAGCGGAAGTCCCGGCTCAGGAAGCCTAACTGGGTGCATGTAATGTTGATAGAAAGATTTGAAGCTCGGATCATCACTATCATGCATGGGATCTAGGCGTTCTCTGCGTCTCGCAGCCTACCCCGACAGAGCTTCTGAGCCGGGGGTGATTTTTTTAGTTCCGGCTTGTTCGGGTTCAGTCCTTCGTCTTCCGTCTTGACATTGGCCGCAAAAACAGGGATGAAGGGGGCTTCTTGAAAATTTCCTTTTCCTTGGAGCCGGGTGAATGAGTAAATTCCAATTGAGCGAATGGGTGCTGCTGACTTCTCAAAAAGGGAAGAAATGGCTCGTACAGATTGCAGATGAGCCGTATTCTACGCATCTTGGCGGCATTCACCTTGGGGAAATACCGGGCAAGGAGGAAGGCGACTGGCTGATTACCAGCAAAGGCGCAAAACTGATGCTGTTCAGGCCGGCCCTCGAGGACTACATCTTCAGCATGAAACGGCGCACCCAGATTATCTACCCTAAAGACCTCAGTGCGATGATCTTCTACGGCGATGTCTTTCCCGGGTGCACGGTATTGGAGAGCGGCATAGGCTCAGGCGCGCTTGCCCTTTCCCTGTTGCGCGCCATGTGCGATAAGGGAAAGCTGATTTCAGTCGAGAAAAGGGCTGAATTTGCCGTAGACGCAAAAGAGAACATCCGTCGCTTTTTCGGGGCGGAGCCTGAAAATCACGAGATCGTGGTTGCAGACATAGAAGACGTTTGCCTTTCATGCGAGATAGACCGGATTTTCATGGACCTTCCCGAACCCTGGCGCGCCGTAGGAAATCTTTCGGGGATGCTTCGAATGGGAGGGCTTCTGGTAAGCCTGAGTCCCAATGTGGGCCAGGTTCAGGCTACTCATCGGCAGCTCCAGGTAAATGGTTTTGGTGACATAGTTCATTTCGAACTGCTGAGGCGGGATTGGAAGTTTGACCAGCTTCGGGCCCGTCCCTACGACCGGATGGTGGCCCATACCGCGTTCATAACGGTTGCAAAGCGGGTTTCAACCGAGCGGGGAGAGGTTTTTTCGGAGAGTCTTGAGCCTTGAGTTTTGAGTTTTCAGTCTTGAACAGGAAGCGACAGTTTACAGATGGCATTATCGATCTCAGAGGAAAAAATAGATATCTCGATAGTAATTCCGGTCAGAAACGAAGCTGATAACATCATGTTTCTGGCCAAGGAATTAGAATCGGCAATGGAGCAATTTAAAGAGTGGGAGTGCATATGGGTCGATGATGGATCCAGCGACGGGAGCTTGGATGTGCTCCGCGAACTCGCAAGCTCCAATCGCCGCCACAGGTATATCTCCTTCGAACAAAATGCCGGGCAATCCGCTGCTTCCTGCGCAGGGTTCCTTCAGGCAAGAGCCGCGATAATCGCCACAATCGACGGGGACGGCCAGAATGATCCGGCGGACATCCCCGGGCTCTTTAAAATGGTCCAGTCGGGCGCCGCCGATATGGCCAACGGCTATCGCGCCAACAGGCAGGACAGCCTTGAAAAAAAAATATCGTCCATTCTGGGCAACGGATTCAGGACCTGGCTGACCGGCAAAACGGTAAGAGACGCCGGATGTTCGACCAGGGTCTTCCGTAGAGAATGTGTTGAGTTCCTGCCCCGCTTTGCAGGAATGCACCGTTTTCTGCCAACTCTGGCAGCCATGCAGAGCTTTAGACTCAGCGAGACGCCCGTTAACCACAGGCCCAGGGTCAAAGGCCTATCCAAGTACTCCATTAGAAACCGGTTGTGGGTCTCGCTCGTGGATATGTTTGGAGTATTATGGCTCAAGAAGAGGACTTTCCACTACGAAATCAAGGTTAGTTCGGATTTGGAACCGGACAGGCAATCCCGAACCGCAAAATCCCGCCCCCTGGAACAAGACCCACAGAAGTCTTTCATGCCCCTGCGGGACACCGTGTAGCCACGTAATCGAATTACCATTCCGCTATTGGAACTGCAAGTCAAGACATTGACTACTATGAGTGCTGTACCGAACGGCGGAGCGTCTTTTTGGAGAACGACGCAGCCGTTTTTGCCTTCCCTGCTTGTTGGAAGAAGACTGTATAACCGTTTAGAAATAAGCGCGGACTGATTCGCCGATTAAGAAGAAAGTCTTCGATTCGCCTGCGCAACAGGAGGCACGGAACGTGCATGGTTTTTCCAGCGGAGGATTGGGCTATGACCAAATTGAAAGAGAGGCATCAGAGCAGAGTGAGGAGAGGGTATTCGGGCAATTACACAGAAGGCGGTTTCACCCTGGTCGAACTGATGGTGGTTGTCTCCATTGTGGCTGTCCTGGCCGTAGTTGCAACACCCGCCTATATCAATTATATTCATCGGACGAACCAGGGGCAGGCCGTAAGTTTGCTTCTGAACGCGCAGGCTGAGATGGAGGAATATCTTGCGGATAACGGTGCTAATCAGTACGCACCAAGCATAGAATGTCTGCCGTCCTTTATTCCCAGTGGCGCAACCGGTCAGGCATGCCTTGCCAATTGCAACTGCGCCAATTCCTTCACGCCGACGGGACAATATTATACCTTTTCCGTCGCAGCCGTCTCGACCAACTATTACCGGATATTGGCAACAAGAAATATGGGATCGACCGTCGACCGGTTGACAATCAGCGCAACTACCAACACGCCTGTCATACTTACGCCAAACGCCCTGAAGTGGTCCATTTTCAGTTGGTTGTTTCAGTAAGAGGGATGAGATTCAAAGACAGAAGGGAATCACCGATGTCCAGATACATTGTTTTGGGCGCCGCCGTCATTTTGAACCTGGCATTGTTTTCTCCATGCAGCGCATTGCAGGCGATTCCCGGAGCAGGGGGCGCCCAGGTAATTAATCCAGCTCGAACGACGCCAAACCCCTCTCCTCCGGCCTCCCTGCAAAGTGGAGCTGCCAATGCTGATATCGCAAATATAACCGTGGACAGGATCGAGGGTGGCGTTATCTATTCCAAGGATGGCCGGAAGTTCGAAATTAGCGGTTCCACCAGGATCATCGACAACAGCCGAAGCAATTCCGCTGCCGTGTCAAAAACAGCCGAGCTGCATTTCCAAAACGGCAACCTTGTGCAGGTGATCCTGAAATGACTAGCCCGGCAACTCATCTAAATTACAAGTTGTGGAGAAGTTTATGAGGCGAGCCCTACCGATTTTAGCTTTCCTTTCTCTGTTTGCGTTTGCGTTTGCTTTTTTGCCCGGTGATGTCTCCTCCTTTATCAGCCCGTGCAGCACCTCGCTCTTTCCTCCGTTCACTGCCGGCGGGGTCAAACCCAACATACTCATAATCCTGGATGTCTCCAACAGCTTTGATGAAGATTACTACGGCAATGCCGTAGGGTCCTATTCTCCGATCAGTAAATCAGTGACCGCAAGACAAGCGCTCCAACAGATTGTGACCGAACTGGAGCCCAACGCCAATGTCGGATTGATGACATTCACACTGCCGAGTGACGTTAGCTTTTATTATGTTCATAACTCCACTCCCTTTAGTTCTTACAATCCTGCAACATATTGCCCCAACCCCAACCCGGCCGCCAATCCAGTATGGCCGCCCCCGGATTGCCAAACCTACTGCGCGACGGGCGATGCTGCCGCACAGCAATCCTGCCAGTCGCAATGTCAACAGGCAAATCCAAACTTTTCGACCAACTTTACCGATGTTAAACTCAAACTCCCACCGGCCGGTCCGTATGCATTTAACGAACCCACGGGGGCAAGAGCGAGATATTGCAGCCTCGCCTATCCCAAGTTCCAAAAGTGGCAGGACGCAACTCACCCTGCGAATTCAGCGTTTTATTTTAACCAGTCGGATCCATTCTACGACACGGGAAACGACGGCATAATGTACGGGTATGCCGGGTCCGATTCCCCGCCCCATGTACCCTACAGTTCGGCGGAAAATGCCGCCAATGAATACACTTACTGCACCGGCAAAACGGGGACCCTCGACACCTGGTCAGGTTACAGCGGCTCCTGTGCCAATTACGAGTTCGTGCCCACCGATTCGGATTGGGCTTTGGGGTTTTTCAACTGGGGCCAGCAGATGCCATGGTATTACATTGGGCCCACCTGGTTCAGTTCCACCTCGATAAACAACAACAATGAGCCCCAGGGGTACCTTCACGTCCCGGTTGGCGACCTCACCAATTCTACCCAGTTCGACAATATCTTCAACATACTCGCTCCAAACCCCGACTCCAGTGTGCCGATCCCTAACAATACTCCCTATATGGTTTGCTGCCCACCTAACACTCCTGGCTGCAACGCAGCCAACAAAAATACCTGTGCCCATCTTGTGAACGCAGCCAATACGCCGACCGCCGGCACGTTGCAGACTGCGCTCGCCTACTTCAACGGGCAACTGAAGCAAAACGGGACCACTTACTCCAGTCCTATTACTTCGCCTTGCCAGAAAAATTTCATAATCTTCGTAACGGACGGGTTGCCGGACACCAAGCTGGACGGTTCGCTGCCTACCGCCACCACCCAATACTGCTACAACGCCACCGGGTCGACCAATAATCAGATATGCAGCAATACGACCTCAACCTGTCCGTCTTCCTACAACTGGGCCTGTGCTACACCTGTTATGGCTCAAGTCCTTCAGGAGCTCGACAGCCTTAATTCAAACGTGTATCAGACATTCAACAACAACTCGTCTCAATTTCCCGTCCAAACTTATGTTCTGGGTTTGGGCCTTACCAATGAGGCCCAGGCACAGCTAGCCGCGATGGCCGTACATGGGGGCACTCAAACATCTTCGGGGCAAGCTTATTATGCCAATGCACCCCAAGAGCTCTACGATGCCCTGGGAGCGATTGTCCAGAACCTTTTCGGTAGCGTATCATCAGGGACTTCGGTCTCGATTCTCTCGGAAGGCCAGACCCAGAACGGCTCCAACATGTTGCAGGGCGTTTTTTATCCCTCAAAATCCTTTGGGCTGGCAAGCTTGACCTGGGCGGGTTACATGTACGACTATTGGTTCTACACCAGCCCGCAATATAACAACATAAGAGAGGATACCTTCCATGATTATATCCTCGAACTCAATGAGGACTATGGGTTGACTTTCAACTTCGCCCCGGCAACGGGCCTTACCGTAAACCGTTACCAAGACCCGCTGGCCACCGGCAATCCGACCACTTTCGTCAATACCGTCGGGCTTGATTCCCTCACTCCATTGTGGGAGGCAGGCAAGTTGCTGTTCCAGCAAACTGCCGCGAGCCGGCAAATCTATACCCCGGACGCCACAGGGACAAGCGCCACAGGCCTTGTCAGCTTTGATACCAACGATGGCACCCTCACTACAGCACCTTCTCCATTGGGCAGCACTTCAAATTTCGATACATGTCTCAACGGGTCATTCCAGAATCTCATAAATTATGTGAGGGGAACCGATATCAAATATTGCTCAAACGGCACTTCTTTCAATTATCAGAGCTGCTCTCAGAACTCGGATTGCACTACGGCGCCGTACACTTCGTGTGTTAATGCATGCAGGAGCAGGACGATAGGTCTTTGTTCCAACGGAACCTCTTTCAACAATACTCCATGTGGGTCGAACAATGACTGTTCGGGATCATATAGCACCTGTACTAAGAACGTTTGGAAACTGGGGGATATCGTCTATTCCACACCCAAGGTCCAAACCGATTACAAATATTGCTCGATCCCCAACAGTACTACTTTCAATAGCCAGGCTTGCGCTTATGACACCGATTGCACTTCCGGAAGTTATACTTCGTGCCAGAAAAAGGAAAGCGTCGTATTTGTCGGCGCCAATGACGGCATGCTTCACGCCTTTAGAACCGGTATTTTGACTACACAGGGAATGGACCCCACACAACACCAGGTTGTAGGGTTGACGGGAATTCCGGACTCGGCTATGGGCACGGAGCTTTGGTCCTTCATTCCCAAAAACAGTCTTCCCTACTTGAGGTGCCTCGCCGCTCCCAGCGGTTGTCATCTCTATTACAACGATTTGAGCCCTTACATAACTACCATGAATGCATCCACCACCACTACGACGATGGTGAACGGGACTCCGGTGACGACAACGACGGTGACGCCGAAAACTATTCTGATCGGGGGAATGAGGCTCGGGGGTGAGGCCGTCGCCTCTGGAACATATTGCCTCAATGCCGCCGGGGTATCCAACGGAACAATATGCACCAACGTCTCCACTTGTCCGGCCCTGTATAAATCAAGCTGTTCGAGCGCATATTATCTCAATGCTCCGTCCGACACATGTTCGCAATCGTTCAACTCCAATCATGCAAGCCTGTGCACCGTTGCCAATCCAGATACCTGCTACAATCCTTCGAACTGTACAGGGCTTTCCTCATACTACGCTCTCGATATTACCGACGCCGAAAACCCCAAATTGCTGTGGGAATTCAGCCATCCATTTTTAGGTTATACATACTCGGGACCTGCAGTCATTCACGAATGGACAAACCCCGGCGCTCTGAGCGGGGACCAGTATTACGTTATGTTCCTGTCCGGCCCTACAGACCCGGTGGACGGCAGCTCCATACAAGACGCTTATTCTTTTGTGCTGACGCTGGACAACAACCTCAACATCAGCAGCGTCGCCAGTAAGGATTTGGGCATCCCGAACGGGTTTGGCGGAAGGCTTTTCAATCAGGGCCTGGATGTGGATGGCAACGGTTCCACGGACTTTGTCTTCTTCGGCTACGTCGCCAATTCCATTACCGGCAGTCCTAAAGGCGGGGGGATCGGAAAAATCAATACCAACGGCACCAATATTGCCGCATGGACCTATGACTTATCAACATACAGCAGTGCGAACATCGCTCAACTAAACCTGCCCATAACCGCCCAGGTGGCGACCGAGCAGTGCTTCGGCTCCTGGTATCTATATGCCGGGACGGGGAGGTATTTTTTCCCCCAGGACAACTATGGGCCGGCCGCGCTGAATATTATCATGGGGATACCGTTTACATGCCATGCAGACAACACCGGCTGTACTGCAATCTCCTCCCTGAACAACAGCGCAGCGGTATGCGCCGACTTGGGCCAACACGACACCGCCGGGGCAGCCTGGGAGTACACTCTTAATGCAGCGTCCGGGGTTCCCGGAACGCCCGGGTCCTTTCTCAACGAGAGAATGTACACCGACCCCACGACAACGAACTCTACCTCATCCGCCACTTACAACGCCATATTTTTCACCAGTGCCCAACCCACGTACGATCCGTGCATCTATGGCGGCCAGAGCCGCCTTTGGGGTCTTAACTGCGCCACCGGGGCCGCGATTACCGATACGACGTGCAGTGGGTATACTGTATCGAACCCGACCGGCACCATGTATATGCAAACCTCCACCGGGGCAATATACGGGTTCGACATAGCCACTGGCTTCAACGACCCGAACACAGGCAACAGAACAACTCCTTTCAAACCAGGCATGGCTCCCGAAAATGGTCCCCAGGGGGGGGGGTCGCCTACTGCTCCGGCAAGAGCCGGACAGTTAATGCAGTGGATTGAAAAATGAAAAAGCAAGCCGGATTTACCCTTGTCGAACTTATGGTTGTAGTTTCCATCGTCATGCTGCTGATGGCCTGGGGCATTCCCGCGTATTCGACCTGGAATACGAAGCACGGCATCGAAAACCAAATGGTTCAGCTTTACAGCGATCTTCAGTTCGGGCGCATGACCGCCTACGGAACCAAAGCAGTATCCGGCGTATTGTGGGCCAATAACTTCAAAACGTACCAGATAATGTCTGACACGCAAAACAACGGCACAATCGACGCCAACGCAACACCAGTCCCTGGTACCGGCATTGCGGCCCCGAAGTATGCCGTTACCTTTGCATGCGCCAATGGTCAGCCCTGTTTGAATAATCAGCCAAGCGTGAGCTTTGACGGCAGGGGTTTTCTGTACGCCAATGCGCCTGATATCACCAACCCGATTACATTCTACGTTACTCCGAGTTACGGAACTGGAATTGATTGTGTGGCGGTATCGAGCACCAGGGTAACTCTAGGAAAATGGAATGGAACCAGTTGTGCGCCAAAATAAGTGTCGCCGATTCCGGGCCAATGCCTGTGCTGAACGCGGCTTTACGCTCATCGAGGTCTTGGTCACCCTTGTGATCCTTGCTTTCGGCCTGTTGGCATCGGTCGTCGGCATCATGAAGGCGCAAGATCACAACGTGATGAATGAGATGCGAAGCGAGGCCATAAAAATAGCGCAGGAACAGCAGGAAGAGGTCAGAAACATGAATTTTAACCTCATCGCTGCTATGCCTTCGGTCAACAATCCCACTATTATTACCAGGCAGCTTCGAAGAACCACCGTCAACTATACGCTCACTTGTACCTTGCCCGCGCCTCCGGCGGCTCCCGTGGGCCTGGGAGCCCGAATAGTTGGTTTCACCGTCACATGGAATGTTAAAAATAGGTCCTATTCTTATGAGCAGTTCACTGTTGTGAGGCAACTGAGATGAACGAGAAGAACAGACAGCGCGGGATGACGATGGTGGAACTTATGGTCAGCCTTGCGATCGTCATGCTTGTCATCGGTACGGCAACCACGGCTTACCTTAAGCTGCTGAGGACCTACAAAACCCAGGGCAGATTGGCCGAGGGCTACATGGCCAATTTGACCGGTCTGGAACTGTTGAAATATGATGTCCAGATGGCCGGGTTCGGGCTGCCAGTAAGCCTGGCCGCCGGCGTCGCCTACACTGAAGCTGCCACAGAGGGTACTGAGCTCCCTCCCCACGCCGCGAACAGCACCCTGGTCCCATACAACCCGGCGGCCCTCAACGATGCGCCGGGTAATGCTCCACGAGCATTCGTGCATTCAAACAACACCGGTTTGAACGGCTCCGATGTGCTCGTGATAAAATCGAGTGTGGCCAACCTCAATCCTACGAGCAAAAAATGGTCCTTGATCACCAACAACGGCGTTAATCCCATCGTCAAGAGGTGGGGCGGAACTATCTCAGACCCGGTCATGGACTTTGCCGCCAATGACAGGTTCATCGTTTTAGACGATAATTACCAACTGCTGACCTCCGGTGCAAATAATTGGTGCTTTACTTTCTCGAACAGCGGTGAAGAATTTACCAACTCATCAGGGCTCGCCCCCCCGCTCCCCGATCCCGGCGTTCAGAATATCAACTACATTTATGGGTTGGATAGCGCCGCCGGGGCGCATGCTATGCCGTTCAACCGCGTGGATTATTACCTTGACTCTATCAGCACCGATTTTCCAAGCAGTTGTGCACCAGGCACCTATACACTGTATCGAAGCACGATCAACCAGGCCAATGGCGCTCTAAATAAAACTCCCCTTATCGATTGCGTGGCGGATTTTCAAGTAGCCTTTGGTCTCGACACCGACCTGGACGGCAATGTTGACACGTGGGTGGGAAGCGGTGGGGCGGCTGCCCTGGGCGCAATGACCGCTCTGCAGATACAACAGCAACTCCGCGAAGTGACAGCGTTTGTTGTCTACCAGGAAGGGCTGGGAGACACCGGCAAAACAGCGGATTTCCGGTTTAACGGCACTTTGACCGTCGGCAATCCTAACACCACCGGGCAACTGAGCACCTTCACTCCTGCCGGCACGCAAAATCAATACCGTTGGAAAGTCATCGAAATTGATATGAAACCGATGAACCTGATAAGGACCCAATGAAAAATCCGATCCGAAACCGAAAAGGAATAGCCCTGATCTCCACCTTGATGCTTCTGGTGCTTGGGCTTATGGTTGTGGCCATCCTGATGCGGCTCGTCACCCAGGAGACCAAACTGGCCCGCCTCGAACAAGGCTATTCAACAGCACTGGATGCGGCAAAGGGCGGGGCCGATGCTTTCATTTTTATCGCGCAAAATGGACTGGCGCTGGGCATTCCACCGACCCCGCCTTTCGCCGGGACTTTCAATAACGCGGCATGTCTTCGAATAAAGATGACCAACCCAACGGCATCCTGGACAATTCCCGCATGGACCACAGCCGCGTGTCCATCGGCCACAAGCACCACTTACCCTTCCGCGATAAGCTCCGACCTCGCAACTCATCCCGACATGGCGGACATTTCTTTTATATTGGGCACCTACACTGTTTATCTCAAGATCATCGACAACTCGCCGACTCAGGGCAACGATGCCCCTCCATGCCCTAACGGATGCAACTATTATACAGTCCTCTCGAGCGCTCAAAACGCGGCGACCGGCCAGCATGCCGATGTTCAGTTCGTGTACCGCTGGCCTCAATAGCGGGCGGGGCGGGATTGGGTCCCCGGTGTGACCCGGGACATTTTTACGTGATCAATAGATCGGCCGCTCGATCCACCCACCTCCCAGCAGACGGCCGCCACTGTAGAAAACCGCCGCCTGTCCGGGGGAAACGGCTATAACTGGACCATCGAACCGGACCCGCACGGACCCCGATTCATAGGGCTCAACGACGGCCGGGACCGGGGCCTGGTTGTAGCGGACCTGCACGGAGCATCGGAGCTGTCTGCCTGTGTAGGTCAAAGCATTCCAACGGACGCCGGTGGCGATCAGCCCTTTCGCGATCAAACTTTCCTTCCTGGCCGTCAAAATAACAGAGCAACTTTCAGGATCTATCTCTTTTACCCAGGCGGCCGAGCCGAGGGCCACCCCGAGCCCGCGCCGCTGTCCGATAGTGAACAGGTGAATCCCCTGGTGCATACCCAGGAGGTTTCCGTTTTCATCGAGGATCGGCCCCCGTTTGATCGCTCCATTGAACCGTTGCCGCAGGACCTCGGAGCAAGCGGTTCCCGTTGTGGAAAAGCACGCGTCCTGGCTTTCTTCACGGTCCGCGTTGCCCAAGCCCATGCGCCGGGCCATGGCGCGAACCGCATCCTTGGTGTGCAGGCCGAGCGGGAACACTGCCGCCGAAAGCTTGTTGGAAGATACGGAAAAAAGAAAGTATGACTGATCTTTTCCGGCGTCGGCGCCGCGCAGAAGATAGCTGTCGCCGTTTGTTCGCACGCCGATGCGGGCATAATGGCCCGTGGCGATTTTCTCGGCCCCGAGCGACCTGGCGTAATCGAGCAGTATGCCGAATTTTATCCGTTCATTGCAGATGATGCAGGGATTTGGCGTACGGCCGCGTGCGTACTCATCCCAACTGTTGAGCAAAACTGTTTGTTCGAAGAGGCTACGACAGTCGAGCACATGGTGATTTATTCCGAGCCGGCCGGCTGCGGCTCTTGCCTGGGAAACAGCATCGGTCCCGCAGCAGGAACCGCCTTCGGCGGGTTCAGGGCAGGCGTGCAGTTGCAGAGTGACCCCAATGACCTCGAACCCCTTTTCCAGAAGCAGAGCAGCCGCGACACTCGAATCAACCCCTCCGCTCATGGCCGCAACGATGCGTCCTTTATGACCACCTTGATTGTCTTCAGCTCCAGCCACTGACCCCTGCCTTTATATTGGTTTTTCGACCATTGAGCCTCTTGCAAAATGTCCTTCATCGTCATTCCGGCGAAGGCCGGAATCCAGCGGAGCCGCTACGTCCGCAGACGCCGTTTGAACGAGAATGAAACTTCAAGCTTGCACTGCGGCGTGCGTCCCTTTAAAAGAACAAAGCTGGGAACGGCAGCA
>Ga0209517_10003897_pt1 | contig 19932 bp, 32 predicted proteins | sample PeaSoiMetSII2010_FD_187695 | JGI IMG/M metagenome (GOLD analysis project Ga0209517, IMG submission 187695) | Peat soil microbial communities from Weissenstadt, Germany - SII-2010 (SPAdes) (version 2) | ecosystem: Environmental > Terrestrial > Soil > Wetlands > Peat | place: Germany...
GTGCCTGAGAGACCGCACTCCGGAAATCACCATCAACGAAGCGTTGCGGCTGCGCGCGCTGCGCCCCATCGAGCGAATGCTGCGGATGAGCTAGGCGATTCACTAAGCGAGATGGACGCACGTGAGACAACCTCCACGTTGCGCGACCAGGGAAATATGCCTGTGCGCACAGGCGGCGGTCACAATCACTGGCGTGATCTCGCCAAAGCCGGCTTGATCAAGGGCGGATGTATCCGCCTGGCTCACGAGGTGCGATCGCGAACGGAGGCTTCCGGCAGAATCGTGAACAACTTGCCGTAGTATCGAGGCATCGGTCGACTGGACTCCCATCGTCGGTGACACGTTGCGCTCCGTCGTCGACCCGAACATCGAAATCGGATTTTATGAATACAAACGCAGTCCACACGGATGTCCTGGTGATCGGCAGTGGGCTAGCCGGCCTTTCCGCTGCGTGGCAAGCAGCACAGCGGGGTTGCGCGGTTGCGCTGCTGACTCGCGCGAAGGACATTCACGACAGCAATACGAACGTGGCTCAGGGAGGCATCATCTATCGAGGCCGTGAAGAGTCTCCTGAACAGCTGGTTGAAGATGTTCTTGCAGCCGGCGCCGGGTTGAGCTCGCGTCAGGCCGCTACGCTCTTGGCCGAAGAGGGGCCGCGCCTGGTCAAGGACATCCTGATCGACGAGCTTGGCGTCCCCTTCGACCGCTCGCCGGAAAATCCTGCGGAGCTAGACCTCACATGCGAAGCGGGCCATTCTATCCCGCGGATTATTCATTACAAAGATCAGACCGGCTATGCCATCGAGAAGACGTTCGTTGAGCACGTGACCGCACATCCCAAGGTGGACGTCTATTCGAACGCGACCGCAGTAGACCTGCTCACTACATCACACCACTCCCTCGAACCGACCGATGTGTATCGCCCGCTTGCCTGTGTCGGCGCCTACGTGCTGGATCAAAACAGCGGGAAGATTTTTCCGGTTCTCGCCAAGGAGACCATTCTCGCGACCGGGGGTCTTGGCGGCGTTTTTCTTCATACAACGAACCCGCAGGAGGCGCGTGGAGACGGAATCGCATTGGCCCATCGCGCTGGCGCTCGCTGCGTTAACCTCCATTTCATCCAGTTTCATCCGACGGCGCTGCTGGCGCCAGAAGGCCGCTTCCTGATCTCGGAAACGGTTCGGGGTGAGGGTGGGACGGTGGTAGACCGGCACGGCAGGGAGTTCATGCAGCGGTATCATCCGGCGGGATCGATGGCTCCCCGCGACATCGCTGCCCGGGCTATTTACCAGACAATGCTGGAAACCGGCGAGCCGTGCGCGTATCTCGACATCACGCATAAGCCAGCCGCCTGGTTACGGGAGCGCTTTCCGGGAATCTGTGCGCTATGCCTTGATCGGGGCATTGACATCACGCGCGACCGAATTCCCATAGTTCCTGCGGCACACTATAGTTGCGGCGGAATTGCCACGGACGAATGGGGCCGCACAAACATCGATCGGTTGCGGGCCGTTGGCGAGGTGGCCTGCACCGGGCTCCATGGTGCCAATCGCCTAGCCAGCACCTCATTGCTCGAATGCCTGGTCTGGGGAACCCGCGCTGGGCAGCAGGCGTGGGAGCAGATCGAGTCAGGCCGTGAATTCTACTTTCCCGAAATCGCGGACTGGCGATACGAGGGCGAACCGGTCGATCCGGCGCTCATCGCGCAGGACTGGCTCATCATCCGCCATACGATGTGGAACTATGTGGGACTGATCCGCAGCGAAAGGCGATTGAATCGTGCGCTCCGCACCCTAAGCGAATTGGACCTGGAAATCACCCGCTTCTATGAGAAGTGCGAGGTGAACGACTCGGTGATCGGCCTGCGGAACGGAATTCTCACTTCGCTGCTGATTCTCGAATCCGCACGACAAACGCGCGAAAGCCGGGGGTGCCACTTTCGCATCGACTGACCTCCAACCGTAGCCACTTTCTAGCCCACATCCGATCGTGCCGACAGTCGGCACGCAGAATCCGCCGTAAGGTGCGGTCTGCGCGGGACGGACGACCGAACACGGGCAGGGTCGAACGCAGACTCCACGCGGATCGCTATCAACAATTCGCCAAGATCCGGGCACCCGATTCGCTTCCCAGCAATACGTGCTGACCCGGTCCGAAGATGCGAAAGCAACATTTGAATCAAGACACAAGGAGATCCTTCGACCGGCAAAACGCCAGTGCGCAACATCGGCCAGCCAGATGCCGCCGACTCCGATGCCGGGACCGCAGCGCTGGCAATTCTCCACGATCTCAAACTCATACTCCTGACGCCTCAATACTGATCGCAACGGTGGTCGGCAAGCTTGTGACCAGGGACACTGAAATTTCGCTGTGCGGAGAGTACAAGAAAACAAAGTCATTTTCCGAGAGTTGCTCCTCGCCAGTAATTCCTGGGGAATAGATCGCAAACCACTGGATACCCGTGGCAGGTCACGGGCGCAACCTTCCGCCTAATCAACCAAGAGTGGGGAGGATTCCATGCTCGCAAATGCGCCAATCCAGCCTGTTCCGCTACATTTCGTTATCTCCACGAAGGAAGGCTATTCGTATTCGAGCCGAAGCGCGACGTGCCAAAGCGCGGACCGCCGGCTGATCCGGAAGACACGGGCAGATCGCACAATCCCCAAAACTTCTGGTTGTGCTCCTCATGCTGTTCTGCCATGACGGTACGACCTGATGGAGATCACGGAGTGACCGTGGTGCGTAAGCAAGGAGTGCTACAAAGCGCTTTCGTGATGGAAGAGCGCACTCGGATGGCCGCTTGAAAAAGTGCATCCCTGGCGTGAAGTCTTGCTGTTTTGGAGGTGTGTATGAAAAGGGAAAGCACACTCCATGTTCTAAAGAATGAGCTGAAGTTTGTGCAGAAGGGCGGCTACCACGCAACGCTCGTTTGGAGGGCTCCACTCGTCTTCGAAGACTCGCCAACCTGTCCCAAAGAGCAATGCTCTGCTTTTCCGGATACTAACCGTGTGCTGATGAGTTTTGTTCCGACGAAATGCCGCTACGAGGCCGTCCCGTGTCGTCACATTCCTTTGAATGAGATCGGCGAGACGCTAGACAGCCTGTACAGGACAGGAACGAACGAGGAAATTGAACAGACATTGCAAAGCTGGCTGCTGGAGACCATCCAGGAGCTCGAAGAGCCATCTGAACAGCTTGAAGAGCCATCTGAGCAGCGGTGGCTCGAACAAGCGGCTTAAGGGTGTACAACGGGATCGCAGACAAATAAAACGAGAAGATGCGCCATCCCTCATGGGGTTCGGTTCAAATGCCCGAACCCCAATTGGAGACCAGAACCCAGGTCAATCAGGGTTGTCGGACCCTGGAAGGCCACGTCGTGTGGCGACTGCCGCGCAGGCGGGCCCCAATTATCAAGAAGTTGCTGCGGAGGCAATCGTGTCCTTTGTCGAGGAGCAAACCCGTCTTTCTATCAAAAACATATTACTGGCAACTGTGTTTACTGAACCTTCGGAAGTGATCCTGTCTTACGCAGTCGGTTTCGCGCGCCGCTATCACTCAAGAATGTCTTTGACAGGCGCGGCCTCTCCCGGAGCGATTTGCGAGATCATCAGAAAATGGGAAATCGATTTTGTGGTAATCGGGACAAATACTTGTGAATCAAGGAAGTCAGACCTGGACACGGCAGTTGGGGAAATGCTCCGCACTGTGCCGTGTCCCATGCTGGTCATAGGCCCGAGGGTCACGCATATGGGTCTGGCGAACGGAAAGATAGAGCGACTTGTGTACGTGACTAACTTCACGGCAAGCTCTTTGGATGGCGTGTCGTACGCGCTTGCTTTGGCCCAGGACCATGACGCAGAGCTCAAGTTCGTGCATGTCGCTGAGGAGAGCCCAATGCGTCCTTTTCATTTCGGGAACTCCAGGATTGTTGCTTTTCGAAAACAGCTGGAGAGCCTGGTTGCCTCGGAAAATGGTCTCCTGCAGGAATCGGAGTTTGTTGTTCAAGAGGGCGATAGGGCGGAAGGATTGGTCAGGATTGCAGCCAACTTGCATGCGAACTTGATTGTAATGAGTGCACGCGGAATTCCGGGAAAAACATCCCCATACCTGTTGTGGCCTATTGCTGGTCAAGCGGTCTGCTGTGCGCACTGCCCTGTACTCACAGTCCGGGGCTTTCCGTCTGAGGAGTGGTGGAAGGACGTGCCCTAAGTGAGGTTCTCCGCTGGGGGAGTGGAGGTTTGTGTTTCGAGGCCCGGGCAGAGCGAAACAGCCAAGCGCAGGTTACTGAAATAAACGATGTCCCAGTTTCGCAAAGATGTTTTCACCGGCCGCTGGGTAATCGTGGCCGAAGCCGACGTGGTACGGCCATCGGATTTCCACTTCAAGAAATTCGTGCGGGGGACCGCTTTCTGTCCGTTCTGTGAGACCCATGAGGCTTCCACACCGCCAGAGATATTCGCTATCCGGCGGACGGGTTCACGGGCGGACGGGCCGGGATGGGTGGTTCGCGTGGTGCCGAACTCGCAGCTGCGGTTGAGGGTGGAAGGTGAACTGAGACGGCGCCCCGAGGGATTCCACGACCTGATGAACGGCGTGGGCGCCGATGAGATCGTCGCAGAGACACCCCGGCACGACCGCAGCCTCCACGAGTTGGAGGTGAACGAGATCGCGGATGTGATCCGGACCTACGTGGCGCGCATCCTCGACCTGGAACGGGACAAGCGGATTCGGTACGTCCTGATATTCAAGAACCACGGCGTGGAAGCCGGGGCACACACCATTACGCATTCGATTTCGGAATTGATGGCCCTACCTGTGACGCCGGGTCTCATTAAGGCGAAACTTATGGCCGCGCGCGACTACTTTGCTTTGAAGGACCGCTGCATATACTGCGACGTTTTGCACCAGGAACTCAGGGAGCGGCGACGTCTGATTGCGGAGAATCATGATTTTGCATGCCTGGCGCCGTTTGCCTCAGGCTATCCGTTCGAAGCCTGCGTGTTCCCGAAAGTCCACAGCAGCGCTTTCAGTCGGATCAATGCCGTGCAGATTGAGAATCTCGCGAGAATCCTCCGCGACGTCCTGCAGAGATTGGACCACACATTAGGTGGTCCCCCCTATAACCTCTCGCTACAGGACAGACCTTTCCTTCGCCCACGCGAGGGCTACTGGAAGACGATCGAAGAAGACTTTCACTGGCATCTGGAAATCCTCCCGCAACTCATTGGACTGACCGGTTTCGAGCGGGCCTCCTGGTTCTCCTACAACCCGGTGCCCCCAGAAACTGCCGCAAGATGCCTCTCGGGTTGACGAAGCGTAAGTTCAGAATTGCCTCGTGGTCACGACAGTCATCTCTTCCCTCAGGCAGGGATCTCACCTGGACAGAAGCTAATCCACCGCGATGCGACGCAAAAGCCTGAAGTCATTGAGAAGCTTTGCCGTGCCCAGCACCACGCTGCATAGTGGGTCATCGGCAATGCATACCGGCAGGCCGGTTTCATCCCGTATTCGCTTGTCAAGGTTTTTCAGTAACGCACCGCCTCCGGCAAGCACGAGCCCGCGGTCGCTAATGTCAGCGGAGAGCTCTGGTGGAGTGCGTTCCAGAGCCACGCGGATGGCGGTCACGATGGCGGCAACACATTCGTTCAACGCTTCGCGGATCTCGCTGTCATCCACGGTGATCGTTTTGGGGATGCCCTCGATGAGGCTTCTTCCCTTAATCTCCATGGTCATTGGTTTGTCGAGGGCAGTTGCGGATCCAATCTCAATTTTGATCTTTTCCGCCATGCGCTCCCCGATTAGGAGGTTATATTTGCGTCTCACATAGTTCATGATGGCCTCGTCCATGTGATTGCCGGCAATGCGCAGCGAGCGTGAATAGACGATCCCAGACATTGAAATCAGTGCGACGTCGGTCGTACCACCACCGATGTCGACAACCAAATTCCCCCCAGGTTTTGTAACGGGCAGTCCGGCGCCGATGGCTGCCATCATTGCCTGCTCGACCAAGTGGACTTCTGCAGCCTTGGCTCGGTAGGCCGAATCGGTCACGGCGCGCCGCTCAACTTGAGTGATTTCGGAGGGGACGCTGATGATTACGCGCGGATGAACCAGCGTCCTGCGTTGATGCGCCTTTTGGATGAAGTGGGCGAGCATTTTCTCCGTCACCTTAAAATCAGCGATCACCCCGTCTCTTAAGGGCTTGATCACACCGATTTTGCTTGGTGTGCGGCCTAACATCTCTTTGGCTTCTTTGCCCACGGCCTGCACTTCTCCGGTGGTCTCATCGAGAGCAACCGCTGAAGGTTCGTTGACAACAATGCCGCGACCGCGGGCATAGACACGGGTATTGACCGTGCCCAAGTCAATCGCCAGGTCCTCAGAAAACAAACTCGCGAGGGGACGCAGATTCTTGAAGGGAATTCGCGTTGTCCACTCAGGGCGCATAAAAGCAACTTCCGCGAGCCCCAAACCTGCGCCGGTTGACGAGTGGACCGACGAGGAGTGATAGGAAACTCGATGTTTTGTCGCGAGGTGCGGTCAACGTATTCCAGGATCCGTTTTCCAGAGCAAATAGCCAACGAGGCTTGCCAGAAACGCCACTGGGAAGGTCCACAGAGCGAGAGGCAATGCTGCGTCCGGAGGGATGCCTATTTCTTCGTGAATCGTGAACAACAAATACGCCAGAACGTATATTGCCACCGAGGCGATCCCGGCCAGTGCGACCGAGAGAGAAAGACAGCGTTTGAGCGTCAGTTGCACGAGTGCCCCGTCGAACAAGAATGTGCTTCCTTGCCGGAGCCTTGGTTTCAGCAGTCAGGGCATTGCCCCCTTTTCCCTCATAGCACGCGGACTCACACCCTGCCGTGACCCTGCTCACCGGCCCCTGTGAGTCAGACTGAGAAGGTCCGCGGTGCCAGAATGACCGCCCTGAGTCAGTGCCATTGCAATTCGGCGGAGAAAGGGAGCCTAATATTAGGCAGGGCCTTCCGCACGAAGGTTCGTCTTGAAAGGTATCCGCCGCCACAAGCGAGGAGGCTTTTCATGAAGACGCTGATATATCTCAAGAAGTATGGGAACAGTTTTTTTCACGTTGACCAGCAGCATGTAGTCTTCTTCCTTGTCGCCGGTTTCGTATTGGCAGCGCTGGTTGTTTTGGTACTGGTGCCGTCGGCGAGGTAAACGAGAGAACTCGCTGTTGATGTCCCCTCAACATGAAGAGACGATTCATGTTTCGTTGGAGTTGCACGCATGTCGGCAATTCCTCCACAGCTTCCGTGGAGGCGTTTCGTTTGCCTCCTTCGTGACCTCGGTTATCGTCCACTGAAATCGCACCGGGGATCATTGAGGCAGTTTTTCTGCCCCACACGCAGCCCAAACCTGGTCTCTTTTCACGAGCCTCATTCGGGCGACACACTGCATAAAGGAACACTGAACAACTGCCTGCGCAAACTCCGGCTCGGCCCGGACGAGTTTGCTCAGCTGCTAGGGAGGCGGTGAGCCTACTTCAAGCACTACGATTAAACTGCGCCGGGCGCGCCCATCGGCAGAAGCGGCGATGAGACAGCAAACAAAATTGATCGGAAAGGAGAAACTATGTTGGGACGAGCGAAACCGAAAGGAACTTCTCTTCACATTGGACTCAATCGGGTTGATCCCATTCATTATGCAGGCTGGAAAGGCGAGCTGTCGGCCTGCGAAAACGATGCCCGTGACATGGAGACAATCGCCACAAGTCAGGGCTTTGTCGCTCAGTCATTGCTCACGAAAGCCGCAACCTCAACTGCCGTGCTCGGCGTAATGGAAAAAGCGGCGAAGGAGTTGTTCGAGGACGACTTCTTCTTGCTGACCTACTCCGGCCACGGGGGCCAAATCTAATGATGCGGGCAATGACGAACCGGATGGGCTCGATGAAACGTGGGTACTGTTCGACCGCCAGCTGGTCGACGATGAACTGTACGCAGCCTGGTCGCTGTTTCGGCCAAGCGTGCGCGTCCTTGTTTTGTCGGACAGCTGTCACAGCGGAACGATGACAAAAGCCATGTTTCTGGACCCAACTCCTTACCTCGCACATCTCAATACGCGTGTGCGGGCCAGTACGGGCGCGAACCTGAGGCCCAAATTTCTGCCGCCCGACGTGCAAGCCAAGATCTACAAGGAACGGGCGACACTGTATGACGACATTCGCAGGAAGACTCCACGAAGAGAGAAAGTCAACGCGGAATGCAGCGTGATCTTGATCTCGGCGTGTCAAGACAACCAGGTTGCCATGGAGGGAACCAAGAACGGCCTATTTACTGAAACTTTGCTGAGAGTCTGGGACAAGGGCAGGTTTCGAGGCGGATACCATCACTTTCGCAACGAGGTTGCGGGCATGATGCCGCCGACCCAGAGCCCAAAATACACGATCGTTGGCCATCGCGAGCGGGCTTTCGAGCATCAGCGACCGTTCTCGATCATTGTGCCGCAAGTTGCCGCCGCGGCGTGAACGCCAACCGATGCTGAAATGGTGAGTCCCTGCGGCGGGAGTCAGTGATCGAAATAAGTCCCGCACGATTTGTTCGCGAAGAATGTGACACGTACGTCAGTGATGCCAGTCACTGCGGCGCTGGCGGGTGATGATGAGAATGAAAATGCATAACTGTGTTTCTTGAATCCGAGACACCGATTCAGGCTCGCGCTTTCCTAGTGCCCTCTCGCGACATGAGGTTGAGCGAGGCTCCTTCAGCGCAATATCGGAAGGAGGATGTTGTGAAGTCTCAAAAGGCACAAAAATCTAAATCTAGTCGACCCGGCCTCCCGTTCAGTCTTTCATTACCTGCCGATCTTCAATCGAAAGTGCAGAAACTGCAGTTGGCGATCGCATGCCGTGCTCATGAGCTGTTTGAAGCGCGTGGCCGGGAGCACGGGCGTGATCTGGAAGACTGGCTCCGGGCGGAATCCGAGCTGCTGTGTCCAGTTTCTATTGCAATGTCAGAATCCAAAGATCGTGTCAGCGTTCGCGCCAATGTTGCTGGCTTTGATCAGAGTGAAATCGAGGTAAGCGTTGAACCGAGCCGCGTCATGATCCTCGGCAAAAAGACAAAAAGCACTAGGACTACGGAACCGGGGACGACCGAGCCACGAGGTTCGCATCCCGATCAAATTCTGGAAGTGATCGACCTTGCCACCGAGGTGATTCCCGAGCGTGCAACCGTCGAATTGCAAGCGGGGGAGCTGATTCTTGAACTTCCAGCGGTCCCGAAGAACAAGACCGCAGCTTGAAACAAAGCCTCAAATGCGCCTCGACGAGTATGGAGGATCAGACAATGCATCGCTCGTTTAGCCATGGTGGAGTCGTTCTCGGGAACGCGACTTCCATTACTTCCTCCGCAGGCTCAAGGGAGCCGGATTCGCAGAAATGCGAATTAGCGATGGTGCGTCGTGGAAGCAACACCCGGGGGAGATATTATGAACGGCCTTATGTGCAGTTTGTGGGCGGGAGAAGAAGGCCAGGACATCGCTGAATACGCGGTGATGCTGGCGGTGATTTTAGTCGTGGTTGTTGGCACACTGAGATTGATCGGTTCAAACACGAATAACATCTTCTCCAGCGTGGCCAGTACACTGCAATAGATGTAGGCGTGCAATACCGCTTGTGAGGAATGTCGGAAGCACCTGCGCGAAACTGCGCTCGCTCAGTGGCGCTCTATGGTCCAACTGGGGCGAGGGGGCAGTATGCAACTGTTGGCGAGATCTCGATTACGGTCGACGTCTTCGATCGTCTGCGCTCAGTTTTTGGACGCTCTCTTGGGGTATTGCCCGAGCCGCGATTTTCAGGTTCGCTTTTGGAACGATACTACTTGGGGGACTGAAAGTCAGCCGCGATTCACATTGGTTCTGAAGCACCCTGGAGCACTGCGTGCGATGTTTTCCTCTCCGAGCGAGCTCACTCTGGGTGAGGCTTACATTCACGACGACTTCGACATCGAGGGAGACATCGAAGCTGCCTTCGATTTGTCCGATTATCTGCTTGGTCAGGAACGCAGCCTATGGGAGAGTGTTGATCTCAGCGAGCGGCTCAAAAAGCTACCTGCGAGCGATCATCCGCGAACGGGCTTACACCTCGTAGAGTTCGGTGGAGAGGTCCATTCCAAAGAGCAGGACCGGCAGGCAATCAGCTATCACTATGATCTCCCCGCCGATTTCTACGCCCTGTGGCTGGATCCGTGCCTGGTTTACTCCTGTGCCTACTTCAACAAACCGGATGACGATCTGGATCTCGCCCAGGTTCGCAAGCTCGACTACATCTGTCGAAAACTACGGCTTCAGCCAGGAGAGCGTCTCCTCGATATCGGCTGCGGATGGGGCGCGTTGATCATGCACGCCGCCGTTCACTATGGCGCCGAGTGCGTCGGGATCACACTGAGCGTGCCACAGGCGGAACTGGCGCGAGAACGCTTGCGGGCCGCGGGCCTGAACGATTGCTGCCGCGTGGAAGTTTCCGATTACCGTGACATTGACCACGATCAGCAGTACGACAAAATCGTCAGTGTCGGTATGTTTGAGCACGTCGGCGCAGCTCTCCTTCCGGAATACTTCCACAGAGCCTCGAACCTGTTGCGGCCCGGCGGTGCGTTCTTGAATCACGGAATCTCCCACTCTGCCATCTATCACAGACGAGGACCGTCCTTCACGGACCGCTACGTGTTTCCCGATGGCGACCTGGCGCCGATCAGCACTAGCCTTCGAGCGGCAGAACTGAGTGGCTTCGAGGTGAGAGATGTTGAGAGCCTGCGAGAGCACTACGGCTTGACTCTTCACCATTGGGTCAAACGACTGGAATCTCGTGCGGAAGAGGCTCGTCAGATCACCAGCGACACCACCTACCGTATCTGGAGGCTCTACATGGCCGGCTCAGCCCATGCATTTCGGAGCGGCCGTCTTAACGTCTACCAGACCTTGCTGGCGAAGCCCGTCGACGGGCGGAGTGGCTTGCCACTGACACGCGACGACTGGTATCAAACGCAGGCTTAGGTAGACGTGAGCTTTTCGCTCTGAGAATTGCGCCGGTTGGCGTCGAGGAGCTTCCGCCAATAGAAGTCTCGTCCCATGCCCAACTACTACGTTGACAAACTCTCTGCCGAGCGCCTCCGCGCTTGCTACGATCTCGCCCCGCCCAGAACGAAGGCCTACCTTGAGGCGGAGATAGAATTCGTCCTTCAAAAAACGTCGCATTCCATGACGATCTTGGAATTGGGGTGTGGCTACGGGAGAGCTCTTCGCTGCCTCCTGCCCCGCGCTCGAGAAGTCTTCGGAATCGATACGTCGTTACCCAGCCTCCGGATGGCCGCGAATTTCCTTGGATGCATGAAGTCGCCCCACTTGGTGGCTATGGATGCAGCGCACCTGGGTTTTCGGGATCGGACGTTCGACCTGACAATATGCATCCAGAATGGAATATCGGCGTTCGGGACAGACCAACGATTGGTTTTCACTGAAGCAGTTCGCGTCACTCAACGGGCCGGCACAGTACTCTTCTCCAGCTACTCTGATCGGTTGTGGGAAGAACGCCTCCAGTGGTTCGAAGTCCAAGCTGAACACGGGCTCATCGGCGAGATTGATCGCCACTTAACGGGCAACGGCGTGATCGTCTGCAAAGACGGCTTTCGCGCTACAACAATGAACGCTGAAGACTTCCGAAACCTGGCTGCCTTTCTCAAGTTCACTCCAACGATTATCGAAGTAGATGGTTCAAGCCTGTTCTGTGAGGTTGTTGTGCCCTGAACGCTCTTGTCTTTGCGCATTACGCGATTAGCCCTCAGATTGAAAAGTAGAGTTAATGTGGCTTTGGAGACGGCCTTCGCGATCCATACCAGATTGGCGCTACCTCCCGAGTGAATGTCCGAGCGGTAACGGGGCCGATGTGTTTGAACTCCTGCAGACGAGACGAAAGCTCTGAGCCACGCTTGGCCTCGGTGATCAGTTTTGTCATGCTGCCGTAGCGCTGCTTCAATTCCCGGCACACCTCGAGCAGTTTGGTGGAGGTCGAAAAGTCGTAACGCACATAGTGCGCTTCGTCGAGCAGCCGGACCAGTTTGTCCCATCCAGTGCCCAGCACCGCATCCGGGTTCCGCAGCTCCGCGGACACGAGCCGGGCGTATGCTCGCTCGGCGATTTCCTGCTGGATCGGTTTGCCAAAAAGCAGGCAGGCGAGAAACCACTTGAACAGCTCTCCCTCTCTCCGCGAAGACAAATCGATCCCCAACTTCTTTGCCACAGCAGCTGGCATAAGCGTCTTTCTGCGGGACTTCACAGCGTAGCCAGGAACTCCTTCCATGGCGTCGCGACCAGCGTTTCCGTCATCGAATGCCCATAAGCACGAATGATCATCGCGGCCTTCTCGATCTGCTTTGGGTCTTCTGCTTCGACGAAGTCGACGACATCGAAACGTCCTAAGGTTGCGAAGCTGCCCTTCCAGGTGATGTCTGGGCACTGCTTCTTGATCTTCGCCGACACGGCGGAGGCCAAGTCCTTAAAATTCCTGGGATCCTCAAATGCTTCGGGGGAGAAGCGACTCAGAATAATGTAGGTTGTCACAAGACACCTCCTTCGTTATTCAAGTGCCAGTCTGTCACGTTGATCTGATGGACGGCAGTCTGGTAGCTCAGACTTCTACCACCGCGTCGGTCACAAATCGGAACCTGAGAAATGCATGTCCATCAGGAGTGAGCACAACATTGCAGCCATGCCAGGAGATCAGCTGCGTTTCCTCCAGAAACTGAAGCCACGGAACGAATCCACCACCTTCATAAATCTCTGGGAAACGAGCCGCAGCTTGCTCATAAATCGGGCGCAACCTCGCAGCAAGTACTCCCGAGGTGCCGCCTGAGTCTATCAACTCCAAAGCAGCAATCGGAGCTTGCCAAAGAACCGAATAGACAGGATCGAATGCTTCGGAAATCGAGAGGAGAGGCGGCTGGGCTAACGCAAGGTCTCTTTTGTGACGGATTGCACGCGAGTCGAGCGTAACGGCAATCAGGGGTACCAGAATCGCAGTCACAGCCAGAAATGAGGCAATGGCCAAAATCAGTACAGGCATGGCCCACCTCTACCGGTGCCGCTCGGTTCCTCAGGGTAGAGTGCTCGGTGATCGAGACCCTTCGGGGCAAGCCGGGTTCACCAAATTAATCATACTCTCGATAAGAACTGCCATGCGTTGGTAATGCGACCCCTTCTAGTAGAGGCGGTTGCATCCTGGGCAAACGTGGAACTCGTCGTAGTGTTTTCTCGTCTCTGGAGGGAGGCGATGGCCGATCAGGTCCTTGGGGACGGCTTGCAGCAGGGTGTTGCAGGCGAGAAGAACAGCAACTCCTCGCGATGATGCCCGATGGATTTCTATACGAGTACGAGGGGAACGAGGGGCAGGGCTACGGACTGTACGGGACCCGGAGAAGTTCATTTGCTCTCTCTTTCCTGGGACACACACTCGCAATCGCGGTGCTCCTGGCCTCAGGTAGGTTTCTGGCGGCACATCAGCACGAGATTCGCCATCAGGTCATTGGCATTGTGACCGAGGTCAGCCCATACATCTTGCCCCCTTCAGCGTCCAAAGCTGGAGGAGGAGGCGGCGGGGGTGACCGCGACAAGCTGCAAGCCTCTAAAGGAATCTTGCCCCGCTTTTCTCGGGAGCAACTGGCACCTCCGGCAGTGGTGATCCGCAATGAGAACCCTAAGCTGCCCGTCGAGCCAACCGTGGTGGTACCGCCGGAAATCCACCTGCCACTGCCACAAACAGGTCCGCTCGGAGACCCGTTGTCATCGATCCTGGCCCCACCTTCGAATGGGGTTGGCTCAGGCGGTGGGATTGGTTCCGGCAGCGGCGGTGGCGTTGGTTCGGGGCGTGGACCGGGCGTGGGTCCGGGGTGGGGAGGGGGAATCGGGGGTGGAGCTTATCGTGTCGGCGGCGGAGTCACAGCCCCTCGACTTATCTATGGCCCAGAACCAGAATTCTCCGACGAAGCGCGCAAGGCAAAGTACCAAGGCACGGTTGTGCTGTGGCTGGTGGTGGGAGCCGACGGAAGGACGCATGATATTCGCGTTCAGCAATCCTTGGGTATGGGGCTGGATGAAAAGGCAATCGAAGCAATTCGGCAGTGGAAGTTTGAACCCGGCCGCAAGGATGGAATTCCAGTGGCTGTGCAGGTAGATATCGAAGTCAACTTCCATCTCTACTAGCCGCGAATCCTGCCCCCTTGATCCAGATGTGTCATGGGGGTACACACTACAAATCCAGGTTGCCTGGTTTGAGAGACTGCGCATGTTAGACCTAGTCAACTTCCGCGTTCGAAGCGCGTGCGGGGGCTGAGACGCCGGGAGTGAGAACCGGCCCCGTAAATAGGAACCTGGGCAAGCCCTGCTCTTTTTCACAGCTCATGCTTAGACGGAAGAAGGGTCAACGCCAAACCAACGGCTATCGCGGGTCAGTTCTGCGTACGTCGATCCGGTCTCCAATCCGGCCACGGCGGTGCGATGTCATTGAACCTCAAATACGCGATCATCTGACCCATGTGTTCGTGGGTGTGTGCCAACAGGCGCAGGTAGACGCGTCGGACTGTCGTCTCTTCGCCAAAGAAATGGAGGCGTCGATCGAGCTCGCCATCTTCCACCAGAGCAAAGGAATCCGTCGCGGCCTGAAGTGATCGCTTCAACAGAGCCAAGACTGCATTTTGTCTCGAATACTGGCCACAAGTTCGTCATTTCTTCGGATGAGACCCGGAAACCGCTCTTGAGCGTCAGTTGGGACTTCTGCGTAGAGATTCATTGGGGCTGCTACGCCGATCACGTCTAACAACGTGAAGTTGCCGGTCGCAACGTGGATAAACACCTCGCTGAACGAGCGCGCTTTCGAGTTCGGTCGCCAATCGTACTTCTTCCCTGGAATGGTTTCAGCCATCGCAACGCATTGCTCCGCAGCGATTTCGAGTTCCCACAGAAATTCGCCACGGTATCCCGGGTTTCGATTCGTCATTTGAGCGTATGAGACCTTCAAATACGGACCCCGATCATGAGCCCTGAAGGCCCGGGCAAACGGGCTCGGCGCACCTCGGAGAAACCTGCGCTTTGCAACCAGCTTGAATATTCCGGCTCGCTATAGCTGCTTCCCGCTCGGGTCCCCACTAGCATGTTCAGTGAGAACAGCGCCGCGGCGCGCGGGGCGGTCTTGCTGGGTTCAAGGATAAAGTCCTGCACGACTACCTGCCCCCGCGGAGCCAGAGCCTCGTAGACCCGATGGAACAGTTCGCGGTTTTCGTCGGGAGAAAACATATGACAGATGGCAGAAACCAGAATCAGATCATAGTTCTGTCCCAGGGGATCGCGCAGCATGTCGCCCACCCGTGTGGTGATGCGGTCGGCAAGCCCTGCTTTCCGAATGTATTCTTGAGCCAGAGCAACCACTCGCTCTGGTCGAGAATTTCAGATTTCAGAGAGGGCATCGCCCGGGCGAAAGCAATGGAATACGCTCCGGATCCACCGCCGAGATCTAACATACGCGTGATTCCAGTGATTCCGATCGCCTTGACTACTGCACCAGCCCTTTCTTTGGCATTGCGGTCCATGGCGGCAATGAAAGAGGTCACCCAGTTGTCTTCGCGACCGCATCTTTCGACCGATCTCCCGGCTTGCACACACTCTGTCAACGTGGACCATCGATGCCACAGATGGGCGGTGTGGGTCAGGGCTGGGCGGGCATTGTCGCGGGAGTCGTTCGAGAGGAAACGAGCACTTGCCGAAGTCCGGAAGAACGTTCCATCCCTTTTTTCGAGGAGCTTCAGACTGGCGAGCACATTCAGCAGCATCTCGGTGGCTCGCGAATCGGCATGAATTTTGTGAGCCACATTTTCCGCGGAAGCACCGCCACCGACGGCCGTGAATACATCCAGTCCGAGCGCCGTGAGCGCGGCCCGGCTGGGCATGAAACCTCGAATCATGTCGTTGAGATCGTCGGGAAGAATGCCAGCTTCGTCTCTGGCCGTAACCATCGACCGATAACGGTCACGATGCTCCCTCGATTGTGCGTTCATTGTCTGCACATCGCTCCAGGCGAGTCGCGTCACAACCTTGCCCACCCGTAAGTGCGAGTCCACGATTTCCGGAATGTCTTCTTCTTTGAGCTTGCGATACCAGATTCCTTCCGGATAGGTGATCATGATGGGTCCGTCATCGCATAAGCCGAGACAACCGCAGGTGGTAACCTGAACTTCATCGTCCAGTCCTTGGGCGATCAATTCGTGTTCCAAGGCGTGCAAGACTCGCAATGAGCCGTTGCCGGGGCAAGAAGTAACACCCTCCGGTTTTTCCTGGGTGCAGATGAATACGTGCTGACGAAACAGCTCCATGTGCGTCCTCCTGCGGGCTAGGCTGCGGCGAGATTGCAGCCGGTGGGAACAACTTCACAGTTTGGTACGCGATTGGCCTCAGCTGCCGTGATGCAGGTCACAGATCGTGCGCAAAGCGAATGATTTGGAGGCGGGCTGAAAGGTTTAGGCGTTCAGCTGGGTCTCTCGGTCCCCGCACAATTGACGAGAAACGACCAGGAGTCGTCTTTTTGTAGAAGTTCGTCGAGGAACTGGCGCCAGTCAGGACTTAGTTCGGGAGAAAAGCCAATCCGTTCTGGCAGGGGTCTGTTGAGGTCCGTGGTCGCGAGTGCGAGGCGCTTGATCCTCTCTCTGATAGCGTGCATTACTGGAGCTGCGAGAATGAAGCCACGCCGTACGATGTTGACATCTATTTTCCTCCCAGAAACACCGATCCAAAGTTCCACAACATCCGGCGGCAGGTCTTCTGCTCCGTGTGGCAGGCGTTGTACGCACTTGATCTTGAGCTTGCCCATGCTCCCACCCGCAAAAAGTGGTTTTGCGGGCAGTCGGGGGCGCGGGTGCCGAATGCGCTCGCTTTCAATCAGCCCTGCCCGCATGTATCACTTTTCGACGAGGCAGTATTCGCCGAGTTTCTTGTTTTTGCGGGGCAGTGTCCGGTGCGGCCGCGGATTGCGGATAGACCTCGACGTCCCTGCCCTCATAAATTCCGAAATTCTTCGGAAGTTCCACCATTAGGTAGTTGCCGTTTTTCAGGTTCGTCCAGCCTGGCGCCCTCTCGTTGCACTGTAGTTGGTAATCCGTGCTCGCTTTCGGGACGTCCAGGGTCACGACCCCGTTATTCAGTTCGCTCGCTCTCCTGAGCACAAATCTGCACAGCACCGAACCCGCGGAAGAGGGCAAGCAGAAAGAAGAGAACGATTGCTTTCTTCATATGCGCCCCTCGGACCGAAGCCGAACTCGCGCCCCTTATTTGTCCCGTCTACATGTTCGCGCATGCGACAGATTCGTGTCTGTGACACGAGGCACAACGCGCCCGATCACGATCCAATGCCGCTGGGGCGTGAGGAATTGGCAGGCTGAGAGACGCGTCCAAGCCCATTCGCATGCTGACTCCTTTTGCGTCTGCACTGAAAACATGCGTATCCTGCAGTCGGGCAATCGTTACTCGTTGCCTCCGCAACTTTTGATTTGGCGCACTGCGAACGGTGATCCGGGTCACTGTTTTTTTGGCTACGAGGGCAACAAGCGATCAAGGTGAATGTGCCGAAGTCGCTGAAGGCCGCTTAGTTGACCGCGGGAGAGCCTTCACGGGCTCTCCCACCAAAGGCATCCTTGACCTCGACCACTGTGGAGGCGCAGACTTCTCCTATCTAGAAAACACAATCTTCCCGCACGACTGATGTTCGGAGCGGAACGTAGGGAACCATCTAACTGATTCGCGTTCCGCGAAACCAGTCCTGTCCAAAAGGAGGTCCCATGAAAAAGCTATTGTTCCTTTCCTTCGCGTTCGCTCTGGCGATTTCTCTGCTGGCGCTGGCCCAGGATACTACCAAGGCAGCTCAAACAAAGTCGCAGACTGCAACGGCTGAGAAAGCGCCTACGAAGGCGGTCACGGTTACAGGAAAAGTCGGCGCCGATGCAAAGACGTTCGTGGACAAAGATAACAAGAGCTGGACGGTCACCAATCCGGAAGCTTTGAAAGGCCACGAAGGACACGAGGTAACGCTCAAAGCCCACGTGGATGCTGCGAAGAATGAGATCCACGTCGTTTCCGTCAAGATGGGGAAAGAGGAAATGAAAGAGACGACCAAGAAGGAGGAGAAAAAGTAGGCTTTCGACGACACCAGCGAGAAAGGAGTGTGCCATGGCACAAGATCCGAGCAAGCTTACACCTAACGTCGTAGCCGACCCGAAGCGCGAAGAGGAAACTCGCCGCCGGGCCTACGTACTCTATGAACAGCGTGGCCGGGAAGACGGCCATGACATCGATGATTGGCTCCGCGCGGAAGTGGAACTGACGGCCCAGGCCATGAAAACTGCGGCCTAGCATCAGCGTCACGTAGATGTGCTCAAGCCCCGGTAGACCCGGGGCTCTGTTCTGCAAGTCTCGCACCTGGTCATTCAGATTGAACCGTGTTCAAGCGGGGGCTAGAATTGTTTTGTGGTGCGGGAGGGCCAGATTGATGCCCCACTCCGAGTTCTTCTGCCACGCCTGCAATCGATCCTTCTCAAAGACACTGACTCCCGTCGAAAACAATGAGGGCAAAGTTGTCTGTACTCGCTGTGGCAGCGAAGAAGTCGAGCAGAGAGGTCCTACCTGGTCGCCGCCAAGCAGAGTGCGTAAACAACTCGACACGTTCGATTCGGCTTTGAAGCATCGCTGTTTTTCCAAGGCGAAGGCGCGACGGACGCCCTCGATAGGAGGGAACTGAGCACTACACACGCGCCACAAGAAAACGAGAGCCCTTGCGCATAACATGAGCCCCGCGTGGCACTGCCTGCACAAGGGGCCTGCAGGATGGAGGTCCTATGCCAGCAAAGAAATTACGCGAATTTCTCGACAGTCAAGGTATTTCGTATATGACCATCTCGCACGCGGTTGCCTATACTGCGAAGGAAATCGCCGCGCTTACACATATCTCAAACAAAGAGCTCGCGAAGACGGTCATTGTAAAGATCGACAGCACATTGGCCATGGCGGTCGTTCCCGCTTCTTACGAGGTCGATCTTTCTTCGTTGCGGGTTGCAACCGGCGCGAGAAGCGTGAGTCTCGCCAAAGAATCAGAATTCAGGGACCGGTTCCCGGAGTGCGAGATCGGTGCCATGCCGCCCTTTGGGAATCTCTACGGGATGGCTGTCTATGTCGATGAGAGCCTTACCAAAGATAAAGATATTGCATTCAATGCCGGCTCCCACAACGAGTTGCTCCAAGTCTGCTACGCGGACTTCGCACGGCTGGTCAAGCCGACGGTCCTGAAGTTTTCAGAACTGCCGGACATGGAGTCGATGGGAGCATGGCACCTTTGATGTTTGACAAACTTCTGGCTGTGTCGAAGCTTTGGCGGCCAGTGCGAGTTCCGTGATCTCCAACGCTGCAGACTGCGCCAGGAGCACTATTCAATTTGGTGTTACTGGAGGTCGCCAATGATTCCTATTCCCGCTGTTGTTGTCGTCATCTTCGTTTTGTATGTTCTCAGCGCGATTAAGATCCTGCGCGAATACGAGCGTGGCGTGATCTTCCGACTGGGGCGATTGCTGCCCTATGCCAAGGGACCGGGAATCATTCTGGTGTTTTTCCCGGTCGATCGCATCGTACGAATCTCCTTGCGCCAGGAGGCGCTCGAGGTAAAGCCTCAGGACATCATCACCCGTGACAATGTCACCTTGAAGGTCAACGCGGTCATCTTTCTCCGCGTCATCGACCCGCGGAAGGCGGTGGTCGAGGTCTCCGACTATCTCAATCAGACGTCGCAATTTGCCCAGACCACGCTGCGCTCGGTACTCGGCGAAGCTGAGTTGGATGAATTGCTGGCCCACCGCGAAAAGATCAACATGCGCCTGCAGAGCATTC
>Ga0209517_10003898_pt1 | contig 19930 bp, 16 predicted proteins | sample PeaSoiMetSII2010_FD_187695 | JGI IMG/M metagenome (GOLD analysis project Ga0209517, IMG submission 187695) | Peat soil microbial communities from Weissenstadt, Germany - SII-2010 (SPAdes) (version 2) | ecosystem: Environmental > Terrestrial > Soil > Wetlands > Peat | place: Germany...
GTCACTCGCCATTTCGCTCTGCGCCCAAGACTCGAGGGAACGGTCCGCTCGGCTGGGCTTAGGTGACGGATCGGCCGGCACCGCGGATGACGGCACGCTGGCCGCCTCCTTCTTCTGTGGAGACATCGCGCCCGTGGCTTCCCGGCGGATTCCCTCCGGCACCGCGGGGGGAAGCCCCTGGACTAAAGCCGGCGCGGGAGACACCATCGCGCGCGGCCCGGCACTCGCAATCACGCTCTCAGCAGGAGACTCGAGGGAACCGGTCGTTTTGCCTGGCTTGGATGACGGATCGGCCGGCATCGGGAATGGCAGCGCGCCGTCCGCCTCTTTCTGTGGAGACGCCGGGCCAGTGGCCTCTTGGCTGACTCCCTTGGGAACCGCGGGGGAAAGCGCCTGGACTAAAGCCGGCGCGGGAGACACCATCGCGCGCGGCCCGGCACTTGCAATCACGCTCTCAGCGGGAGACTCTAAGGAACCGGCCGTTTTGCCTGGCTTGGATGACGGATCGGGTGGCATCGGGAATGGCAGCGCGCCGTCCGCCTCTTTCTGTGGAGACGCCGGGTCAGTGGCCTCTTGGCTGACTCCCTTGGGAACCGCGGGGGAAAGCGCCTGGACTGAAGCCGGCGCGGGAGACACCATCGCGCGCGGACCGGCACTCGCAATCACGCTCTCAGCAGGAGACTCTAGGGAACCGGCCGTTTTGCCTGGCTTGGATGACGGATCGGCCGGCATCGGGAATGGCAGCGCGCCGTCTGCCTCTTTCTGTGGAGACGCCGGGTCAGTGGCCTCTTGGCTGACTCCCTCGGGAACCGCCGGGGAAAGCGCCTGGACTGAAGCCCCCGCGGGAGACACCATCGCGCGCGGACCGGCACTCGCAATCACGCTCTCAGCAGGAGACTCTAGGGAACCGACCGTTTTGCCTGGCTTGGATGACGGATCGGGTGGCATCGGGAATGGCAGCGCGCCGTCTGCCTCTTTCTGTGGAGACGCCGGGCCAGTGGCCTTTTGGCTGACTCCCTTGGGAACCGCGGGGGAAAGCGCCTGGAGTAAAGCCCGCGCGGGAGATACCATCGCCTGCGGCCCGGCACTCGCAGCTTCGGCCTGAACCCAAGACTCAAGGGAAGCGGCCACTTTGCCGGGCTTCGGCCCGGTGCGCTCCTGGAGTTCGACGATGCCTTCCAGAAGCGCGGGGAAAAGCGATGCTTGCGGAACCGCACCGTTGGCGGTGGGGGCGCTCCACTCGCCGGCCGCCGCGCGGCCGCTCACGCATGGCCGCGTCGTCGCCGGAAACTGCGGTCGAAGGCCGGCAAGAAAAGAGGCCAGTGGCGGAAATGCGGTCACGAACCGGTCAATTGCAGATGGGAGGCCAAACCTGGCCGGCACGTTTTCAAGGAGTTATTGTTCCGCGGCGCGGCAAGAGATCGTCGCGGAGCTGGTTCGCGGCAAGATCTTGCCGCACGGCCGCACCTCCTACATCACGCTTATCGGCCGGAGCCCGCGTTTTGAGATGTTTGGATCTGTTGTACTGCTTGGCCCTCCATTTGCTCACTCCTGAAAGCGATGGACTCCATGACCGCCATCGCGGCGAGCGGCCTTCGCGCCCGAATGGAATCGCTCGACCTGCTGGCCAACAACGTCGCCAACGCATCCACCGGCGGATACAAGGCGGACCGCGAATTCTACAGCCTGTACGCCTCGCCGGAAGCCGCCGGTTCGGACCCTGTCGCGACCATGCCGGTAATCGAGCGGCCGTGGATCGACCTGTCGCAGGGGGTGGTACACGCTACCGGGAATCCTCTGGATGTGGCGCTCTCGGGCACGGGTTTCCTCGCGGTCCAGGCGCCGGGAGGAACTCTCTACACGCGCAATGGCAACCTGCGCCTGGCGGCCGATGGCAGGCTGGTCACCGCCGAAGGCTATCCCGTGCGCGGCGTGGGCGGCGCCGGCTTGACCTTGCAGACGTCGCGCCCGGTCGACATTACCAAGGACGGCACCGTCCAGCAGGACGGAAATGTCGTCGGCCAACTGGAGATCGCCGATTTCACCAGTACTGCCGGCTTGGTCAAGCAAGGCGGGAATTACCTGCGCGTCACCGACCCCACGCTTCGTCCCGCCACGGCGCCGGGAACCTCGGTCGAACAAGGCAAGCTGGAAGCCTCCAACACGGGGAGCGCGGAAGCGGCGGTGCGGCTGGTAAGCGTCATGCGGCAGTTCGAGATGCTGCAAAAGGCGGTGTCGCTGGGCGCGGAGATGAACCGGCAGGCCACCGAGGAAGTGGCCAAGATTGTGTCCTGAGGGTTGGGGCGGTAGTGCCCGCGAGCCGGGTCGGATGGAGAAGCCGTAACGAGGAGATCGCATGATTCGAGCACTGTACAGCGCCGCCAGCGGAATGAAGGCGGAGGAAACCAATGTGGACAACATCGCCAATAACCTGGCGAACGCCAATTCCGTAGGGTACAAGATGCGCCGCGCGCAATTCCAGGACCTGATGTACCAGAGCATTCTGCAGCCCGGGACCGCGGCGGGACAGCAGACCGTGGTGCCCACCGGGTTGCAGCTCGGCCTAGGCACGCGCGCCTCCTCCAACGAGATCGTCTTTACGCAGGGGGCTTTCACGGAAACCGACAATCCCCTGGACCTGGTCATTCAGGGCAACGGTTTTTTCCAGGTGCGCCTGCCTTCGGGCGAGCTGGCCTACACCCGGGCCGGACAGTTCCACGCGGATAAAACCGGGAACGTCGTGACCTCCGACGGCAACCCCTTGGAGCCGGCGATCACCATTCCCTCTGCCGCGCAGCAGGTGACCATTGCGGCCGATGGCACCGTCAGCTACACGCTGCCCAGCCAGCAGGCTGCCCAGCAGTTGGGACAAATTCAGCTCGCTAACTTCCAGAACCCCGCGGGGCTGAACAGCATCGGGCACAGCCTCTACACACCCACCGACGCCTCCGGCGATGCCATCGTCGCCGCGCCCGGCGGGCAGGAGGGCCTGGGCTCCCTGCTGCAGGGCTACATCGAGCAGTCCAACGTCTCGATCGTGGACGAGTTCATCAACCTGATCCAGGCCCAACGCGGCTACGAGGCCAATTCCAAAGTGGTGCAGGCCGCCGACCAGATGTATCAACAGATCAATAACCTTCAGCGATGATACTCATGGCTTCCTTCGCGCTGGCCGGCTGCCTCGCCGTCGGCGCCGGCTCAGATCGGATCACGGTTGGCGATCTGGCGCCGGTGTTTCCCGGACTCGAATCCATCGATCCGGACACGCCGGTGGCCCTGGCGCCGGCTCCGGGCGTCAAGCGCGTGTTTCGGATGCCGGAGCTGCGCCAGTTGGCCGCGCGCCTGAATACGGCGGTACCCGCCCTCGGCGCACTGTGTGTCGAGCGTCCGGTGGCGCCCCTGGATCCCGCGCGCCTGCTGGATGCCCTACGCCGGCAACTGCCCGGCGCCGCCATCGAGATCCTGGATTACAGCCGGATGCCCGCGCCCCAAGGCGAAATGGAATTCCGCGTGAGTGGGCTGCGCCCGACTCCCGGCGCCGCCGGCACGTCGCGAGACGAATGTCGCGGCTTTTGGGCTGGCGCGGTGCGCTATGCCGGCAACCGCCGCTTCCTGATTTGGGCCAAGGTGAAAGTGCTGGCGCTCGAGCCGCGGGTGATCGCCGCGGTGGATTTGAAGCCCGCCCGCCGGGTGCAAGCTTCGGATCTGCGGCTGGAAACGCGCCGGGAATTTCCGGCCACCGGGTTCGTGGCATCTATCGAAGAGGCCGCGGGCCGAGTGCTGCGCCGGCCCGTCTCCGCGGGCACGCCCCTGGTCTCGCAATGGCTGGACGTTCGGAAGGACGTGGCACGCGGCGACACCGTGAAGGTTGAGGTGTGGAACGGTGGCGCGCACCTGGAACTGGAAGCCGAGGCGGAGGCCTCTGGTTCCATAGGAGAGACCATACCGGTCCGCAATCCCACGTCGAAGCAGCGGTTCCCGGCGCGCGTGGAAGGCCAGGGCCGGGTTTCGGTAGGACAGGGAAATCTATGAAAACTCTATTCTGCGTCCTTTTACTTGCGGGGTTGGCATTGGCCGGCAAGAAAGGCAAGCCGCCGGAACCGGCCTCTCCGCTGGATCGCTACGTGGCCGCCGCGGAGGCTCGTTCGGCAGTAGCGGCGTCTACCACTCCGGGCTCGATCTGGCTGCCCGGCTCGCGCCTCGCCGACGCCGCCCGCGACGTGCGCGCCAGCCAGGTGGACGACCTGCTGACGGTAGTGGTGAACGAGCAGGCTTCCGCGGTCGCCACCGGCACCACTAAAACGCAGCGCACCTCCAGCAACAAGAACTCGATCACCGCTTTGGCCGGCATTACCAAGGCCACCGGGGCTTTGGCCAACCTGGCTAACACGTCCGGCGATACCGAGCTCAACGGCCAGGGGACCACCACCCGGACCACCACCCTGACCACTACCCTTACCGCCCGCGTCACCCACGTCCTGCCCGGCGGAGCGCTGGTCGTCGAAGCTTCCAAGGACATTCAGGTCAACTCCGAGCGGCAGACCATCACCGTCCGCGGCGTGGTCCGTCCCGCCGACATCGATGCCACCAACAGCGTGCAGTCAAACCGCCTGGGGCAACTGGAAGTTCACATCAACGGCAAGGGTGTGGTAGGCGATGCCATTCGCCGGCCCTTCATCCTGTATCGCCTGCTCCTGGGATTGCTTCCTTTCTGAATATGCACACCCTGCTCATCGCATGGCTGGCCGTTAGCGCCCTGTCCGCGGCGGAGGACCCCAAGGCCAGCATGGCCCGCCTCAAGGACCTGGTGTCCATTGAAGGCGTCCGCGAGAATCAGCTCCTGGGCTACGGCCTGGTGGTTGGCCTGAAGGGCACGGGCGACAAGCAGCAGGTCCTGTTCTCCGCCCAGAGCCTCACCAACATGCTGGAGCGCATGGGCATCTCCGTGGCGCCTACGCTGCTCCAGGTGAAGAACACCGCGGCTGTCATGGTCACCGCCACCCTCCCTCCCTTCGCCCAGCCCGGCATGCGCATCGACACTACCGCAGCCGCCGTCGGGGATTGCAGCAACCTGCAAGGCGGCATCCTGGTGTTGACTTCGCTACGCGGGGCCGATGGCCAGGTGTACGCCGTGGCGCAGGGTCCCGTGGTCACCGGCGGATTCGCCACGGGCCGCGGCGGGGCCAGCCAGACCGTGAATCACCCCACCGTGGGCCGCTCGCCGTCGGGCGCCATCGTGGAGCGCGCCGCGCCCACCGTGACACCCCACGGAGTGGTGCGTTTGCAACTGCGCCAATCCGACTTCACCACGTCGGCGCGCATCGCCGAGGCGGTGAACAAGAAATTTGCCAACCCCTCCCCCGCGGCGCGCACCGAGAATGCCGGCCTGGTGAGCGTCACCATTCCCGCCGATTATGCCTCGCGCCCCACCGAATTCGTCGCCGAGCTCGAGAACCTGACCGTGGAATCGGACCGCCCGGCGCGAGTCATCATCAACGAGCGCACCGGAACCATCGTTCTGGGCAAGGACGTCCACATCTCGCCGGTGGCCATCATGCATGGAAATCTGAACGTGGAAATTCAGACCAGCTTTGCGGTGTCGCAGCCCGCGCCGTTCTCTCCGCAAGGCGCCACGGAAGTGGTCCCACAGACCAGCGTGACAGCCAAAGAAGAGAAAGCGCGCAACGTGGTCCTGAAGCATGGCGCCACCGTCGAGGAGCTGGTACGCGCGTTGGCAGCCATCGGTTCGACGCCCCGCGATGTCATCGCGATTTTGCAAAACCTGCGCAGCGCGGGCGCCCTCGAAGCTGAATTGGAAGTCATCTGAAATGGAGGTCCTAGGAAAATGAGCCCTTTGGGAACCAAGCCGTTGCTTCCGCCGGCGGTCGCCGAAACCGACCCCGCCAAGATCATTGATCTTGCCAAGGCCAAGGATCCCGCCAAGGCCAAGGACCCCGCCAAGATCCGCGACGCCGCGCAGCAGTTCGAAGCCCTGTTGTTGGGACAGATTTTACGGTCCGTACGGGAGAGCGGCGGCGGCGGATGGCTGGGATCGGACAGCAGCTCCTCCAGCGACGGCATCACTGAATTAGCCGAGCAGCACCTGGCCTCCATGCTGGCACAACAGGGCGGCCTGGGTCTGGCCGGCCTGATCTCCCAAGGCCTGGAGCGCAAGCCCTAGCCCGTTACCGGCGCAGGCGCGTCAAACGCCCGATCGCCCCCGCGCACTCCTCCACGCGCAGCAGGTACGTCATGCCGAAGTACACCGCACCATAAGGCGCCAGGACCGCGCAGGCCAACAGTCTCGGACCGTGCGGGCCCGCCGCCAGCTTCACCGCCCACGCCACCGCCGCCGCCACCGCCGCCGAACCCCACAGCGTCGCGAGCAGCGCCGCCGGCAGGCCGGTGACGCCAATCCGCCGGTTCAAGCTCCGCCGCAGCAACGCGAATTCCACCCAGCCGGCGACGCCCGCTGAAGCCGTCAAACCCGCCACGCCCCATCGCGGATTGATGCCGATCCACACCGGCAGTGGTATCGCACACAGGTAGCCCAACCCCGTGGTCAGTGCCACTCGGATCACGGCGAATCGCAGGGGCGTGCGTGTGTCGCGGAGAGCGTAATAAGTGGAGGAGTAGAGGCGCCCCAGCGTGGAGGCCAGCAGGCCCACGGCCGACCCCGCCACGATTCCCCAAACGTATACGGCATCTTTGGCCTCGAACTTGCCGGATTGAAGCAGACCTGCGGCGATCACGTCGCCCAGCGCGAGGAAGGCCATCGCGGAAGGCACAATGAAGAACGCGATCCGGCGCAATCCCGCGTTCAGCCGCTGCCGCAAATACCCGGCCACCTGCGCCTCGTCGCCCAAGGCGCTCGACATGGCGGGCAGCTCCGCAGCCGAGACCGCCATCCCGAATAAGCTGACGGGCAGCGTGTACAGCGTCTGGGCATTCGCCAGGCCGGTGACCGCCCCCGTAGGCAGCGGGCTGGCCAGCATCCCATCCACGAAGGCGCTGATCTGCACCACTCCGCGGCTGATGAACACCGGTACGAAGTTGCGGACAATCTCGCGCACGTCCGGCAGTTCGGTCGCCATCCGCACCCGCAAGCGGCTCGCCAGCCCAAGCACCACCGGCACCTGCACGCCGAATTGCAGGGCGCTGCCGGCAACCGATCCCCACGCCAGCGCCAGCGCCAGCGAGGATTCGTCGACCCGCCCGCCGAAACCCATCAGGGTTGCGATCATCGCCACGTTCCAGGCCACCGGCGCCGTGTAGGAGAGGAAAAACTTGCGATGGCTGTTCAGAATGCCCAGGCACCAGGCCGACATCACCAGCAGACCCGCGCCCGGAAACAGGATCCGCACGATGTGAATCGTCAAATCCCGCTTGGCGCCGTGAAAGCCCCACGCGATCACGTCGACGAACAAGGGGGTGGCGAGCACACCCGCGAGCACGATCACGGACGTAGTCAGCGCCAGGATGGCCGCCACGGCGCCGGCTACACGCCCCGCTTCCTCTTCGTCGCCGTTTGCCAGCAGGCGGGCGTAGACCGGAATGAACGATGCCGAAAGAACGCCCTCGCCGAACAGCGTCTGTAGGAAATTGGGGATTCGGAACGCCTGGTTAAAGGCATCCGCCGCATCCGAGCGCAGCCCGAAATAATGCGAGAATACGTACTGCCGCACCAGCCCCACCATCCGGCTGAGCAGAATTCCCGCCCCCACCAGAAACGCATGCCGGCCGGTGCTCTCGCGCTTCGGCGCCTCCGCCACTAGCCCAGCTTCTCCACCACGGAGCTGGTCACTTCCTCGGTGCTGCTCTTTCCGCCCAGGTCGGGCGTCCGCACTTTACCCTCCGCCAGTACCGCCGCCACCGCCCGTTCCACCTCGCGCGCCGCCTCGCCCATCTGCAGATGATCCAGCATCATGGCCCCGCTCAGGATCGTCGCCAGCGGGTTCACTACGCCTTTCCCCGCGATATCCGGCGCCGATCCGTGTACCGGCTCGAACATCGACGGGTACCGCCGCAACGGGTCGAGATTGGCGCTGGCCGCCAGCCCCATGCTCCCGATAATAATCGCCGAAATGTCGCTCAGGATGTCGCAGAACAGGTTCGACCCCACCACCACGTCGAAGCTCTCCGGCCGCCGGATGAAATTCATAGCCGCCGCGTCCACCAGCAGCGACTCCGTCCCGATCGCCGGATACTCCCGCGCCACTTCGTCGAAGGTGCGGTCCCACAGCACCATGCTGTAGCCCTGCGCGTTGGATTTGGTGATCGACGTGACGCGCTTCTTCTTGTCGCGGCTCACCGCCAGCTCGAACGCGAAGCGCACGATGCGCTCGATGCCGCGCCGTGTGAAGACCGAGGTCTGGATGGCGACCTCTTCCGGCTGAAGCTGGTACACGAATCCGCCCACTTGCGCGTATTCGCCTTCCGTGTTCTCGCGCACCACCACGAAATCGATGTCGCCGCCGCGCGGCTTGGCCAGCGGCGACTCGACCCCCGGATAGAGGTACGCCGGACGCACGTTGGCATACTGATCGAAGGCGCGGCGGATGGGCAGCAGCAGGCCGTTCAGCGTGGTGTGGTCGGGAATCTCGGGATGCCCCACGGCGCCCAGCAGGATCGCGTCGCAAGGCTGCAGCAGGTCGATGGCCCCGGCGGGCATCATGCGGCCCCAGCGGAAGAAGTGCTCCGCGCCCCAGTCGAAGTCCTGAAACGCAAAGCTTACATCATGTTTTTTCGCGATCCGTTCCAGGATCCGCTTGGCCTGCGGGATGACCTCGATTCCGACGCCATCGCCAGCGATGACCGCGATCGTGAATGTCTTCATGGGCTCGAAGACAATTCTACCGCCTGGCAGCGACCTTTCTTGGTGGCCGCCAAGATTTGCCCGTCGCTCCGCGCGACCCGGAACGCCGTTCCGGCCGCCGGATTCCTGGTGAGAAGGGATTGATCGACAGGAGTCCCGCTGCTCCCGATCGGGCCGGTCAAGTCTCCAGTTTTGGCGTTATGCGTCAACTGCCAGTCGCCCACTCTCCACCCGCCAGTTTCCGGTACAGCCCTAGGACTTTCCGCCAAGTGGACCTGTAACTGGTAACGCAGCGTCAGGCGGGACCTAACCAGCGGAAGCCGTCAACTTCCGGACGCGCTGTCATGGGGCCTAGCCAAAGAGTTAGAGACGGAATCTCGACGAGCCGGCCAGAAGTGGCTGGACTTCCCGCCGGCTTATTTCCCCAACCTGGCCGCCCAATTCTCAACTACCGCCATTGGCCAGTCTGTCCGCAGGCCTTCGGGCTCGAACACCAGAAACCGGCGCCCGTCGCGCGCGGGCTGGTAGAGCCCACTAAGCTTGAACAGCGCCTCGGCGCGCCCCGGACGCACTCCCGCGGCCTGCAACTCCACGGCCGCCACCGTCAGGATGAAGTCTCGCCCAACCCAGTACAGCTCTTTCCCGTCGGCGCGCCATTGGGGATTGCTGCCTGTGCCCGTCGAAACCAGCCACTCCCCTCGGCGCTCCGGGAACCCCTGCACATAGATGTCATGCCTCCCGGATTTGTCCGAATCGTATGCCACCCAGCGTCCGTCCGGCGAGAAGCTTGCGCCCAGTTCCCGGTCTTTCGTTTGCAAATAAGCCGTCGGCTTCCGCTCCCCGGCTAGCGGCAGTGTGATGATGTCCACAAGCCCATAAAGCAGATGCATGCCATCGGGCGACACGCTTTGAACCAGATCGGTGGCGCTCCCCCTCATCACGAGTTCCTCCTCCCCGGACCCATCGGCCGCTTTCCTGTGGATTCCTCGGGGATTCGTGTAATAGAGATGCTTCCCGCCGGGCGCCCATCGCGGTGCCGCAGCGTCACCCGAGGCAATCCTGGTGCTCAAGCCACTCGCCAAGTCCAACACCCATACCTCGGCTTGTCCGGAGTTACCCGCGGCAGCGTATGCAACCCTGCTGTTATCCGGCGACAAGCTGAACCCGGATGGCCTTTCCACCGGCTGGCCGATCGTCTCCAACAGATTTCCCGCCCGGTCCCGCCATCCAAACCGCACTTTCAGTCCGGTGCTCCCCTGCCGGTAGAACAGCGTGTTGTTGCCCGAAACCGAAAAGTCGGCGTACCCGATGGCTGGGGCGGTTCCGACTCCCTCTGCCACCGTCGCCGGATCCCCCACCAGCCCCGGCGGATCCAACTCCAGCCGCCTCGCCATCAGTGTTCCCGCCCCCTGGATGTACAACAGCCGCCTCGATCCTGCATCGTAGGCAGCTTTCAACGTCGTCCGCATGATGCGTGTCGCCGGCGCGCCGGGCTGGGCATCGAGAGACCCGATGAATATGCCCTGCTTCTCCGGTTCAATGTGGCGCACGAGGTAGAGAAAATTCTTGCCGCCGGGCAGAAATTGTGGATAGTAATGATGTGTCTCCCCTGCGTCCCTGTTCACCCGCGTTACCGGCGAAGGCGTCCCGCCCGAGGCGGGAATTCGCTGCAGTCCCGCCACTACATCCGCGAATAGAATCACTCCCTGCTCATTCCATGTCCCGCCCCGCGAGCCTTGCACATCACACAAGGCGGTGGGGATACCGCCAGCCACATCGATCCGCTTCAGCTTTCCCCCGGATACGAACGCCAGAGTCTTGCTGTCCGGCGACCAGAACGGTCGGCCCGCGCCTTCCGTTCCCGGCAGCGGCCGCGCCTCCAGCGATTCGAGGGGGCGCACATGAAGTAGCGTTTCTCCTTTGGCATTTGTCGCTACAAACGCCAGCGTTCGCCCGTCCGGTGAGACCGCCGAGCCTCCCGCGGAGCCGATATCCGTGAAATGGCTTTCCCATGGCGGATTCACGTCAAGCTTAACCGGCGGCGGCTCGCTCTGCTTCCGCATCCACCCATTGCCGGCCAATGCTCCGAGGGCCAGACACGCCGCCGCCACTGCCCCGGGCCAGCGGCGGCCGCGGACCGGCATCGCCGTTTCCGGCGGTGGCATCCGCATGTCGAGCACAACATCCCGCATAGCCTGGTACCGGTCCTCGGGGTCCTTCGCCAAACAGCGCCGCACCAGCCGCTCCAGCCACGCCGGGGTGAACGGCCGCACCGACATCGGAGGAGGGTCCGCCGAGACAATCGCGCCCACGAGGCTGGCGTAACTCTTCCCCCGGAACGCCTTCCGCCCCGTCACCATCTCATAGAGCACCGCGCCAAAGGCCCAGATGTCGCTGCGCGAGTCGGCCTCCTTGCCCTCGAATTGCTCCGGCGCCATGTACTGCGGCGTGCCCAGCACTGTGCCTTCAGTGGTCAGCGCGGCCGTGAGAGTCTCTTCGGCGGGTCCGGGCTTTGGCATCGATTTCGCCAATCCGAAGTCGAGCACCTTCACGCCATCCCGCGTCAGCATGATGTTCTGCGGTTTGACATCGCGATGCGTTACTCCAGCGCGATGTGCGCGGTCGAGCGCATCGGCGATCTGGGTGGCGAACTTGAGCGCTTGATCGAGCGGGAGCGCCCCCTTCTCGACACGGGCGGCCAGTGTCTCGCCGTCCATATACTCCATCACCATGTAACCGGCGCCATCCTGACTACCGATGTCGTGGAGCGTGCAGATGTGCGGATGGTTCAGCGATGCGACGGCGCGGGCTTCGCGTTCGAAGCGGGCGCGCAGATCTTCGCGCTTGGCGATATGTTCCGGCAGGACCTTGATGGCGACCGTACGGTCGAGCCGAGTGTCGCGGGCCTTGTAGACTTCGCCCATTCCCCCAGCGCCGAGCAAGGAGACGATTTCGTACGGTCCGAGTCTGTCGCCCGTGGAAAGCGGCATCGCGATTGAACTAGCTTATCGCAGCGGCAGGGATTCAGCGAGTCTCAACCATTGGGGAATGGATAGTCGGGTAACCGGAAGTTATCCCGAAGTAGCTCCCGCCGGCTCGCCAGCGCCTGCCAATACCGGGCAGACTGGCCTGCCAACGCGATGGGGGCAGATAAACCGCCTTATCGTAGACTGGACCGACCGATGGGCCATCCGCGGCCCAATGGAAAGAAAGCCCACATATCGGGCACAATCGCCCGGAAGCGCGGCAGGGGCCCCTTCACGGACGCGCGTTTGGACTATCTTCACGCCGACCCGCGGTTTACCAGCCTCGGGCGGCGCATCGGCCTGCCCTAACCGTGCGGGAATTGCGCCCACGGAGATCTCGCGACGCACCCTGAACACCCGGTGCGGCATTGCGCGCGTTGGCAAACGCGATCCCTTAGCCACGGCGACGAGAACCAACCCTACCAGCCCGCCCATCAGATCGCTTGCCAACTTCGCAATCTCTCCTCTCCCATCCCCCGCACACCGTTCTAAACGAACCTATCTTGGTGAGTCAAAAAATCGGACCAAGCCCAGAAAACTACAGGAGCGTCCCGAAGTAGCTCCCGCCTTGGTCGCCAAACGCTTACCAATACTGGCCAGATTGGGCTGCCAACGCGATCGGGAGTGAAAAACCGGCTCCTCGCAGACTGGACCGACTGATCCGCCATCAGGGGGCCAATGGAAAGAAAGCCCATTTTCGGTCAACTGGGCGGACGCTGGTGAACACTGCGGCGCGCGGGAAGGATCGATTATGGAAGCCCGTCGACTGCCGTCTGCGCCATCCGGGACCTATCGGCTGTTTCCTCAAGTAGACTGGGATGAACCGCAAAGACGCCTTCCATTCCGGCGACAAACTCGGCCCCTACGAAATCGTCTCGCTTCTCGGCGCTGGCGGCATGGGCGAAGTCTGTCGCGCCCGCGACACACGCCTGAATCGTGAAGTGGCGCTGAAGATTCTGGCGGCGCAGTTGGCGAACGATCCCTCGCGCCGAGCCCGCTTCGAGCAGGAAGCCCGCAAAACTAATCCCGAGACGTTTTCGGACTCAGGGTTTCTACAGAGTTTTCAGAAACGCGATGAGCGAAGCCTTGTCGTCCGGCGCAAGCTTCAAGCCGTACTCATGACCAGGCACCGCGCGATGTTCTACCTGATAGCCTCTGAATCCCTTGGGAACGTAATCCTCCCGCAACCGGGACGGGTCGAACCATTCTTCCAGGCTGGCCACGGAGCCGTCATGCGACAACAGGTTGCGATACCACAAACCTCGCAGCGACGGGACTTTATAGAGGCCCGTACCTTTGCGCGTCTCCAGAGTGGCAGCCGACTCGGTCCCCACCGAAAACAGTAGCATGTCCGCACGGTACGGGTGATCCTTCGGCGGCGTCCACCCTTTCGCCAATGTGAGTTTGTTGTTCGTGTAAACCGGACCCGGGTGGCAGCCTCCGCATCCTTCGCGATCGAACACTTTCTTGCCCAATGCCGCACGCGGGTCGCTGCCATTGGGGTTCTTCGGCGGCTCAAGCGCGTAGATGTACTTGGCCAGAGCAAACGCCAGTTCGTCCGGCACGCGATAGGGCGGCGTCCGCTGCTTCTCGGTGAGGACGTGGTAAGTGCCGAAATCGGCGCTGTCACAACAGGCCACCAGTATGGCGTAGCGCGCAACGTCCTCGGGTCCGCGTAGCCGGTGGGTTGCGTTGTAGTCCAGATACTTCCGGTCTTTGATGCCGATCAGATCGATGATCGGAGTGGGATGCCACGGGCTGCCGTTGAATCGCGCGATCGTGCCCGGGGGATTGCTCTTACTTAAGGCCACGATCTCCGGCCACTGCATCGTCTTGATGCCAGTGTGAATATCATTGGCGATCCAGGGAACCGCCCACTGCCGCCAGGTCGCCAGCGCTTGCGAGTCTCCGGGGAGAAATACTTCGTTCGCCACTTGCAGCGCCTCAAAAAACAGATCGTCGCCGGGATCGATGCCCTGAGCGCCATACACCCGGCTGCCGTCGGGCATGATTCGCGTGTGGCATCCGGAACACTCGGAAGACGACAGCATCAGCCCTTTCGATGTGGGCACCCAACGCCAGCCGAACACCGTGCCGTCTTTCTGCGCGTGCCCCTCGAGTTTTGTGAACTCCTCAGCCGAACGGATTTTGGCGATGATCTTCGGGTTGTTGGTACGAAAGCCGGGAACGTCCATCTCTTCGAACGCCCGTCGTCCCGCTTCCACCCATTCGACCTCAGTGCGCGCTCCCGGCGCGATCAACGGCTCCGGCTGCTTACTCTGCAGCATCTTCCAATACCCTTCGGGCTCCCGTCCGGGGAAGTAGACCGGATACGTGCGCACCCAATCACCATTGGGGATGGCGTAGTATTCCTTTTCGGACAGATGCCCGGGCCGCAGCTTAAGCGCGGCTACCGGAGTCGCCCATTCGGCCAGGTCCCGGTCGTTCCAAATGCGCGGCGCTGCGATCTTCGATTGCGCAATGGCGCTGCTGGCGCCAAGCACCAGAAGGATTCCCCGTCTCAACATGCAGCCCTCCTACTTCGAGAGACCATACCATAAATCAGTTCAGGATTGTTTGCTATTTCCTCAAGTACACTGGGATGAATCCCAAAGATGCCTCTCTCTTCCGGCGACAAACTCGGACCGTACGAAATCATCGCCCCTCTGGGCGCGGGCGGCATGGGCGAAGTCTATCGAGCGCGCGACTCCCGCCTTGGGCGCGATGTAGCCCTGAAGATTCTCCCCTCAAAGCCTTTGCCGAGGAGACCGCGCGCATACAACGCTTCGACCGCGAAAGCCCAGTTAACCGGCTGTGCCGGGTTCAATTGAAATCGGTTCTTTGGATGACTCCTGTCCACGACCCGGAAGTTGGAGCGATGGCTTCAAGGATTGGTTCGGGGGGGCGCAGCGTATCCCCACGGGTGCGGGCCCGTGCCCACAAGATTGGGGCCGTGAAACCCTCTTTCCTTCCATTGGGCCGCCGACCGCGGGCCGGTCTATTCTCCGGGAAGCCCACATATCCGGCACATCCGGCACAATCGCCCGGAAGCGCGGCAGGGGCCACATCTTCGGTTGGGGCCCCTACACGCCCGCGTGGATTGTTTCCGGATGCGCCGTAATGCGGCAGCAATGCCAGCGCGAGGGTCCGCCGGACAGGCTGTTCAGCGTTTCGGTTTGACCCTGGCAGCGAAGGATTGGGCTTCTATTTTCCCGTTCCGCACAACAAATGTGTCGGTAGCGAATTCGTACGAATTGTCTGCTGTTTCTGCGGTCCAGAGAATATAGGCCTGATCACCCTCAATCGATCGCTGCTGCATCGTAAATGAGGAGCCCGGCTTTCGAAACTCCGAAATGAGGGCCTGAAAGAGGGGCTTGATCGCGTCTGGACCTTTTAACGGTCCGGTAGGTGTAAACAATACTGCATCCGATGAGTAATCGGCCAGTACGCCGTCGAGGTCGTACTCAGCGAAGGACTTCAGATGACGATCCAGAACATCACTCGTAGACACCATTCTCATAATTCCTCCTTGTCAGTAGTTGATCCGATTTGTTTCTAACCCCAGCGGGGCTGTTCATCAACGCTGATTCCCAGCGCTGTCTTGCCCACTAAGAAAGAGTTCCTCGGGTGAATCCGGCCCAATCGTGCATCCCGGAACATTCTCCCCATGCCCGCCGAACGAGAGATCCCGAAGCGGCCGCGGCATCTCGCGAGTGGCCCACGGGACGGGCAAATCGATGTCCAACTCGGCCACAGCAAAAGCGGGCTGTATCAGGCGGAAACCACAGCTCATTAGCAGGTGCAGAGCGCCTCTGTTGTCACCAGCGGTCACAGCCCACACACGCCCCAGTTCCGCCGCCCATCCCCACTCCAGCGCCTTCTTTAGAAGGGCCGCTCCGATGCCTCTCCTGCGAGACTCCTGGTGCACGAAGACCGCCGTCTCCGCGGAGCCTGGCTTGTCCGCGGCCAGAAAGCAGTGTCCCACGACCTCTCCGGCCGGCGAGAACGCCGCTACATTCACGATCTGGCCCAGCGCACTGCCGATCCACTTGTGGCGTGCTTCCGCCGTGGGAGGCGGCAGACCAAGCGCCGCGCCGATTGGGTCGAACCGGTCATACATTGTGATCAGCAGATCCCGCTGCGGCGGGCCGATCGCCTGAATTAGAATATCGGCGTTCACTGCCGCTGCCTCATCTGCTGCGTCAGCGTGTCCCGAAGCTGGAGGCGGGCCCTGAGCAGGCAGACCTCAACCGCTGCGACGCAACGATTTACGATCTTTGCGATGCGCTCGACGGAGATTTTCTCGATATCCCGGAGCACGAAGACCGTTCGACACATTGGATCCAAACTCCGAAGGCCGAACTCCAGTACGGTCGTCCGTTCCCGGGAATCGCGTTGTTGATAGTTATCTCCCCAAACGGAAAACTCACGAACCACCAGGTCTTCATACGAATTGGCGGCTCGGTCGAGGACCGGAGAGCCCTCGCCTCGATTGTGAAGCTTCGAGAAGGCCTTTCTTACCGCAATCGTCACGAGCCGAAGCCAGACCTTTTCGTCGTCCAAGCATCCATCCAAATCTGAGCGGACCTCCAGAAACGTCTCGATCAGGACATCCTCGGCAGCTTCGTCATTCTGCGTGATATGTTTCGCGATGGAGTAGATGCGGTCCCCGAAAGCCTTCACTAGTTCAAAAGAAGCACAACCACCCACTGCCTGCGGGCGTCCGGCCCAACCGGCCTCAAAAGAGTTCCCCGGGATCACCGTGGTATTCATAAGATTCAATCCCTCCGAATGCGGCTGGCGCATCCTGCTCCAATGACGATTGAAAGGGCGGGAAATCGACACCGTCCGGCTATGCCGCCGGCCGGATGTTCTGGTTCACGCGGAAGAAATTTTCGGGATCGTACTTCGCCTTGACCGCCGCCAGCCGGGCGTAGTTTCCCCGGTACGTGGCCCGAATCCGGTCCTCGCCTTCTTCCATCATGAAATTCAGATAAGCGCCACCGGCGCCGAACGGATGCAGGGCATCGTAATACCGCTTGGCCCATTCGGTGATCTTCGGTCCGTTCGCTGGATCGGGATCCACTCCCACAATCACCTCGCTCCAGACGGCATCGCGATGGCTGAACGCGGTTTCGTCTTCGCGCACTCGATTCACTTTTCCATTCACCGGATACATGTGCATGGTCGACTGCCAGGTTGGCAAAAGCGATCCGTGTTCGATGTGCTTCTCAATTGCCGCGTCGCTGAGCTCCTTGAAGAAATCGGCCTTCCAATACCACTGCAGACCCGTCGGGTAAATCCCATCGAACATTCCCTGAAGCACCGGATACGGCATCGGCACAAAGAACTCGAACGCTGGTGGGCGGTAGCTGCGAATCGGTTCCAGAATCGCATTCGCCTGCTCCATCGAGCCTTGATAGCACCACACGATCGCGCACATCTTGCGCAGGTGCAACTCCTCGGGAAAGGGCGGTCCCGGAGGTACGGTCAGCATCGCGAAGAAGCCGTTCATTTCTTCGGGCGCCTGTGTGATGAACTCCCGGTACCACTTCATTACATCCGCCGCACCGTCCAGATTCCAGAGCATCGGGCCGGCGCAAACAGTGCTGACCGGGTGCGCCTCAAATAGGAATGAGGTCACGACGCCAAAGTTCCCCCCGCCGCCGCGCACCGCCCAGAACAGATCGGCGTTCTCCTCGGCGCTCGCGACCACAAAACTGCCGTCTGCCAGCACCATATCGACCGAGAGCAGGTTGTCGATCGTCAGCCCGTACTTCCGGGTCAGGTGGCCCATTCCTCCGCCCAACGTCAGCCCGGCAACCCCGGTGCTCGAGATGACGCCGGAGGGCACTGCCAGTCCGAAGGCATGGGTGCCATGATCCACATCGGCCCACGTGCAGCCCGCGCCCACCAACACAGTGCGCGAGGAAGGATCCACTCTCACGTACTGGATCGGCGCCAGATCGATCACCAGGCCGTCATCGCAGACGCCCAGACCCGCCGCATTGTGCCCGCCGCCACGGATTGAAACCCGCAGGCCATTGTTCCTCGCCATCCGCACGGCGGCGATCACATCGGCGACATCGGCGCACTTGGCGATCAGCCTTGGCCTGCGATCGATCATCCCGTTATAGACTTTCCTCGCCTCCTCGTACGCCGCATCTTGGGGTTCGACCACTGTGCCCCGGAACTGGCCGCGAAATTCTGTAATTGCTTGCTGTAACGACATTGCCACCCTCCTTTGAAGACGCAGAGTTTATTTCCGCGCCGGATATGTCCACTTTGACTGAGAAGGCGTTCTAGGAGCGTTCTGTGGAAGCGGATGCGGCCGTTCCGCCGGCTAGAATTAACAATCTTTGCTCGAATGCCAGCGAACCGGACCGCCGCGCGGCCTCGATACCCCGCCGGTAGCTCGCGCGCGCCTGTTCGACCTTTCCTTCCGATGCCAGCAGATCGCCTTGCACTCGATGCAACTCCGCGACCGCCCATTCCTCGCCGTTCTTGCTCGCAAACCCAAAACCGGTCGAGAGACTTGCCATGGCCTCGCCAACCTGTCCGGTGCGCCCGAGCGTCTCCGCCAGCAGCGCGCAGTAGTACGGCAGGCGTATTTCGGCGCGCAAAGCACGCATCGTCTCCAGACCCTCGCGAAGCTGTGCCAGGCCCGCAGCCACATCGCTTTCCGCGGCTCTCGCCCAACCTGTCAGGACATTCCCTATGGCAAGGTAGTAGGCAAAGCCATGCCGGCTGCACAGTTCCACGGCTTGCTGCCCGCGTTCCAGCGCTGCGCGACTGTCACCGCGGAAGGCGTGCAGCATCGCAGCGTAGTCGAGAGCGATCGCTTGGCTGAACGGGCGACGCATCCGGTTCGCCGCCGCGATCGCTTCCGCGGCGTGACCGTCCGCGTGCTCCCCGTCTTGGCGATGCCACGCCAGATGGGCCAGGTAAGAGCGGCAAAAAACGCCGAGGTCTGGTCCGGCGAACAGCGCCAGGAAGGATTCCGCGGGGCCGCCGTGTGTGCCGATCGCCGCGGTCATGTGCTCCAGCGATGGTTCCAGTTGGCCCAAATGAAACAGGCAGCTTCCCAGCAGGAAGTTCCCCGCCAGCATCAGCCCCGGAGTCGGTTCCCGTTCCGCCGCTCTCAGAAAGTCGAGGCTGAACTGCCGCCCTTTCTCCAGATCGCCCCGCACCGTGTGAAAGACCCAGGCACCGCTGAGAATCGCGAAAACACTGCGATTGTCGAGCTGTCTCGAAAGATCCAGCGCCCGGTTGTACGTCTCGCCCACTTCCGCCGCCGAGTAACCTTCCGTCGTCACCAGCGCCGGACCGAGGGTTACCAGCAGATCCAGTTCCTGTGTCCGCCTCCGGGCAGACTCGGAAAATCCCCGGCACAACGCCAGGGCTCGCCTCAGCAAGTCCGCCGCTTCACTATCCGCATATCGCTGCCGCGCATAAGCAGCCGCGCGCCCGTAATGTTCGATCGCCTCTTCCGCCATTCCGGCCTGTTCGAAGTGCGAGGCAATCTGTCCGTTCCAGCTTTCGATGTCGGCCGCATGCACTTCGGCCATCGCCCGTGCCACGCGCCGGTGCAGGTAACGTCGGCGCACCAGGCTCAGTTCCGCGCAGGCGACTTCGCGCAGGCGGTCGTGGGTGAAATCGTATTCGGAAGCCCCGCGGCTTTCGATGATGCGCCGCCGCCACAGTTCGTCGAGCGCCTGGGAAACGCTGGCTTCGTCCCAATCCGTGGCTTTCTCCAGCAATTCGAAAGAGAACGGTCTCCCGATCACGCTCGCCAGGCCAGCCAATTCGTAAGAGGGCGCCGGAAGTTGTGCCAGGCGCGATGCGATTACGGCATGCACCCGCGTGCTCTGGAGTCCAGCGCGGACGCTCTCCACCACAAAAAGCGGATTGCCTCGAGTGGCCCGGAAGATCTCTCCCAGATTCCCGCTTTCTAGCCCGACTCTCGCACATTTGAGGGGATAAAGCAGCCCGAGGAGGCTTCAACACCCTTGGGAGCGCACCTTTCGCTTGACATCGGCATGCGATCATGGCTAGATGAAAGAATGAATATATTCGAACGCCAGGTCGG
>Ga0209517_10003899_pt1 | contig 19929 bp, 10 predicted proteins | sample PeaSoiMetSII2010_FD_187695 | JGI IMG/M metagenome (GOLD analysis project Ga0209517, IMG submission 187695) | Peat soil microbial communities from Weissenstadt, Germany - SII-2010 (SPAdes) (version 2) | ecosystem: Environmental > Terrestrial > Soil > Wetlands > Peat | place: Germany...
AGGTCAGGCGGAAATCGTCCGACGGGAGAATGCTGATGCGTTTGCCTTTGTCTTCCACGGAAATCGGGCGGCGGATGCGGAGGTAGTGACGCTTGCGCCGGTATTGGCGAATGCCGGCCTCTTCGATCAGGCGCACAAACGGCAACCCGCTACCGTCGAGGATGGGAACTTCCAGGTTGTCGATCTCGATGTAGGCGTTGTCGATGCCCATGGAGTAGAAGACGCTGAGCAGGTGTTCCGTGGTGGAGATCAGGACGCCCTGCCGCATGAGGCTGGTGGCGTAACTGACTCGAGCGACGTGGCGCCAACTCGCCGGGATCGGAAAGTTTTCGAGATCGGTGCGCAGGAAGACGATGCCGGTGGAGACCGGAGCGGGCAGGATTCTGAGTTGCACCGGAACTCCGTGGTGCAGGCCTACTCCCGAGACTTCCACCGGGCGGTGCAACGTGGTTTCAAAACGCAAGGGGCGTCTCCAGCATCATGCACTATCTTAGTGCATCTTCGTCTCCGAAGTCCAAACGGCTTATTTTCAAACACTTCGACCAGCGGTACTGTGGCTGAATCGCGACACTTTGGGGGCCTGCTGTGGCCGAAACGCGCCAGAGGGCAGGTTGCCTGATAGCAGTGTATGATGGGCCAAGTGCCCAACCAGCGACTGTTTCTAATCGACACGTTCGGGTTCATTTTCCGCGCGTATCACGCGCGCGCCCGCAGCGGCGCGCCACCCATGCGAACCAGCACCGGGCTTTCCACCGAGGCGGTCTACATCTTCAACAACATGCTGCGGAAGCTCGAGAAGCAGTACGATCCGCCCTACATTGCCGCCATCTTCGAGAGCGGCGAGCCGACGCACCGGACGCAGGAGTTCGCGGAGTACAAGGCCAATCGCGCGGAGACGCCGCCGGACCTGCTGGACCAGATTCCCTACGTTCGCCGCGTTCTCGAAGCCATGCAGATCCCGATCCTGGAATACCGCGGCTTCGAAGCGGATGACGTCATCGGAACGCTGGCGCGAAGGGCCGAAGCGGCGGGGTACGAGGTGGTGATCGTGTCGAGCGACAAGGACATGCTGCAGCTTGTCACCGGCCGCGTCTCGATGCTCAACCCGGCCAAGAACGACGAATGGTACAACCCGGAGAAGGTAAAGGCGTTCATGGGAGTGCGGCCGGAGCAGGTAGCCGATTTGCTGGCGTTGGTGGGGGATGTTGTGGACAACATTCCCGGGGCGCCGGGAATCGGCGAAAAGGGCGCGAAGGATCTGCTGGAACGGTTCGGGTCGGTGGAGGCGACGCTCGAGCGCGCGGGCGAGGTGGAGCGGAAGGCCTACCGCGAGAGCCTGCAGAACAACGTCGAGCGGATCCGCATGAGCAAGCGGCTGGCTACCATTTCGACCGAAGTCCCGGTGGAGTTCTCGCTGGAATCGGTGAAGGCGCATCCGTTGGATGAGGCGCGGCTCAAAGCGGTCTACAAGGAACTGGAGTTTCACAGCCTGCTGAAGGAACTGGGGCCGGCCGAGGACACGCGAGAGCGGGATTACCGCGTGATTCAGGGGCCCGGCGAGCTGCACGCCTGGCTGGCCGCGGCGCCCTCGGGCACCCCCGTGGCCGTGGCGATTTCGAAATCGGCGGAAGGCGAATTTGCGCTGGACACGATCGGCCTCGCGTGGCAGCCGGGAGCGGCGCGCGCCGTGACGGCCGAAAATCTGCCGCACTTGAAGCCGTGGCTCGAAGACGCGGGCGCACCGAAGATTGCGTGCGACGTCAAGTCGGCGCTGCTCATGCTGGATCGTATGGGCGTGGACGCGCAGGGATTCGAGCACGACGTAATGCTGTATGCGTTTCTGCTGGACGCCGACCCATCCGGCTGCGCGCTCGAGGAGCAGGCGCACCGGCGCCTCGATCTGAAACTGGGTGCTTCGCCCGAGCAGCACGCCGACATCGCGCTGGAGATCTGGAAGCAACTGGCGCCGGCGGTGGAATCGCGCGGCTTGCGCGAACTGTACTCCATGATCGAGTTGCCGATGACCAGAGTGCTGGCGCGGATGGAGCGCACCGGCGTGCGCATCGACCCCGTGGAGCTGAAGCGCCTTTCCGGGCTGATGGAGGGCGAGATTTCGCGGCTCACCGGTGAGATCCACGCCCTGGCGGGCAAGGCTTTCAACATCAGCTCGCCGCAGCAGTTGGGGCGCGTGCTGTTCGAAGATCTCAAGCTGCCCGCTCCGGTGAAGTACGGAAAGGGCAAGACCATCTCGACCGCGGCCGACGTGTTGGACGAACTGGCGGCGGAGCACGAGATCGTGCGCAAGGTGCTGGAGTACCGCCAGCTCACCAAGCTAAAGGGCACGTACGTGGACGCGCTGCCCGCGCTGATCGATTCGGCCACGGGGCGCTTGCACACCAGCTTCAACCAGGCGGGAGCAGCCACCGGCCGGCTGTCATCCTCTAACCCCAACTTGCAGAATATCCCCATCCGCACCCCGCTGGGGCGCGAGATCCGCGCGGCTTTCGTGCCGCGGGACGGATGGAAGCTGCTGGTGGCCGACTATTCGCAGATCGAGCTGCGGCTGCTGGCGCACATGTCGGAAGATCCGCTGCTGACCGAGGCCTTCCGCCACGGCGAAGACATTCACACGCGAACCGCCTCGGAGGTGCTGGGCGTGCCCCCGCTGATGGTGACGCCGGAGGCGCGGCGCGACGCCAAGGCCGTGAATTTCGGGATCGTGTACGGCATCAGTCCATTCGGCCTGGCGGCGCAACTGGGGATTTCGCGCGGGGAGGCGGAGAAGTACATCAAGAACTATTTCGCGCGCTACGTGGGAGTGCGGCGGTGGCTGGATCGAACCATTGCCGAAGTGCGCCAGAGCGGTGTGACGCGGACGCTTTTCGGGCGCGAACGGCCCATCCCCGATATCAACAGCCGCAATCCCAACGCGCGCGGCTTCGCGGAGCGCACCGCGGTGAACTCGCCTTTGCAGGGGACCGCGGCGGACCTGATCAAGCTGGCGATGGTGCGGATCGATGCCGCGCTGGCAAGCGGCGGCCAGCGGAGCGCGATGCTGCTGCAAGTGCACGACGAACTGGTTTTCGAGTGCCCTCCCGAGGAAGTGGATTCGGTTTCGCGGCTGGTGAAGAGAGAAATGGAAGGCGCGTACGAGCTGAAGGTGCCGCTGCTGGTGGACGTGGGGGTGGGCGACAACTGGCGTGACGCGAAGTGACAGACCACGGCCTGTCCCACCTGTACGCAAACGCACACCAAACGGTCCGCCAATAGGGTTAAATGTTAACTGCACAGGAGAGCGACACACCCATGAAGCGACGATACACCACGCTGCTGCCTATCCTTTTCTGCCTGCCGGCGGCGCCGGTTCTGGCACAGCCGGCCATCGGCAGCAGCCCCTGCAATTCCTCGACTCTGAACGGGACCTATGAATTGATCTTGAGTGGGCGCCAGGTCGCGACTACCGGCGCTATCTCGAAACTGTTCCAGGCGGTCGGCACTGCCACCTTCGACGGGCTCAGCAAAGTCACGTTCACGATGACGGCCAACACCGTCACCACCAGCCAATCTTTCGGTGCGCCGCTGGTGTATTCCGGAACTTACAGCCTGCAATCCAATTGCCTGGGCGCCATCAGCATTGCCGGCGGAGACACTGGCACCTTCACTCTGGAGTCCTTTAACGGGGGAAAGACCTTCGCGGTGATCGGGTCGGATGCCACTTACGCCTACAACGGCACCGGCAACGCGCAGCCGGCTACCTGCCCCACGACGCTATCGGGTGTACACGAGTTTAACGGCACGGGCAATAGCCTTTCCGGCGCCACCGTCAGTGGCGTCCTCGATGTGGCAGGCGTGTTGCAATTCGACGGCCAAGGCAACGCGACCGCCAACTGGACCCAGGTGTCGAACCTGACCACCACTACCGTTACCGCCACGGGAACGTACTCGCTGAACTCCGGATGCCTGGCCTCTGTCTCGCTGACTGACACGGCGAACAACAAGTATTCGGCTTCCCTGAGCATATACTCCACTGCTCCGGCCTTCGCCCTTGCCGTTACCAGCCCACAATTGCTCTTTGACGGATCCGGCGCCGCGGCGCAACCCGCCACTGGGGGAGGGTGCGCCGCCTCGATGTTGAACGGGACCTATGAGTTCAACCTTGGCGGACGGCTGGTTACAGCGGGAATCGTCACGAAAATTCTGGCGGCGGACGGCGCGGCCACGTTCGACGGGCTGAGCAAAGTCACCTTCACCCTGACATCCAACGCCGTCAACGGGAGCCAGGCCTTCGGAACGCAGGTGGTGTACTCGGGGACGTACTCTCTCCAATCCAACTGCCAGGGATCGATCAACATCACCGGCGGGGACACAGCTACCTTCGCCATGGTAGCTTATTCCATCGACGCCGCGACCCAACAGGCAAGGGCATTCACGCTGGTGGGGACGGATGCCACCTACGCCTACAACGGAGGCGGCAACGTGCAGCCGAGCGCCTGCGCGGCCAGCACGCTGTCGGGCACGTGGCCATTCAGCGGCACCGGCAATTCGCTTTCCGGGTCCTCCAATACGGGAGTCGTGGATATCGCGGGCCTACTGCAGTTCGATGGTCAGGGAAATGTGACAGCCAACTGGACCCAGGCTTCGAACACCGCTACGGCCAACGTAACGGCGACGGGCACCTATACGGTTACGGCGGCGTGTCTGGGGACACTTACCCTCACTGACACGGCGAGCAACAAGTACGCGGGGTCTGTGTCCATCTATGGTGCGGCGGCGGGAAACTTTGAATGGGTGACCACCGACCCGGCGTTGATCTTTACCGGCATCGGGCGCGTGGCAAATGTCAATCCCGGGCAGGCGGTGGACAACGCGGCAAGTGGCCTTCCCAACGAGACGCCGGCGGGGAGCATATTTTCGATTTACGGCGTGGATCTGGCGACCGGGATAGGGCAGCCCACCAGCGTCCCGCTGCCCACGACGCTCCTTACCACCACGGTTACGATCAATGGGGAGCCGGCGCCGCTGTTTTATCTGTCCCCAGGCCAGATCAACGCGCAGATGCCCGAGGATATCAAGCCGGGCGTGGCGACTGTGATCGTGAAGAATGGGTCCGCGACGAGCAACGCGGTGGCTGTCATCATCCCGGCCACTGGCACGCCGGGGACCTTTGTGTACGGGAGTAATCGCGCGATAGTACAGAATCAGGATCTCAGCCTGAATTCTCCTACCGCGCCGGCTAAGGTTGGCGATGTCTTGACCGTGTACTTCACGGGCGGCGGCCCAGTGAACGCCGCGGGGACGCTGGTGACGGGGGCTCCCACGCCGGGCGGGCTTTCACCGGTGTCCGGAACGAACACGGTGAAGGTCAGCGGGGTTGACGCCACGGTCACTTACATGGGCTTGACGCCCGGTTCCATTGGGCTATATCAGGCGGATTTTGTGGTTCCCAAGGTAGCGGCCGGGGATCACCCATTGGTGATTACCATCTCGGGGCAAGCTTCTAATAACCCGTTGATTGCGGTGTCGAACTAAAGCTGGCTTTTGTAGCCAGTACCGCGTCAAAATCTACTTATGCCTGAGCTCGAGATCCACCACGAATCGGAGCACGCGATCGATCCCACCGGCCAGAAGGTTGGCGTCCTGGCCGCCGTGCTTGCAGTCGCCCTGGCAGTGGTCACCATCGCTTCCCATCGCACCCACACCAGCGCGATAATTCACAAATCCAACGCCAACGACTCCTGGTCGCACTATCAATCGGGGCGCGTCAAGTACCACAACCTGGAACTGGGCGAGAACCTGTTAGCGGTGCTAGGCGCGAAGAGTGAAGCGGCCGCGAAGATGCAGGCCGATTACAAGGCCGAAAAGCAGAAGTACGAGGAACAGGGAAAGCAGATCCAGGAGGAAGCGCAGAAGGCCGAGGCGGCCGCCGAAGCCGACGAACGCCGCGCGCTGCGCTACGACCTGGGCGAAGGACTGCTGGAAATCGGGCTGGTGCTGAGCTCGCTGTACTTCATCTCGCACAGGAAGATGTTCCCGGTGATGGGAATCATTGCGGGGCTGGTGGGCGGGGCCATTGCGCTCACGGGCGTGCTGTAGATTCCGTGCTACTGCTCCAGCACGGCCTGATAAGCATTGATCGGGACGGCAAGGCATTGGCCATGCGTACGAGGCCGCCACCGAATTCCAGGTAGATGGACACCAGCATGATGAAGTCGTCGGGCCCGTCAATGCCGGAAGTGCCGTACTCCCGTGAAGACCATGGCCACGCCCAAGCGGTCGGCGGCGGCGATGACTTCGGCGTCGCGCACCGATCCGCCGGGCTGAATGAACGCCGTCGCGCCGTGCTTCACCGCCTCCTCAACTCCATCGGGGAAGGGAAAGAACGCATCCGAGGCCACTACCGTGCCGTCCAGCGGCAACACCGCCTTCATGGCGCCCAGCTTGACCGAGTCGACCCGGCTCATCTGGCCCGCGCCCACTCCCACGGCCTGCCCCGCGCGGGCGTAGACAATGGCGTTCGATTTGACGTGCTTGGCCACCTTCCACGCAAATTCCAGAGCGGTCCACTCTTCCTCCGAGGGCGCGCGCGCGGACTTCACGGCCGCGGCCGCCCGGTCGAGGCGGGCGTCATCGGCGGTCTGCGCCAGGAAGCCGCCGGAAATCGACTTGACGACCAGGCGATCGGTTCCGGAAGCGACCTCGATCAGCCGCAGATTCTTCTTGGCCGACAGGATGGCGAGGGCCTCGGGCGAATAGCCGGGAGCGGCGATCGCTTCGATGAAGGTCTTCGAGATCTCGCGGGCGGTCTCTTCGTCCAGCGTGCGATTCAGCCCGATCACACCGCCGTACGCCGAGACCGGATCGCACTCGAAGGCCTGGCGATAAGCTTCCGCCGGCGTCTCCTGCTCGGCGCACCCGCAGGGATTGGTGTGCTTGATGATGGCCGCCGCCGGCGTCTGAAATTCCGAGGCCAGTTGCCAGGCGGCATCGAGGTCCACCAGGTTGTTATAGGAGAGCTCCTTGCCGTGCAGTTGCCGGGCGCCGGCAATTCCCTGCCCCGGCCGGCCATAGAGGGCCGCCTGCTGGTGCGGATTCTCGCCGTATCGCAGGTCCATGCGCTTGGGAGCGCGGAGGGCGAGATCGTGCGGTAGAGCGTCGGGGGAATCCACCTGTTCGAAGCGCGCGCTGATGGCCGCATCGTAATCGGCGGTCGTGCGGAATGCCTTCCTGGCGAGACGCCACCGGGTTTCGAGCGAGAGGGCGCAGCCGTTGGCCCGCAGCTCCTCCGCGATGCCGGCATAGTCTTCGGGCGACACCACGACGGCGACGTCCTGATAGTTCTTGGCGGCGGCGCGGATCATGGTAGGCCCGCCGATATCGATGTTTTCGATGAGCTCTTCGAGCGGCGCATCGCTTCGGGAGGCCACGTCTTCGAAGCGGTAGAGGTTCACCACCAGCATGTCGATGGGGGTGATTTCGTGTTCCGCCAGCGCCTGCATGTGCGCGGGGTTCGAGCGCATGGCGAGGATGCCGCCGGCAATTTTGGGATGCAGCGTTTTGACACGGCCGTCGAGCATTTCGGGGAAGCCGGTGACTTCGGAAACGTCGCGGACGGGGATTCCGGCTTCGCGAATCATGCGGGCGGTTCCGCCCGTGGAGACCAGCTCGGCGCCGAGTTCGATCAGGGTGCGGGCAAAGTCGACGAGGGCGGTCTTATCGGTGACGCTGAGGAGAACCCGATGGATGTTGGGCATCTACCCGCACGATAGCACGGGCGGCACGATAGCATGCGCGGGAGTGCTCAGGCGGCGCATTCGCCGCGGCCGAGGTGCAGTGAGTAGGCTTCGTCGTCGCCCCAGTCCTGATAGATCTCGGGGAACAATTCCGCGGGCTTGGCGAATTCGTTGGTCATCTCGCGGAAGGTCTCGACCCTCTGGCGGATGACGTATTGGCGGAAGCTCTCGCCGGGCAGGCGGTGGGCGGTGAAGTGCTCGATGACGCGCGCCACGGCTGCCGGGGCGAGGCGGGCAGGAATGGATTGCACGGCCAGGCCGAAGCGCATGAGGCCCTGCTCGTCATAGCCGCCGCCAAGGAGCATCTGGTAGTACGGGATTTCCTTGCCGTCGATTTTGCGCGCGTTGCCGTAGAAGCCGAAATCGGCGATCCAGTGCTGGCCGCAGGAATTGGGGCAGCCGCTCACCTTGATGGAGAGGCGGCGCACCTGCGGATCGTCGTAGTGGCGAACCACGTCCTGGAGCGCGGCGCCCAGATTCATGGACTTGGTGAGCGCGAGGTTGCAGGAATACGCGCCCGGGCAGGTGGTGACGTCTTCGATCTGGCCGGCGCCCGAAGCGTGCAGGTCCACCTCGGCCAACTCCGCATAGACGTGGGTCAGGCGGCCGAGCGGAATGAAGGCGAGAAGCAGGTTCTGATCGATGGAGACGCGCACCAGGCCGTCGCCATTTTCGGCGGAGATGCGAGCGGTGGCGCGCAACTGGCCGGCGGTGAGGTTGCCCTGGTCCACGCGAACGATTACCGCGGCGTAACCGGCCTGCCTCTGCTCGACCACGTTGGTCTCGAGCCAGGCATCGTATGCGGAGTTGCCGGTGTGGTGCGAGCCGCGCACCGGCAGCAAAGAGCCCTGCCCCAGCGGCTGCGGATGGGATTGGTAGCCGCCGAAGCCTTCGGGCACGATCTCGGGCCAGGCGATGCCGCCGTTCGCCAGGATGTTTTGATACTCCTTTTCGATCTGTTCCTTGAGCCAGTCGATGCCGCGTTCGCGCATCACGAACTTGAGCCGGGCCATGTTCTTATTCTTGCGGTTGCCGTAGCGATTGAAGACGCGGACCACGGCTTCGCACTTGTTGAGCAGGCGCTCCTCGGGTACGAACTCGTCGAGCAGTTGCGCTTCGGTGGGGAGCGGGCCGAGACCGCCGCCGATCAGCATGCGGAAGCCGCGCTGGCCGTCGCGGATCGCGGCGCGCAGGCCAATATCGTTGATGGCGCCCTGGATGCAATCCTTGCCGGCGCAGCCGTCGAAGGCGATCTTGAATTTGCGCGGCAGGTTGCTTGAGAGCTCCTTGCGAAGGAAGGCGTGGGCGACCCGCTGGGCGTAGGGGCGGACGTCGAAGACCTCGTCGCGCGTGAGACCGGCCCAGGTGCAGGCGGTGACGTTGCGGATGGAGTTGTAGCAGGCTTCGCGAGTGGTCAGGCCGGCGTCGGCCAGGAGGTGCATGAGGTCGGGGACGCGGCTGAGAGGCACGAAGTGGTACTGCATGTTCTGGCGGGTGGTGATGTGGCATTTGCCGCTGCCGAAGTCGTCGGCAATGCGGGCAAACTGCTCGGCCTGACGGGAAGTCATGAGGCCGCCGGGGATTTTGCAGCGGACCATCTGGACGCCCGGCTGGCGCTGGCCGTAGATGCCGTGTTTGAGGCGGAAGGGGCGGAAATCGTCTTCGGAGACCTCGCCGTTCAGGAATGCTTGGGACTTCTGGCGAAAGATTTCGATCTCTTCCCGAACGGTGCGATCATATTGTAATTCAAGCTCTTCCCGTTGTGTCAGGCCTTCCTGGGTGGTGCTCGGCATAATCACCTGCTACTTGATAGGGATGGATCCCTATTACTCTATAGAGATTACCGCAATGCGGGTTTGGATGCAAATGGCGGCGGCCTGGTTCCCGATGCCTGGTTCGCGGCGCTGGCCGTCGAATCGGGCTGCGAATGGATCACGCTGGACCGTGACTTCCGCCGCTTCGACGGACTGCGCTGGCGTACGCCGTTCTGAGGCGCGGGCGCCCTCGTCGCAGGCCTAAGCCCGCGTGGGGGATAATGGGGCTACGCGCAAGACATGGACAGCAACCAGCCACTATCTTGGATTGCCAGCCTGAGCAGGAGCCTGGAAAGACTTCGACAAAGCGAACACCAGTTATCGCTCGTCCTCAGCCTGGTGATCGGCGCCCTGGTCAGCCTGGTGGTCGTGGCGTTCATCCTGCTGACCGGGCGGCTCGCGGCCCGTATGTATCCGCCGGGAGGATCGGGCTGGCGGAGGATCCTGGTCCCGGCGCTCGGCTCCCTCAGCACGGGCTATCTTCTGTGGCGCTATTTCCCGTTTGCGCGCGGCAGCGGAATCCCGCAGACCAAGTTCGCCCTCTTCATCAACGATGGACGGATCTCTTTTCGGACGGTGCTGGGGAAGTTCTTCTGCTGCTCGGCCTCGCTGGCCAGCGGAATCGCGCTGGGGCGCGAAGGACCGTCCGTCCAGGTGGGCGCGGGACTCGCCTCGGTGGTCGCGCGGAATCTGGGGCTCTCTCCGAAACAAGTCAAGGCGCTCGTCCCGGCGGGTTGTGCGGCGGCGCTGGCGGCGGCATTCAATACGCCCATTGCGGCGGTCCTGTTCTCGCTCGAAGAGATTATGGGCGATCTGCACGCGGAGGTGCTGGGCTCCGTGGTGTTGAGCTCGGCCACTTCCTGGCTGGTCTTGCACCTGGTTCTGGGCGACGACCCCCTCTTCCATGTCGCCGCCTATCGGGCGGTGAATCCCGTGGAATTTGGAGTGTACGCAGTGCTGGGTGTGGTTGGCGGGCTGGGATCGGTTTGTTTCGTCAAACTGCTGCTGGGACTCCGCGCCTGGTTCATGCGCCTGCCAAAATGGACGGTTTGGTTTCAACCGGTCGCCGGCGGCCTGACCGTCGGAGTGATGGGCTACTTCGTGCCCGAGGTATTAGGGGTCGGCTACAACCACGTCGAAAAAGTGTTGAACGGCGATATTGTTGTGAAACTGGTGGTGCTGTTTGCCGTGCTGAAGATCGTGGCCACGGCGGTCTGCTATGCGTCCGGCAACGCGGGCGGCATTTTTGGACCGGCCCTGTTCATCGGCTCCATGATGGGGGCGGCGGTAGGAGGCGTGGCCCACAAGTTGTTCCCCAATTACACAGCGGGCCCCGGCGCGTATGCGCTGGTGGGCATGGGAACCGCCTTCGCGGGAATCGTGCGCACCCCGCTGACGTCGGTGTTCATGATTTTCGAGATCACGCGCGATTATACGATCATCGTTCCGCTGATGATCTCCAACATGATCGCCTTCTTCATCTCGTACAAGCTCCAGAGACAGCCCATCTATGAAGCGCTAGCCTACCAGGAGGGTGTGCACATGCCCACCCTGGAGTCCCGTGCCCAAGCCGAGCGGATGCAGGTGCGCCAGGCAATGCGGCCGGCGCCGGCGGTCCTATCGCCGGACCTGCTGGTTGCGGTCGCGCTGGTTCGAATGAAGGACGGCTCTTTGGATGCCTGGCCCGTCGCCGACGCGCAAGGGCTGTGCGGCATGGTCCGGACCGGCGAGCTCGAACAGGCGGCAGCCGATGGGGCATCTAATCAGACAGTCGCGCAGATTCTCGGAGAAGGTTTCCGGAGCGTATCCACTGCCGAAGAACTGCACGTCCATACCGACCACAGCCTGAGCCTGGCGCTCGAACGGATGGGAACGAGTGGCCTGAATGTCCTGCCCGTCGTCAGCCGCGCCAACGTGCGCCAGTTGCTGGGGATTATCGCTCTGGACGACATCCTGAGCGCCTACGGCGTGGCCAAACGAGGCCGGCCTGGGGAGTAACGCGAATCATGGCAGAGTCGTTCGGAGGACGATCTTTCTTAAGAACTCTCGGATGGGTCGGGATGGCAATGGCGGGACTCTTTGCCGCCGATCTGTTTCTCGCCAACATGGAGCGGGCGGAGAGCTGGGCCGGGGCGGCGCGCCTGTTGGAGCAGGGGCGGGTCCTGATGGAACGCGGAGAAAACGCGGAGGCGATCGAACGGATCAAGGATGCGATTGCGATCGAGCGCGGCAATCGCGACTACCTGCGGACACTGGCGCAAGCCCAGCTCGCGGCTGGAAAGACCGCGGACGCCGAGGCAACTCTGACCGAGTTGCTGCAGAGCGACTCGACTGACGGCCTCGCCAGCTTGCTGATGGGCCGCGCACTGGTGAAAGATGGGCGATTCCCGGAAGCCATCTCGTATTATCACCGCGCGATTTATGGTTCCTGGAACGGAGATGCTGAGGCAAACCGGCTTCACGCCAGATTCGAGCTGATCGATTTGCTGGCCGAGCGTGACTCCAAAAAGGAACTGCTCAGCGAGTTGCTCCCGATTCAGGACGATGCCCCTCGCGATCTGAAGTCACAAACACGGATAGGCCGGCTATTCCTGCTGGCGGGGTCACCGGCCCGCGCGGCGGATGTATTCCGCGGAATCCTACGCGACAGCCCCACGAACGCGGATGCACATGCTGGCCTCGGCGAGGCGGAATTCGCGCGAGCGAACTATCGCGCGGCAGAGCGTGATTTCCAGGCCGCGCTACGGTTGGCGCCCGATGACCAGGCCACCCGGCGACGCTTCGACCTCTGCAATGAACTGCTCATGCTGGATCCTATGGAGCGGGGCCTCGGTCCGGCGGAGCGTCTCCGCCGGAGCCTCAACCTGGTCGAGCTGACTCGGAAGGAGGCCAGTCAATGCACCGGTGAGAATCGATCGCCGGAATTGCAGGAATTGCTCGAACAGGCCGGGAAGGCGGTCGAAGCCCACGTAAGCGCCGTTCACCAAAGCGAAGTTTCCGAGCGAAATCTGGATCTTGCCGAGCAGCTCTGGCAGGCTCGTAAGAAAGAATGCAAGACGGCGCCGCCTGCGGATAGTCCGCTGGCATTGCTTATGGCGAGACTGGCGCAGTAGGCAGAGGCCGGCGGCAAAGACCGACTGCCGGCGTTACTTTACCGATCACTTCGACTTACTGAGCTTGCGGAAGTATTCGGCTGCGGCCTCTTCCCAGCCTTGCGGCACTTTTTCGCCGCCGGGACTGCGGATGCTGCCGTTGCCACTGGTTTCGTCCACCTTGCGGCGGAGCTCCATTTCGACCTGCTCCACGCCCGCGAGCGCGGCTTGAATCCGCTCGTTCAGTAACGGATCGTTGGAGCCGGTGAACGGATCGAACTGGCGCAGGTCGCGGATGACGCCCTGGATGTCGCGCGCGGTTGAGGGGTCATCGCGCATTTGCTGCTGGAGCTGCTGGAGCGACAGCAGCGTGTCGCGGTAATTCTGCTGGAAATCCTGCTGGCGAATGCAGGGGCCGTTAGTGTCGGGTTGGCCATCGACACAGAAGGCGCCGTTCCAGTTTCCGCCCCAGGCGCCGTTGCGGCCGGTCCACGGGTTGCCCCCATAGTTGTTGCCGTAGTTCGGGCCGTTGGAACCGCCGTTCCACTGTCCCTGCATGGCGCCGCCGCCACCTTGCGGACTGCCGCCTTGCGCCTGCTGGCCTTGACCACCTTGCTGTCCCTGCTGGCCTTGTTGGCCGCCCTGCTGACCTTGCTGGCCCTGTTGTCCGCCCTGCTGGCCTTGCTGTCCAGCCTGTTGGCCTTGTTGCCCTTGCTGTCCGCCCTGCTGGCCTGGCTGTTGACCCTGCTGGCCGCCGCGGGCTGACTGTTGCTGGCCTTGTTGTCCGCGCTGACCCTGCTGGCCGCGGCCCGCCAGTTGCTCCATCTGGCGGCGTAGGTTCTCCACTCGATTGAGCGCGGCCTCGATGGACTTGTCATCCTGTCCGGGTTTGCCATTGCCGGGACCCATGGCCTGCTGCACCTGCTTGAGCTGATCGCGAAGGTTGTTGAGGCCCTGCGTAATTCCGGCTTCCGACATCACCGCATATCCGCCCATCCCGCGGCGGATCCAATCGGCGTTGCGCTGCATGGCGCGATCCAGCTCCTGCTGCTGGGCGTCGCCCAGGGCGTCGCGGAGCTTGGTGGATGCCTGGCGCTGGGCGGATTGCAGATCGCGCACGGCGTTCTGCATCTGCTGCTCCAGCTTCTTGAGATCGGCGGCCTCGGCATCCTTCTGGCCGGCAAGCTGCTCGGCCTGGTTGCGGTTGACGCCGGGGCTCTCGGGGCCGTAAGCACGGCGCATCTGGCCTTCGAAATCCTGCTGGCGGCGCGCCAGTTCTTCGGCTTGACGCGCCATGTCTTCCACCTGGCTGCTGGATTGCTGGTTGCGCATGCCCTGCAGCGACTGCATGGCTTCGTTCAAGCGGTCGGACGCGCGGCGCGCCTCGGCTTCACCCTGGGGCGTGCCGGCCTGCTGCGAAGAGGCTGCCTGGCGCATGTCGTTGATCGCCTGGTTCAGACGGTCCAAGGTCTGCTGGAGCTGCTGCGGATTGGCGCCCTGCAGCCGGTTTTGGCCGAGCTGGTTCATGCGCTGCTGCTGGGCCTGCTGTTGGGCCGACATCTGGCCCTGCTGGCCCTGACCCTGCTGGCCGCCTTGTTGCCCCTGTTGGCCTTGCTGGCCTTGTTGCCCCTGCTGACCCTGTTGCCCTTGCTGACCCTGCTGGCCGCCTTGTTGCCCCTGTTGCCCTTGTTGGCCCTGCTGCCCCTGTTGGCCTTGCTGCCCTTGTTGCCCCTGCTGGCTCTGCTGTCCGTTGCGGCTCAACTGGCCGCTCTGCTGCATCTGCTGCATCTGCTGCTGGAGCTTTTCGGCTTCGCGCCGCAGCATTTCCTGCTCCCAGCGCTGCTGCGGAGTCTGCGGGCCTTTGCGGGCCTGGTCGGCCAGTTCCTGCTGGCGCTTGGCGAGCTGCTTCAACTTCTCCAGGGCTTCATCGATTTCCTTCTGTTGCTGCTGCTGTCCACCGGCCTGCTGCTGGCGCGCGCTGGCGCCTTCGTACTGGTTCTTCTCGGTATCCAGCTCCAGGTCGAACAGCCCCTGCATATCGCGCGTGGCGCCACCACCGCCGCCTCCACCACCACCCCCGCTCTGCCGCCCGAACGCGACCTGGATATCGCGGAACGTAGCCTCGGCGCGCAGCAGGTATTGCAGTGCCCTCTGCTCGGGCGCCAGCGCATCCTGCCACTTCGCGCCCTTCAGCTTGTCGCTGGCCGGGCCCATGGCCTCGACGGCCTTATCCATGTCGTCGACGAAGCTCTTGAAGGAATCGCCGGCGCCTTCCAGTTGGCGGGCCTTCATACGCTCGGAGAGCGACTTCGCCTGGTCGCGCAGTTTGGATTGCACGGAGGCCAGAAACGCGGAGTTCTCGGCGTCGGTGCCACGCGCGCCCTGGCCCTTGAGCTGGTTCCAGGTGGCCGTGATGATCTCTTTCTGCCGCTGCGAAATCTGGTCCTGCTGATCGCCCTGGTCACCGCCGCCGCCCCCACCACCGCCGCCGCCTTCCTGCGACTGCGAGTAGTTCCGCTCGAAGGGCTGTGCCTCGATGAAGAACATGTCGGTGTTGATGGTGGTGCGTGCGTCCTTGGCGGCGGCGTACAGGCTGACGATGTCGCCGGGCTCGACCTTGAAATCTTCGAGCGCGATGGTATAGGTGCCGGAGGCGGTCTTGGCGCCCTTGGTGGGGAGCATCGAAACGGTCTTGTCGGCTCCGCCATTCACCGAGTAGTGCAACTCCACGTCCTTAAGGCCGAAGTCGTCCTTGGCTTCCACCGCGACGGTTACCTCTTCGATCGGGGTGGCACGGAAATCCCGGCCCGGCCGCGTGATCCTCACCTCCGGCGGATTGTCCTTCATGGCCTCGATGAAATTATCGTTGTTGAGGCGGACGTCCTCGCCGCCTTCCACCGCGACCACGTGATAGAGGCCGTCCTTCTGAATGTGCACGCTGGCCACCACGGTGCCTTCCGGGCCCTCGCGCAAGGGGAGCTTGGTTCCGTCGTCCAGGAGGATGGCGCCGGTCGAGAGCGGCCGGTCGGTGCGAATGGCAACGTCGGCAATGGTTCCCTCGACGGCGCGCAGGTCGCCGCCGGGATCCTCGACCTCGTCCTTCATCCCGGTCCAGGACGGGAAATGATACGTGACCCGGATATTCTTGACGGACGGCAGGTCCACCACGTTGAGCTTGTAGGATGGCGACCGGACTCCGCCGGCTTCCACGTAATATTCCAGCGATTCCGGAACGCCGGCGATGAGAAACTGGTAGGCGCTGCCGCCGGGCTGGGTGGCCATTTCGGCCTGGTCCCACTTCGAGGCGCTGGCATACCGCGCGAAGAACCGGACCTTCGGCGTGGTGAAGCCGGCGAGAGTGGCGGTGATCAACTGGTCGGAACGTTTGCGAACGGTTTTGTTTCCGGGCTCGACCTTGACGGCGTAGAAGGGCTTCATCTCGCCCTTGGGGAGGCCGCCCCACAGCAGGGAGGTGCCGTAGCCCAGGAAGCCGGGTCCAGACATGCCGAGCCACAGCAGCACCAGGAAAGCGGCGACCGCGGCGGACGAGAAACTGAAGATCCACGAAGTCCTGGCGACGTCTTTGGGCTCGGCCTGCTGCGCTACCGAGAGGGTATCGGCCGCCAGCAACTCGAGGAAGGGATCGTTGGGGGCCTGCTCGACGCGCTCCGTGAATGTGAGGAGGCGCTCTTCGAACTGGGGATAACGGTACTCGGCCTTACGTGCCGCATGACGGCGGTTGAGGCGGATCACCGGGACGATGAGCGCGGCGCCCAAGGCGAAGGCCAGCCCTAGAAAGAGAAACACGCGCGCGCCGATGACGCTGGGGTTGGAAAACGCGAATTTGTTGGCCACCAGCACGGCCACCACAGTCAGGCCCAGTGCCGCAGCCGCAGTCACCGCAGCGCCGCGCGTCAACGCCAGCAAACGCAAGCGGCGCTCGATAGCGCCCAGATACTCGGACAAGCGATCCAAAGGTTTCATGCCGCCTCTTTGTCCACAGAAAGATGTTGATTCCCCAACAACGATTCGACTACAGCCAGCGCCAACACCGCAATCATTACGTACCACCACAGCGAAAGAGGTTTCTGTTCGCCCGCCGCCGTACCGCCCTCCGTTGCAGAGGTCCCGTTGGCTGTATTCTGCCACAAACTGAGGCTCTCCGGGGGGACGGGGGTCAGATCGGACTCATGGCGGTCCGTATTTACCGCCACCAACTCATTACGGCCATTGGGCCGGCGGACATCGTAGAAACCAGCCTGAGTGAACTGGATATTCTGCACCTTGGTGGCTTCCGAGAGGGAAAACACGCGATCGCCCTTGGGGTCGACCACGTCGACCGAAGCGCCGACCTCCTTGGAATCGCGCAACTCTTCGAACGAGCCCACCAGCATGCTGGAGGGGCCGCTATCCAGGCGCCCGAGGTATCGCGCGGTCTGTTCGATGAAGGGCACGAAGCAGGCGCACTTCGGAAAATCGTTGGCGATATTGTCGAACGTGGAGGTGAACACCAGGATGCGGCCATCGCCCACCTGCTGGTCGAGGACCAGGGGCGTCTGGTCGGTCAGCCGCGCCACCACGCGCGCCTTGCCGGGGGACACCCGGATGGCCTGATAGAACTTGACGTCGTCCCATCGGTCGTTCTTCAGGATCGACGGGTGGGAAGGATCGAGCCACGCCACGGACTGGAAGCGCTGGCCCTCGCGGCCGGCGTAGATGGCCTGTTCGATCTGGTCGTCGGACACCGGCACCTTGGCGCGGGCTACCGACATGCGGCCCAGCGAAATCAGGACGGACCCGCCGCTGCGCACGTAGTTGCGCAATTCGTTTTCGAAACCGCCGGGCAGGGCTCCCACGTCGGAGAGCACCACGAAGGCGTACTTGGAGGGGCTGATGTTGGTGGTCTGGACAACGGTTACGGGGTCGATTTCGAAGGCCGTCTGGCCGGAAGCTTCGAGCGCGGCTTTGAAGTAGAGCTGCCCGCCGCTGTCTTCCGCCTCGTGAACGAACAGCGTGCGGCGCGGGTCGGCGTGCTCCACGGAGAAGAAGAAGCTGTCGTCGGCCGGGAGAGGATCGGCGGAATCGATCTTCACTTCGCCCTTGTTGCGGCCGTAGGGCACATCCAGCGACAGGAATTCGACCGTGGCGCGGCCGTTCGCGGGGACCTCGACGGACTTGGTTTCGGTGACCCGGCCGTTCAGAATGAGCGAGACGTTGCGCATGGCTTTGGACGTGCCATAGCCGGAGACGGTCGCCAGGACGCGCGTTTTCTTGTTGTCGTAGACCCGGCGGGGCGCCACCACGTTCTCCACGGTGAAGTTGGGCACGGCCTTCCTCTCGATGCTGTGGGGCTCCAGGCGCACGTCGGCGTTGAGGCGCAGGTCGTTGAAATTGGCCGGCATGCCGGTCTGCTGCATGTCCGAGTAAAGGTGCACGTGGAGGGGCAGATGCAGGGATTGCGCGATGGAACGGAGGGTGCGCGACAATTCTCCGAAAGCCGTGCGCGCGTCGGAGGGCTCGATGGAATCGATGGCCGCGTTGAGGGGCGAGTGGTCGTCGGTGACTTCGCTCATCACCTGCACGCGCTGGCCAAAGGCCAGGACTTGGGCCCGCTCGCCGGGGTTGAGCCCCGCGACCACAAACTTCGCCATTTGTTTGGCCTGGTCGAGGCGGTTGCCGGCTCGCATGCTGAGGGAGTTGTCGATGGCCAGCACCGTGACTACGCCGGTGCGCTTCAGGGGGAGGATCCTCTGCTCCACGTAAGGGTGGGCGAAGGCCAGGACGATGAGCAGGATGAGCAGGGCACGCGCGGCGAAGAGAAGGAGGTAGCGCAGGCGCCGGTGCTTGATGGAGCTTTGGATGTGCCTCTCGAAGAACATCAGGGAGCTGAAGGGCTGCGGGGTGGTCTTGTGCTTCCTCAGCAGATGCAGCCATACGGGGAGGCCCACCGCGGCGGCGCCGGCCAGGAACCATGGGGTCAGGAAGCCCATCTAGAATCTCCCTTTCCGCACCGCGAGATATTCGCGCAGTCCCTCGTCCAGGGGACGGGACGTGTTCATCAGAAAGTACTCCAGACCCGCGCCGCGCGCTTTGGAGCTGAGGACTTCAATGTGCGAATCGATTTTACGGCGGTATTCGTTGCGGGCGTACTCGGGAGAAACTTCCAGGGAGCTGGCGGCATTTTCCATGTCGACCAGGAGGACGGGCTCGCGGAATTTCGGTTTGATCTCCTGGGGATCGAGGATGTGAAACAGGATGACCTCGTTTCCTTTGTAGCGCAGGGGCTCGACGGTCTTTACGATCACCTCCGGCTGCTCGTAGAAATCGGAAAGCACCACCACGATGCCGCGGCGGTGCAGAAAGTTTTGGAAATGCACGAAGGGCTTGGCGAAATCGGTGTGCGTGCCCGGTTCGACCTTCTCGATGGCGTGGAGGAGCCGGAAGAGCTGGCCCTGGCGCGTGGACGGCGCCACGTAGTTGTTGACGTCCTCGTCGAAGATGATGAGGCCGGCGGCGTCGCGCTGCACGTTGGCCATGTAACAGAGGGAGGCGGCCACGAAGCGCGCGTAATCCAGCTTGTGGACCGCGTGGGAGCCGTAGCCCATGGAGGCCGAGGTGTCGAGGAGGATGAGGAGCTGGGAATTGGTCTCGCCGCGATAGCGCTTCAGGAAGCACTTATCGGTGCGGGCGAAGACGTTCCAATCCACGTGCCGCAGGTCGTCGCCCTGGGAGTAGGCGCGGTACTCGGCGAACTCCTGCGAGAAGCCGAAATCGGGCGACCGGTGAAGCCCGGCGACAAACCCATCCACCACGGTCTTGGCGACAAGGTCCAGCCCGGCGATGGAGGCCAGCGTGGCGGGGTCTAGAAATCGTTGAAGCATTAGCGGAGGTCCTTCTTCACCGCGGAGACGCGGAGACTCGGAGATGAGCGCGGAGAAAAACCAGAGAGAATCTCTGGTGGTGGTTCGAGCGCGGAGGGGGCGGAGATCTGTGGCGTTAGCGCGGGGCCGGTGTAATGATTCACGATTCTTTTCAAACCCTTTTTGAGGATCGTTTCGTTGAAATTGATGAGGAGACCGAGTTGCTTGCCGGAAGATTTCAGATAGGTTAGTACTTGCGCGGTGTGGATCGGCAACAATCCTTCGATTGCTTTGATCTCCACGATGATTCGACCCTCTACGACCAGGTCCATTCGGTAAGAGCAATCGAGCCTCAAGCCTTTGTAAGCAATAG
>Ga0209517_10003900_pt1 | contig 19929 bp, 18 predicted proteins | sample PeaSoiMetSII2010_FD_187695 | JGI IMG/M metagenome (GOLD analysis project Ga0209517, IMG submission 187695) | Peat soil microbial communities from Weissenstadt, Germany - SII-2010 (SPAdes) (version 2) | ecosystem: Environmental > Terrestrial > Soil > Wetlands > Peat | place: Germany...
CTCGCGGCCATCGGCCATTTTGACGCCAGTGGCTTTGCCATTTTGAACGATGATTTCCTGGACATCCGCGCTCACAACGATTTTCCCGCCGTTGCGTTGGATCAAAGGCGCGATGGTTTCGGCGATGCGGGCTGCGCCGCCCACGGGATAGCTGGCGCCGTTGAAGTAGTGGTTGGCGATGATGGCGTGAATTCCGAAACTGCTCTGCGAGGGAGGCAGCCCGTAGTCGCCCCACTGGGCGGTGAGAACGGCGATGAGTTCTGGGTTTTGCGTGAAGCGGTGCAGCACGTCGAGCGTGGAATGTGAAGCCCAGCGAAGGAAGGGAGCGCGCATGAAGCGGCCTGCCAGTCGAGCGGCGGCGCGGGGAATTGCTTTCTCGGCGAAGTAGAGGCCACTGGCCTTTTGGGCGGACTGCACGGCGGCCAGGTAGCGGTCGATGGCGGCGCCTTCTGATGGAAAGTAGTCCTTCAAACGCGATCGAAGGCGCTCCAGACCGGTGGGGAATTCGAACGTCTTGCCGCCGATCAGAACACGGTCGTAAACGTCCGGCATGGGCGCCCATTCGAGCGTCCCTCCGGTGAGGTGATCAAAGGCGGCCCGCAAGGGCGAGGCGGGATCCTGCAAGCCGCCGACGTAGTGCAGGCCCACGTCCCAGGAATACCCGGGGCGGTTGAAGCTATGCGTGTAACCGCCCGCGGTGTAGTGGCGTTCCAACACCAGCACCTTGCGCGACGCATATTTCGACAGGAGCGCGGCGGCGGCCAGGCCGCCGATACCGGAGCCGACGACAATGGCGTCCCAATGATCGTCGAGGGAATGTTGTTTGTAGGAAATCATGGCCGGACTCCTTATGTTGACACTGTCTACATTGACTCTACCTCCTTGATGTTGCGCTTGTCAACATCTTCTGCTACAACCAAGAGAAGCATGCCAGCCAAACGACCGTATCATCACGTTCAACTGAAGCAAACGCTGCTGGATGCGGCAGTGGCCCTGATCGCCGAAGTGGGGCCGCAAGCGTTTACCTTGCGGGAAGTGGCGCGGCGGGCCGGAGTGTCACATAACGCGCCGTATCGCCATTTTGAAGACAAAGATGATCTACTTGCGGCGGTGGCGGCGCAGGGCTTCGACCGGTTGACGGAATCCATGCGAAAGGCCATGACGAAAGGCCGGACGGCAGCCAAGCGGTTGAGCTTGGCGGGCCGGGGATATGCACAGTTTGCGCTGCGCTGGCCGCAGCATATTTTGGTGATGTTTGATACTCCGGCGGCGAAGACGAAACCAGAGTACGCTGGGCCGGGGCAACGCGCCTTTCAGACGCTGCTGGATGCGATCTCGGCGGTGCAGGCCAGGGGTGGGTTACCAAAGGGCGATCCGCAACCCTACGCGGTGGTGGCCTGGGCCGGGATGCACGGGCTGGCGAAACTGGCGATCAGCGGACGGCTGCCGCTCCAAGCAAAACAAACGCTACGGTTCACCGATTATGTGACCGAGGTGCTGGCACAAGGGATGGCAAAGGTGCCGACTCCTGCCATTAGTGGTGGCCGGCGGCGCGGATGACGGTTTCAACCCGAGGGGCTTCCACCTTCGGTTTGCGAGCCATGGCCTTGTCGTTGATGCGGGCGCGGCGTTCGGCACGTTTGCCGGCCGCAGCCAGATCGCGGTCCTTGAACTCGGGCAGCACTTCCTTGGAAAAAAGTTCAATGGAAGAGCACAGCAGGTCGTGCGGGATTTTTCCGGCTTGCGAGATGCAAAGAACCTGGTCGATGCCGGCTTGCTCGAAATCGCGCAGACGCGTGCGCAACTGCTCGGGTGTGCCGACACAATCCTGGATGCGGCCCTCGGGCGGCGCGAATTCCTGGGGATTGGTCTTGTATTCGTTCCAAATGTCGGTTTGGCCGGGGCGATGCTCGCCGAAGAAGCTGTAGTGCCCGAGCCCATACATGAAGAAGCCGTAGCTCTCGGCGCCGATGCTTTCCACGCGCGCTCGATCGCGATCGCACAGGAAGGGCGCGGCCACCGCGAAGTTTGGGTTCACGGCGTAGCCCAACGGCTCGCACTCGTTTTCGATGACCTGGTAATAATCCTTTACCCATTGGTGCGCCTCCTCGGGACTGACGAAGGAAAACGTCAGCGCGCCGAGTCCGAGTTTGGCGGCCTGGATAATCGATTCGCGGCGTGAGCAGGCCATCCAAAGTGGTGGATGCGGTTTTTGATACGGCTTGGGAATGACGTTACGCGATGGAATTTTGACGAACTGGCCCTCGTAGCCGGTGAATGGATCCTCCACCAGCATCCGGACGGCGATGCGCATGCCTTCCAGTTGCATATCTTTCTTTTGGTCCTGAGGGACCAGAAATCCGCCGAGTTCGGTTTCAGTGGCCCCAGCGCCGGTACCGAATTCGACGCGGCCATCGCTCAGCAGATCGAGCGTCGCAATACGCTCGGCCACGCGCGCTGGATGGTTGATATGCGGCGGCGTTTGGACGATGCCATGGCCGATGCGGACATTCTTGGTGCGCTGGCTGACCGCAGCCAGAAAAACTTCCGGCGCGGACGAATGGGCGTATTCTTCCAGGAAATGGTGCTCGGTAGCCCACACATAGTCGTAACCGCACTGATCGGAAAGTACAGCCTGCTCAAGAGCATTCTTGAGAAGCGTGTGCTCGGAGTCGCGGACCCAGGGCCGCGGGAGTTGATGTTCGTAGAAGCCGCCGAATTTCATGAAGGTATGTGATCTATGCCGTTGTCAAAGATATCATTGTAACGGAGCTCTCACTGGACCGAGCATGGCCAACAACATTCCGTTCATCGTGGGAATCGGCGGAACGACGCGACCAGGATCTTCTTCCGAAAAAGCGTTGCGATACGCGCTTGCGCTGGCCGCGGCACAAGGCGCCAAGGTTGAACTCTTTGATGGGGCCAGCATCAACCTGCCGATGTACGCGCCGGAATCGGCCGAGCGGTGCGAGGGGGCGCTACGGATGGTAGCCGCGCTCAGGCGTGCGAATGGCGTGATCATTTCGACGCCGTGCTATCACGGATCGGTGTCGGGCCTAGTGAAGAACGCTTTGGACTACACCGAGGACATGTCCAAAGATCCAGAACCCTATCTGGATGGGCGCGCGGTGGGGTTGATCGTGTGCGGGCACGGTTGGCAATCGACAGGCGTGGTGCTAACGGCCTTTCGGTCCATCGTACACGCGCTGCGCGGCTGGCCGACGCCGATGGGAGTGGCGATCAACACGCTGCTGGACCGATTCGACGAAAACGGCGTGGGGATGCAGGAACAAGCCGCCAAGCAGATGGCGATCATGGTGGGGCAAGTGATGGAATTCGCGCGGCTGCGCTCGCCCGGGTAGGCTGATTTGACACACGCATGTGGGAAATGTACGATCTCTCCATACATGCGCTTGCCAAACCACCTTCGACTCTCTCTATTCAGCGCAGTTGCCGCGGCAGCGATGCTTGCGCCAGCGAACGCGCAAAATCAGGCTTTCAAACCGCCGCGAACCGCCGACGGGAAACCGAATCTGAACGGTATCTGGCAGGCGATGAACACCGCCAACTGGGATATCCAGGGCCATGCCGCGCAAGCTGGACAAGTGGTGTCGCTGGGGGCGACCGGCGCGGAGCCGCCCGGAATCGGGATCGTGGAAGGCGGAGAGATTCCCTACCTTCCGGCCGCGGCCCAGAAGAAAAAAGAGAACTATGCCAACCGCCTGAAACTGGATCCGGAAGTGAAATGCTACCTGCCGGGCGTGCCGCGCGCCACCTACATGCCGTATCCGTTCCAGATCGTGCAGTCCGGCAAGTTCATCCTGATCTCGTACGAATACGACGGCGCCGTGCGGACGATTTACATGGACAATCCGGGGCCGGCGCCGGTGGACAGTTGGATGGGCTGGTCGGCGGGACATTGGGAGGGCGACACGCTGGTGGTGGATGTGACTGGGTTGAACGATCAGACCTGGTTCGACCGGGCGGGCGACTTCCACAGCGACGCCTTGCACGTGGTGGAGCGCTACACGCTGGCGGCGCCGAATGTTTTGAACTATGAGGCCACCATCGAAGATCCGCAGGTCTTCTCCAAGCCCTGGAAAATCAGCATGCCGCTGTACAAGCACCTGGAGAAGAACGCGCAATTGCTAGAATTTAAGTGTGTGGAATTTGTGGAGGAGCTGATTTATGGTCACCTCCGCAAACAGCCCAGTAAGTAGTTCAGCGGAGGTTTCCATGCGGCTTCGAGCGTTGGCGGCGTTGGGCGCATTCCTTGCCCCGGTGTGGCTGCTTGGGCAGCAGAGCCTGCCGGTTACGGCCAAGGCGGCGGCATCGACAGCGACAGCCAAGAATTGGACACCGCCACGAACCGCCGATGGCCAGCCCGATCTCGAAGGCGTGTGGACCAACTCGACGCTTACCCCCCTGGAGCGGCCGGCTGAGTTAGCAGGAAAAGAGTTTCTAACCGCGCAGGAAGCCGCCGATTACGTGAAGCGGTTGCTGCAGCAGGTAAGTTCCGATCGGCGCGATGGCGGCCCGCAGGTGGATGTCGGCCGTTCCTACAACGAATTCTGGCGCGATCGCGGGAACGATCTGGTGGCGGACCGGCGCACCTCTCTGATCAGCGACCCACCGGATGGCAGAGTCCCACCGCTGACCCCCGAAGCGCAGAAGCGGGTGGAAGCAACCCGGGCCTATATGCGCGACCATGCCACCGATGGTCCGGAGGGCCGGACATTCGCGGAGCGTTGCATCGCGTGGGGGACGGCGGGTCCGCCAATGCTGCCGGGGCCGTACAACAACGACGTTCAGATTCTGCAGAGCAGCGACCACGTGGTGATCTTGAACGAAATGATCCATGATGCCCGCGTGATTCCCCTCGACGGACGGCCGCATGTAGGCCCGGAAATTCGCGAGTGGATGGGCGATTCTCGCGCACACTGGGAAGGCAGCACGCTGGTGGTGGACACCACCAATTTCTCGAGCGAGTACAGCTTTCGCGGATCGGACGCGAATTTGCAGCTGACGGAGCGTTTCACGCGGGTTTCGCCGGACGTGATTCAGTATGAATTCACGGTGTACGATCCGACGGCGTTTACCAAGCCGTGGACCGCGCGGGTCCCGTTGAACAAGACGGCCGACCGGGTGTATGAATATGCGTGTCACGAGGGAAATTACGCGCTGACAGATATCCTGGCTGGCGCGCGCGCGGCGGAAAAGAGAAAGTAGCCCATGCTCCATGCACTGGCTCTTGCTGCATGTGTCGCGATGGCTGTTAGCGCGCAGAAACTGCCGCCAACCGCCGGCGGACAACCGGATTTACAGGGCATCTGGAGCAACGCGACCATCACTCCGCTCGAGCGTCCGGCAGATCTGGCCGGGAAACCAACGTTCACCGCCGAGGAAGCGGCGGCCTATGAGAAACAGGTGGCGGAGCGCAGCAACGTGGATCACCGCTCAGGGAACGCGGAAACAGACGTGGCTACCGCCTATAACCAGTTCTGGTATGACCGCGGAACGAAGGCGGTGGAAACCCGGCGAACGTCGCTGATCGTGGATCCTCCCGACGGGCACATTCCCGCGTTCACGCCGGAAGCGCAGAAGCGCGTCCAAGAGAGGCGGGCATGGATGGAAGCGCACGCCACCGATGGCCCGGACGGACGCACGCTGGGAGAACGATGCATTCTTTGGGCCACGGCAGGTCCGCCCATGCTGCCCGGCCCATACAACAACAATTTCCAGATTCTGCAAACACGCGACCAGGTGGTGATCCTCAACGAAATGATCCATGCTGCCCGCATCATTCCGCTGGATGGAAGTCCCCATGTGGCGAGCAATATCCGGCTATGGATGGGCGATTCGCGCGGGCATTGGGACGGCAAGACGCTGGTGGTGGACACGACCAACTTCTCCGATCAGTATTCGTTTCGCGGATCCGATCGTAATTTGCATTTGACGGAGCGCTTTATACGCACCTCGCCCGACACGCTGCTATATGAATTCACGGTGGACGATCCAACGGCGTTCACCAAGCCCTGGACGGCGCAGATCGCGGTGACCAGGACGAAGGGCCCCATTTTCGAATACGCTTGTCACGAAGGGAACTACGCCATGACGGACATCCTGGCCGGCGCGCGGGCGGCGGAGAAGCAGGCAGGGAAATAAGCATGCGTCACAGGAATGGTGGATAATCAGTGAGAATAAGGAGAGATCCTATGCGAACGAAGTTAGGGATGTTGATCGCAAGCGTGAGCTTGCTAGTGAGCGCCGCGCCAGCGTGGGCGCACCACGCGTTTGCAGCGGAGTTTGATTCAACCAAGCCCATCAAGTTGAAGGGCGTCGTCACCAAGATGGAATGGATCAATCCGCATGCCTGGATCCATCTGGACGTCAAGAACGAGGACGGCACCGTGACCAACTGGATGGTGGAGGGCGGGAGCCCGAACACCCTGCTGCGAAATGGGTTCACGAAACTGTCACTGCCCGTGGGCACCGAGATCGTAGTGGACGGCTATCGGGCCAAGGATGAATCGAACAAGGCCAATGGCCGCGACATCACGTTTCCGGACGGGCGCAAGCTGTTTGTCGGCTCGGCGGGGCAGGGTGCTGGCGCGCCCGAAAGCAAGCCCGACAAATAGCCCCCAGCGCGAACATTTCAGCCAATCACGCTGCATGCAAATTGTGATAGGCTGATGGGCCAAGTGCGCCTGCACGCATTGAGCGGGCCATTTGTTCAGGAGCGCGGATGCGATTCACTTGGTTCAACTTGATGCCATGGCCGTACTTGCCGGATGATTTTCGCGAGAAGAATCGTTCGGTTTGGGTGGACATCGATTCCCGGCTGTTCGACCCGGCGAAAGGCCACGACGTCTACAACGGCTATCTCGACATGCTGGAGTACGCGGGCACGCTGGGGTTCGACGGGATTGGAGTGAACGAGCATCATCAGAACGCCTATGGGCTGATGCCGTCGCCCAATATCATCGCGGCCAGCCTGGCCCGCCGAACCGATGAGGTAGCGCTGGTGGTGTTGGGCGCTTCCATTGCGTTGTACAATCCGCCGCTGCGCGTGGCCGAGGAATTCTCGATGCTGGATTGCATCTCGGGCGGCCGCTTAGTCGCGGGGTTTCCAGTCGGCACGTCCATGGACACCAACTACTGCTACGGAACCATACCGGGGCTGACGCGCGAGAGATACAAAGAAGCTCATGAGCTGATCAGGCGGGCCTGGGCGGAGCGGGAGCCCTTCGCCTTCAATGGACGCTATACCAAGCTGCGCTACGTGAATCTTTGGCCGCGGCCCATTCAGCAACCGCATCCGCCGATTCATATTCCGGGCGGCGGGTCGATCGAGACTTTCGATTTTTGCATCGACAATACGTACTCGTATTCCTACCTGAGCTTTGGCGGATACATCCGCGGGCAGGCGCTGATGCAGGGCTACTGGGATCGGGTGGCCGAGCGCAACGCTCCGGACGCGTCGCCCTACCGCGCCGGCTTCGCGCAAACCATCTGCGTGGCGGATACGGACGCGGACGCTGAACGGTTGTACGCCAAGCACGTGAGCTACTTCTACAACCGCTGCCTGCACGTGTATCCGGGCTTCGCCGACGCACCCGGGTATCGCACCATTAAGACCATTCAGAAGGGCATTCTTTCGCAGTACGCGCCGCAAACCATGTTTCAGGAACTGCCCTGGAAGGAATTGGTGGAGAACGGCAGCGTAATCGCGGGAAGCCCGGAAACGGTGCGCCAGCGCATGGAGGATCTGATCAAGAAACTGCGGGTCGGTAATATCTTTTGCCTGTTCCAGATTGGCGACATGCCCAAGGATAAGTGCATGCACTCGACGCGCCTGTTCGCTGAGCAGGTGATGCCGAAGTTGCGGAACGTGTTTCCGGAATATGCCGATGACGGGCGGTTCTGGTGCAAACCGCTGGCCAAGCGAGCCACGCCTGCCGCGCTGCGGGCGGAATCGGAACTCGCGGGCGTGGAGCGATAGGCATGGAATTGAAGACCGTTCAAACAAATCGCGTCCCGGTGCGCTACTACGAAGGCGGTTCCGGGCGGCCGCTAGTCTTCCTGCACGGCGCCGGCGGACTGGATCTGGATCTCGATTTCCTTGACGCGTTGGCCCAAAGGTTTCACGTCTACGCGCCGCTGGTGCCCGGTTATGGCGACAGCGAAGAGTGCGCCGAACTGCGCGATATGCTCGATTTCACGCTGCACACCTGGGACGTGGTGGAGCGGCTGGGCTTGAAAGATCCCATCCTCGCTGGGTTCTCGATGGGAGGCATGATAGCAGGCGAGATGGCTGCGATCGCGCCGAACGATGTGTCGCGTCTGGCGCTGATAGCGCCCGCTGGGTTGTGGTTGGACCAGCATCCGATCCCGGATATCTTTGCCATGCTGCCATTTGAGCTGCCCGGATATTTGTTCTACGATGCGGAGGCCGGGGCGAAGATCCTGAGCGCGGGCACCGATATGAGCGATCCGAAGTTTCTACAGGCGTTCCTGGTGCAGAACGCGCGACAGCTGGGCGCGGCGGGAAAGATTTTGTTCCCGATTCCCGAGCGCGGCTTAGCGTCGCGGCTGTACCGCATCAAGGCCAAGACGGTGTTGATCTGGGGCGAAGGCGACAAGCTGATTCCGCCGGTGTATGCGCGGGAATTCCAGCGCGGCATCGCGGGCGCCGAGGTGGTGATGATACCGCGCGCGGGTCACGTGGCGCCGTTCGAGAAACCGGCGGAGGTAATTGGAGCGATGGCGCGGCTGCAGTAGGTGCAGTTACGCCGAGAGCGTTCGGGCGTCCTTGAGACGATCCAGCAGATCCAGCAGCTCGCGATTGTCGAGCGGCTTGCGAAGATAACCGGAGCATCCGGATTGCGCGAAACGCATCTGCGCATCCAGATCGTCGGAAGAAAGCACCACGATGGGCGTGCGCGCATTCCCGGTCTGAGTTTCCCAATCGCGTATGGAGCGAATGGCCTTATAGCCATCCATGCCGGGCATATGCACATCCATGAAGACGACATCAAAACGCCGCTTCTTCACCAAGTCGATGGCTTCCAGGCCATTGTGCGCCCGCCAAACGGCCTCGCGCTGCAGCAGAATTCCGGTCAGCACGAAACTTTCGTCGGAATCCTCGGCCACTAGAACATTCAAAGCCGCGTGATCGTAGCGGGAGGGCTCATCGGCGGAATTGTCGCCGGCATCGGTTTGCCAGGGCAGCGAGATGGCCAGGCCCATGGGCGAACTGGCGTCGCACTGAAACTCGACCGAGCCACCCAGGGCCCGGATCCGCTTGCCGGCGACCAAGATCGCGACCGCAAACAGCACGTCATCGTCATCCTTGAAGTTAATCTCTTCCGTATTGGCGTTCAACCAATCGGCCACGCGCAGCGCGATGTTGGAATTGGGCGGGACCACCTGGAATCGCACGCCGCCGTCTCTTGGTAACGCATCGACACTCACGCGCGCCTCGCCCTTGGGGCTGAGCTTTGAAACAGCGCCCAACACTCGGGTAAGCACCTGTTCCATGGCGCGTCGATCTTGGCGGCCCAGGAGCGGGGTCGGGGGCGGCTGGAGCACCAGACGGCAAGCGCCATCGCCCGATGCCAGATTCAGCACCTCAATGGTCTCACCGAGGCAGAGCGTCGCATCGAACTCTTCCAGCATGCCCGCCAGGGGAGGTTCGGTGGATAACAATTCGCGAATATCGTCGATGGAGCGCAGCAGGCGATCGGCGCTGGTCTTGCTGCTTTCCAGACAGCTTGGCCAAATGGGATCGGCGGCTAGATCCGGGCACAGCGCCATCAGACCGAAGGTGGCGTGAACGGAATTCCTGGCTTCGTTGCACAGGTAATCCAAGAGGCTGAGTATGGTTTGGTTGGTCATGTCAATGCTCGCTTTTGGCTTAGGTTGCGTCGCGCGCCGCGCTAATGGAGAAATACTCGACGAAGCGCCGCACCGCGTTGGGTTTCTGGTACGCCGGGCGGCCGGCCGTGAGTTCGGCGGAGATCCGGGCAATATGTTTACCGAGCCCGGAGGAACTATCGAGGATCGCACCCTGCTGGACGGCGCGCGCAATATCGGCGGTGTTAGCCGGCAGGATATGGCGAACCGGCAATTGGATAATGCGCTGAATGTCGTCTACCGACAGCGTGGAACGCCGTTCCACGCAGTTCAGGATCACGGCTACTTTCTCGGTCAACCGAAGATCCTGCAGCCAGCTGGCTTTGCGGCGGGCCACGTGGAGCGCCCCGATATCCGGGGTGCACACCAGGAAAATGCGTTTCGATCGCATGAGTGTTTCGCATTCGAAGTCTTCCATGGTGCCGGGTAGATCGACGGTTACCAAAGAATACCGGCGGATCGCAAAGTCCAATAGGGCGGCGTAGTGGTCGCTCGGAACCTGGCGCGCGAAATCCACGGGACCCGATCCGAGCAAATGCAGGTTGCCGAGCTGGGCTACCAGGCTGGACCACAAATCCTGATCGAGCTGATCGGTCTGCAACAACGCGTCAACGATGGTGTGAATTCCTTCCGCTTTGAGGAGAAACGATGTCACACCCAGCCGAATATCGAAATCCAGCAGCAAAGTCGGTTCCGTGACCATTTGCGAAGCGATCGCGGTGGCATAGGTAGCGACCGTGGTGGCGCCGCAGCCTGGCTTGGCGGGCATAAAGGCAAACAGGTCGCCTCGCACGTCTTCGGCGCACGCGAGTTTAGCGGAGGCGCGCGAAACAGCTTGTCTTAAGTCGCGTGACGTGAAGTTCGCCAGGACTTCCCGGACGCCCACTTGCATGAGTTGCAAAAGCTCCTCGCGGGTGCCGCCGCCCTTGACCGCGATGCTGGCGATCTGCGGGCGCCCATCCACGGCGCGGGCGATGGCCAAGGCCCGGTCCGCGTCCCCGAAGTCCAGGATGAGGATGCATTTCTCCTCCGCGCTGATGCCGAGTAGCCGGGCGCTGTCCCCAAAGCCGAGATCCCAGGCGGCTTCAAAGCGCAGGTGCCCGTCGAGTGACGCCCGCACATCCTTATGAAAATCAGGGTCCGATGAGATCGTGGCCAATATCACGGATGCCTCCCCATGCCAGAGTTGCGTACACGGAAGGCTTATCGGTTGCGGGGGGTGGGACAAGAGGAGCCGCGGAGGCTCAAGATTCTGGATGCGTTACCGATACGCATGGCATGACCAACGAGGTCTCCGAAACCCAACCGCAACTTACCGCCCCAGCCACATGCCTGACGGTGAAGGTGCTGGTGTTGGACGACGATGAGAGCTTCCGGGCGTTGGTGCGGGCCATCCTGGTGCCGGCCGGATTTGAGGTGATCGAGGCCGGAGACGTCCGCCACTGCTTAATGCAACTGCGGGAGCAGGCCATTGACGCGGTGATTCTCGACATGGTCATGCCTGAACACGACGGCTTCGAGGCGTTGCGGGAATTGAAGGAACTGTTCCCCGAGATCCGGGTAGTGGCCGTTTCCGGCGCCCCCGAGTCCCAGCTCTACCTGACGGTGTCGGCCCATTTGGGAGCCGACGCTTCGCTCGATAAGTCCAAGATTGGCGCGCTTGGCCCGCTATTGCAGCTGGTGTTGGATCGGTAACGATGACCTGGCTCGGGAAATGGCTGGATCTCTCGCTCCGGACCAAGTGCCTGTGTCTGATCTCTTGTCCGGCCGCCGCCACAGTGGCAATGGCAGGCGCGTCCTACCTGGCGGGAACGCGCACCGCGGCGGTGAGCGAGCAACTCAACGCGAGCTTGGGAATCGGGAATGAAATCGAGCGGCTCAGGAGCACTGAAATCGAGACCAGCGCGCATGTGCGCGCCTACCTGATCACGGCCGACGAGCCATTTGCAAGCAAAGCCCGTGAGTCCTTGGCGGCTTTCGACTCGGTTTGGCAGAAGCTCTACGATCAGACCGCAGCCGACCATCATCAGAGGCAGCGCCTGTCCCAAATCGCAACGCTGGAACGCTCGCGCGTGGAGCGAATTTTCGGAGATACAGCCCGCTTCCGGGCGCGTGATTTGCCAAGGAGTCAACTCGAGGCGGCCCTGAATGCGGCCGAGGGCGAGCGGATGGGGATGGAGCGCATCCTCAAAACCATGGAAGATGTCAACACTGGCGCGATTCAGGCCTACCTGGTGCGCGTCAACGAGTCGCGTGGACGGCAAAATGCGATCAGCGCGATTTGCCTGCTCTTCGGCGTCGCGGGAGGCGTCGGCATGTCGCTGCTGTTCGCGCAGGGCATCACTACCCGCATCGCGAAGCTTCAGGGAACGATCGCACACCTGGCCACGGACGCAAATGTTGAGCCACTGCCTGGACGGGACGAAATCGGAGTGTTGAACAACGGTCTGATGCAGATCGCGCGCGTGTTACGCCAGAGGCGCGCAACACTCGAGGAAGCGCCGCAGGGGATCGCGGAAGCAGACAGCCTGGGGCACTATCTCTGGTTGAATAAAGCGTATGCGAAGATCGCCGGGCTGTCGGAAGTTTACCGGCCCCCGACCATCCAAGCCAGCATGCCGTCCGAGGTCCGTCCCAGTATCCAGGAAGCGATTCAAAGCATGCATCTGGGCGGGAGGGCCGAGATCGCGGCGCGCATTGAGCCTCCCAACGGCCCGGCCGTCGAAGTGGAAATCACGTTCCTGCAGAGTGGGCCGCCCGAGGCGGGTTTCTATATCTTCCTGCGGGAGATCAGGACTGGGAGAGTGGCCGACCGCGCGCTGATCCGCGCCAAAGACGCAGCAGTTGCCTCCAATCGGGCCAAAACCGATTTCCTCGCGAAAGTCAGCCATGATATTCGAACTCCGCTGAATGCGATCCTGGGCGCGGCGGATTTATTGTCACAGACCTCGCTCACTTTCGATCAGAGCGGATACGTCCACATGTTCCAACGTAACTGCCGCCGGCTGGTGGCGCTGATCAACGACTTTCTCGATTTCTCGCAAATTGAGGCCGGCGCCATCCACGTCGAGAAGGCGCCGTTTCAGGTTCGCGAGATCGTCGGCGACGCGGTTGCGACGTTCCGCGAAGCCGCTGCGCGAAAGGCCATCGTGTTGGGAGTGGACATCGATCCCCGGACGCCGCAATGGCTGATAGGAGATTCGTTGCGTATCCAGCAGGTGCTGGTCAACCTGTTGAGCAACGCCCTGAAGTTCACCGCCACGGGGCGTGTTGAGGTTCGAGTCACGGTGGTGGAGGTGGGCGGCGCGGATGGCCAGCGGCTGCGGTGCGAAGTTTTCGATACCGGGCCGGGGATTGCGCCGCAAGACCGGGACAAGATCTTCGTGAAGTTCATCCAGTTACCAAATCAAATTGCGAGCCAGCGCGGCACCGGCCTGGGACTCACGATTTGCCGCGATCTGGTGGAGCTGATGGGCGGAGAAATCGGCGTATCCAGCCGGGCAGGCGCCGGCAGCAGTTTCCACTTCAGTTTGCCGCTTGAAGCAGCGCCATTTGAAGCAGGACAACCTGGGACGCCGGCCACTCCAGAAGGGAGCTCTGGCTCAACGGCCGCACAGCCGCCCGCGCCGGGTGACGCCGTCCGGATATTGATAGCCGACGATAATGAAGACAACCGGCTGTTGCTCGAGCACTATTTGCGGTCCGAACCCGTGGAACTCCGCTTCGCCTTCACGGGCCAAGAGGCCTTGGACGCAGTGAACCGAGGCGAAAGGTTCGATCTGATCTTGATGGATATCGATATGCCGGTGCTGAATGGCCATGAGGCGGCCAAGGCGATACGGGCTTGGGAAGCCTCGCATGGCGTGTCGACGCCCATTGTGGCTCTATCAGCCGACGCCATGAGCGAAGCGGTGCGCTCCAGCCTGGACGCCGGATGCGTGGCGCACGTGGCGAAGCCAGTGGATCGCGGAACGCTCCTCAAGACGATCCAGCGCTATGCCAGGGTTCAAGGCGCGCGTGTGAGCAAGCCGCCCGCGCCGGTGGTGGACGTGTCGGAGGAGGTGCTCGCGCTGGTTCCTCAGTATTTAGAGTCCAAGCACAAGCAGATCGAAGAAGCGCGCGACTCTCTGATTTCCGGAAATTTCGGGTCGATACGCAGTTTCGGGCACAATCTCAAAGGCACCGGCCGCGGTTATGGATTCCCAGCCATCGAGGAGCTGGGACAGGGAATCGAAAAAGCGGCGGTTGAGGCCAACGTGGATCGCATCGCCGAGCAGCTCGACGCGCTGCATCGCTTCGTGACCGAATCCGCGGCGGTGATCGCGAATCCGGTTTCTCCGGCTTCCTAAACCGCTTGCTTCACGCGCACGGCTCGGTAAAGCGAGCTGCTACCGATTCAAAATACGAAGCGTGGTGGCCACGACGTTCGCCACTGTAAGACCGAGGTGCTCGAAAATGTCTTCCGCGGGCGCGGACGCACCGAAGCGTTCGACGCCAATGATGGCCCCTTCATCGCCCGTCCAGCGGCTCCAACCGAGCGGCGACGCGGCCTCCACAGCGACGCGCTTCTTGATTTGTTTCGGTAATACACTCTCGCGATACGTCTGGCCCTGCGCGGCGAACAAGTCCCAACTGGGCATGCTGACGACGCGCGCTTTTACGCCCTGATTCTTCAGTCTCTCTTGCGCTTTCACGCACAAGCCTACTTCCGAGCCGGTACCGATCAGGATCACGTCCGGCGGGCCGCCATCGGCATCCGCGAGGATATAAGCGCCGCGCACGACACCCGGTTCGGTGGCGCGGCTGCGATCGAGGTGCGGAACTACTTGCCGCGTGAGCACCAGCACCGTGGGACCATCGTGCTGAACGGCAAACGCCCAGGCTTCGGCGGTCTCATTTGGATCGGCCGGCCGGAAGACGGTGAGGTCTGGCATGGCGCGGAGTCCAGCGAGCTGTTCCACGGGCTGATGCGTGGGACCGTCTTCACCGAGCCCGATGCTGTCATGGGTGAATACGTAGATCGCCTTCAAGTGGCTCAGTGCGCCCAAGCGGATGGCGGGCTTCATGTAGTCCGAGAAATTGAAAAACGTGGCGCTGAACGGCAACACACCGCCGTGCGCGGCCATTCCGTTCACGGCGGCGCCCATGGCATGCTCGCGCACACCGAATGCGATGTTCCGTCCGGAGTAGCTCCATTCGCCCCCGACGGCCCCGAGCGTACCAGGCCCTCCGGATTCCGGCGGCTGGAAATCGCCACCGCCCTTCAGAGCTGTGTCGGTGGAAGGATTCAAGTCCGCCGACCCGCCGAGGATATTGGGAATGTTCTTAGCCAGGGCGTTGAGCGCCGCCCCGCCGGCCGACCGGGTTGCGATCGGCTTGTCGGAAGGGCTCCAATGTGGAAGATCCGCGGCCCAGTTTTTTGGGAGTGCGCCGCTCGCGATTTGCTCGAACTCGGCGGCTTCTTTTGGCAACTCCCTTCGGTAGGCGGCGAGCGTCTGGCCCCACTCTTCTTCCAGCTTCTTCCCTTGCGGGACGGCCTGGCGAAAGTAGTCGACGGCGTCGCCAGGGAGAAAGAATTTGTCCATGCTGGGCCAGCCCAGCGCTTTCTTGGTGGCCTGCAGCTCCTCTTCGCCCAAAGGACTGCCGTGCGAGGAGAAATTGTCTTGCTTGTGCGGGCTGCCGTAACCGATGTGAGTGCGGACCAGAATCAACGAAGGGCGGCGTTTCTCGGCTTGCGCTTCCTGGATTGCTTTGGCGACGTCATCGGTATCGTTTCCATCCGGCACGGAGCGAGTCTGCCAGCCGTAAGAGTCGAATCGCTTGGCGACATCTTCGGTGAAGTCGATTTCGGTCGCGCCCGCGAGAGAGATATGATTCTGATCGTAGAGATAGATGAGCTTGCCCAACTGGAGATGTCCCGCCAGCGACGCTGCTTCCTGGGTAACGCCTTCCATGAGATCGCCATCGCCACAGATCGAGTAGGTGTAGTGATCCACAATCCGGTGCCCGGGCCGGTTATAGCGGGCAGCCAACCACGCTTCGGCAATCGCCATTCCGACGCCATTACCGAAGCCTTGCCCCAGCGGGCCGGTGGACACTTCGACGCCCGGCGTGTCGCCACGCTCGGGATGCCCCGACGTCATGCTGCCCCATTTGCGGAAGCGCTTGATCTGGTCGAGCGGCAGGTCGTAACCGGTGAGATGCAGCAAGCTGTAAAGCAGCATGGAACCGTGCCCGGCCGACAGTACAAACCGGTCACGATCGAACCATTGCGGATTGCCCGGATTGTGCCGCAGGAATCGGGTCCACAAAACGTAGGCCATGGCGGCGGCGCCCATCGGCATGCCGGGATGACCGGAGTTGGCGTTTTGCACGGCATCGGCGGACAGCATGCGAATGGTGTTGATGCAGAGATCTTCGAGTTCACGGACGGGCTTCTGGTTCACCCTTCTATTTTCGTCAAATCTCAAGATGGAAAGTTCCGGCTAGAATGGTCTGATTGTGTTGACCTCTATTTCAGGCCGCTCCGTCGTTGTCACTGGCGCGAGCAAAGGCATCGGAAAAGGAATGGCGCGCGTCTTTGCGAGTAAGGGCGCCAAGGTATTGCTGGTGTCGCGCGATTTGGCGCAGGCCGAAGCAGCGGCCTCCGAGATTCGTGCGTCGGGAGGGATCGCCAGCGCGGTGGACGCGGATGTTTCGAGCGCCGAGGATTGTTCCAAGATGGCGCGGACGGCGGTGGAACGCCATGGCGGCATCGACATCGTATGCTGCAACGCGGGCATTTTTCCGGCGGCGCGGCTGGGAGACATGAGCGTCGCGGATTGGGATCAGGTGCTCGATGTCAATCTCAAAGGGACATTCTTGACCGTAAACGCGTGCTTAACGGCCCTTGAAGCGCGCGGCAAAGGACGGATCATCGTTACCTCGTCGATTACTGGGCCGATCACTGGATACCCGGGTTGGAGCCACTATGCAGCCAGCAAGGCCGGACAACTCGGATTTGTCCGAACCGCGGCGATCGAATTGGCGCCGCACAAAATCACCGTGAACGCGGTGTTGCCGGGGAATATTCTGACGGAGGGCGTGGAGGCGCTGGGGCCCGAGTACATCGCTCGAATGACATCAGCGATTCCGCAGCGGCGGCTTGGATCGGTGGAAGACGTCGCGTACGCCGCCCTGTTTCTGGCGAGCGACGAAGCGGCATTCATCTCCGGACAAACGATTGTGGTGGACGGAGGCCAGGTGCTTCCGGAATCCCACATGGCGCTCGAAGATCTGTAGGCGACGTGGCGCACGTACTCGTACGTTCACACAAGTGTGGCGCTAAAGCGTTGAACGCAGCACGCAGGAGTGCGTGCGCCACAACTTCTTAGTCCAGCTCGAATGCGGTTTCGTAATTCTTCTTGAGGCTGGGATCCTGATCTTCTTTTCGGAGGAAGCAATTGCCGATCGCGAGCGTCTCGATTTCGGTGCCCATGAAACAGTGAAAGGCATCTTCGGGCGTGCAAACGATCGGCTCGCCGCGGACGTTGAAGCTGGTGTTCACAACTACGGGACAACCGGTGCGCTGTTCAAAAGCCGAGATCAAGGCGTGATAGCGCGGGTTGGTGTCGCGGTGCACGGTTTGCACGCGCGCCGAATAATCGATGTGCGTGACGGCCGGAATTGAGGAACGCGGGACGTTGAGCTTGGCGATTCCGAAAAGCTTCTGCTCCTCTTCGGACATGGTCCGGCGGCGATGCGGAACTACATCGGCGACCAGCAACATGTAGGGGCTGTCGGTTTCCAGCTCGAAATACTCGCACACGCGTTCGCGCAGCACGGAAGGGGCGAAGGGGCGGAACGACTCGCGATATTTCACCTTGAGGTTGAGCACGCTCTGCATGCTCGGCGAGCGGGCGTCGCCCAGAATGGACCTGGCGCCGAGAGCGCGAGGGCCAAATTCCATGCGGCCCTGAAACCAGCCGAGGGCATTGCCATCGGCCAACGCATCCGCGGATTTCGCGATGAGCTCGCAATCGCAAAGGGTTTGGAATCGCGCGCCGGCGGCGCTGAGGTGCTGTTCGATTTCATCCTGAGAAAACTCCGGGCCGAGGTATCCGCCGTGCATCCCATCATTGCGATGGCTGACGTGGCGTGGCTGATCGTGGAATTGGTAATGGGCAGCCAGCGCGGCTCCAAGCGCGCCCCCCGCATCGCCAGACGCGGGCTGGATCCACACGTTGCGAAAGTGGCCGTCGCGCAAGACCTTGCCGTTGGCGACGCAATTCAGCGCCACACCTCCGGCCAGGCAGAGATTGGGGATTCCGGTTTCAGCCGCGAGTGCCCGGGTGAGTCGCAGAATCACTTCTTCGAGCGCCGACTGAATGGACGCCGCGACGTCCATATGCCGCTGCGTAAGCGGCTCGGACCGCTTGCGCGGAGGCATGCCGAATAAGCGATGAAACCGCCGGTTCGTCATGGTGAGGCCCGTGCAGTAGTTGAAGTAATCCAGGTTGAGACGGAAGGAGCCATCCGGTTTCACGTCGATCAAGTGCTCGAAAATGTCTTTGGTGAACCTCGGCTCGCCGTAGGGAGCAAGCCCCATGAGCTTGTACTCGCCCGAGTTCACCTTGAAACCCGTGTAATAAGTGAACGCGGAATAGAGCAACCCGAGCGAATGGGGAAAGTGAATTTCCTTGAGGATCTCAAGTTGGTTGCCATGGCCGTGCGCGACGGAGGTGGTGGCCCACTCGCCGACGCCGTCCATGGTCAGCACCACCGCTTCTTCAAACGGCGACGGAAAGAAAGCGCTGGCAGCGTGGCTGAGATGATGTTCGGTGAAGCGGAGTTTGGAGGCCCAATCGACGTCGCCAGCAAGCTGCTTGAGCTGAGATTGGAGCAGATCTTTTTGGAACAGCTTCTCGCGAATCCACAAAGGCAAGGCCATGCGGAACGAAGCAAAGCCTGAGGGAGCAACGGCGAGGTAGGTCTCCAGCAGCCGCTCGAACTTGAGAAACGGCTTGTCGTAGAAAACCACCGAGTCGAGATCGGAAGCGTTGCATCCGGCTTGTTCCAGGCAGTAGCGGATGGCGTGAATCGGGAAGCGGGCGTCGTGCTTCTTACGGGTGAAGCGTTCCTCCTGGGCCGCGGCCACGATCTCGCCGTCCGCCACCAGAGCGGCAGCGCTGTCGTGATAGAACGCCGAGATGCCCAGAATTTTCATGGCGCTTAGAAGAGCGTGTAGATAAAGGGCGCGACAGCGGAAATCTTGGTAAGGATCAGCAAGCCGCCCAGCACGATCATCATGACGAAGATGGGCAGCAACCAGAATTTCTTCCGCTCGCGCATAAAGAACCAAAGCTCGACTAAAGTGGACACAACGTAAGCTCCTAAAACTGCCTTGTCATGCTTTCGGGCGACGGGCCCGGCGGCGACCTGCGGATCCAATATGTGGGCTCATCGGGAGCGGGACGCAAGCGCAGAAAATCTTTGCCCATGCGGCGCAACATCCACCCGAACGGCGTGAACACCAGATAAAACAGGACGCCCAGGACGAGAGGATTGACCACGGCTTGCAATAGCGCGCCCAAGGCCGTCCAGGCGCGATTCAGAGGCGCGAGGATGCAAGGGGTGGCGAGCGAGATAAGTAAAAACACACCGCTCACGGGCAGCGCCCAGCGTCGCATCGCGTGGCCGCGCACGGTGGGTAAAATCGCGACGATCAGGAAGAAGGCTGCGAAGACGAGCCCGAAAGTGCGGTTTGACGAGGGACGGACCAGGTCCTCGGCCGGCGAGCTGAAGACCGCGACGAGCGCGGAGCGATTAGAGTTTCCCGGCGCGCTCATTGGTCCCTTTAGAAACTACCTGCAGCGGCTCGATCCACTGAGCCACCAGTTGATTCAATCCCTGGTTGGGATGGTTGTCGGGCATCCGCAGCTTCCGGTCTTTCATCTCGGGCCGGTCACAATCGACAAAATGGATGCCGCGCGACTGAACGAATCGGCGGTACTCGGCGCGTTGCGTGGCGTCCAT
>Ga0209517_10003902_pt1 | contig 19923 bp, 22 predicted proteins | sample PeaSoiMetSII2010_FD_187695 | JGI IMG/M metagenome (GOLD analysis project Ga0209517, IMG submission 187695) | Peat soil microbial communities from Weissenstadt, Germany - SII-2010 (SPAdes) (version 2) | ecosystem: Environmental > Terrestrial > Soil > Wetlands > Peat | place: Germany...
CCGGCCCCGGTCGCCGATTGTCCCGCCTGCGCCCAAGCCGCCTCCGACCCGCCCGCCCCCAACACACCGCTGCCCCGTTGAAGGCCCATGGTTAAGAACCCCCCTCCATAAACCAACTATGAGAAAACACCATCCGGCAGCCGCCGCTTTCTTAGCCCATTTTCAACGAGTCTAGCCAACGGGCCTCCGCTCTGATAGTGTGTGGCCGCTTTATGATTGCCTGGGACAACAACTTGATGGACGAATGGATTGAGGGACTCGGCCGGCTAACGCTGTTGGCGAAAGAAGTCGCCGCCTCGCTCTTCCGCTGGCGGGTCGCTTGGAACGATTTCCTTTACCAATTGTATTTCATCGGCGTGAAATCGCAATCGGTGGTCCTCATTACCGGGGCCTTTACCGGCATGGTGCTGGGGGCGCAAACCTATTTTCAGTTTCATAAAGTGAAGATGGACACGGCCACGCTGGCAGTAGTAAGTGTGTCGATGTGCAGCGAGCTAGGCCCCGTGCTCACAGGTTTGATGGTGGCCGGGCGGGTCGGGGCGGCCATCGCCGCCGAGCTGGGAACCATGCGGGTAACCGAACAAATCGACGCGTTGCGCACGCTGGCGACGCACCCGGTGGACTATCTTGTGGTGCCCCGCTTGCTCGCGCTGCACGCCGCGCTGCCCTTGCTGACGGCTGAATCCATCGCGGTCGGCATTGGGGCGGGTTACCTGGTGGGAGTTTACCTGCTGGGCATCGAGCCGACCTATTTGTGGGATAACATGATTCGCTATACCAACCCATCCGAGCTGGTGATTGGGATGATCAAGGCCTTTATTTTTGGCGGCATTGTAGCGCTGATCGGCTGTTACAAAGGCATGACGTGCGGCGAGGGCGCCGAGGGAGTCGGCCGGGCGACGACCGAGGCGGTGGTGTTCTCCTCAATCACCATTCTCATTACGAATTTTTTCCTAACGTTGACCTTGGGCAAGGTTTTTCACACGCTATGATCGAAGTGCGCGATCTCACGAAGAGCTTTGGCGCCCAAACTGTGTTGGACGGAGTGAGCCTGCGCATTGAGAAAGGTGAGTCGGTCGTCATTATTGGCCGTAGCGGCGGCGGCAAAAGCGTGTTGCTCAAGCACTTGATTGGGCTGCTCAAGCCCGATGCCGGCCAGGTGCTGATCGATGAACAGGACATCGTGCCCATGGGCGAGCGGGAATTGCTCAGTGTGCGCCTCAAGTTCGGCATGTTGTTTCAAAGCGCCGCTCTGTTTGATTCGATGACGGTGGCTGAGAACGTGGCGTTTGCCTTCCGGCGCAACCATTCGGTGCCGGAGAATGAAGTGGCCGAACGAGTCGCCCAAGTGCTCGAGATGGTGGATCTGCCGGGCACGCAGGACAAGAACCCCTCAGAGCTGTCCGGAGGGATGCGCAAGCGGGTGGGCCTGGCGCGGGCTATAATTTACCAGCCGCAAATCGTGCTCTACGACGAGCCAACCACCGGGCTGGATCCCATTGTGTCGGACAGCATCGATAAGTTAATTTTGCGGGTGCGGGACCGGCTGGACGTAACGACGGTGGTGGTGACGCACGACATGCGCAGCGCCCGTCGCCTGGGGCAGCGCATTCTCATGTTGCACCAGCAAAAAATCTATGCGCAGGGGACGGCTGAGGAGATTTTCGAATCCCAGGACCCGATCGTGCGCCGGTTTATCGATGGGGTATCCGACACTAAGGTGAAATTGGAAGCTTAAATGCGTATGAGCAAATCGCGGCTAGAATGGAAAGTAGGCTTATTCGTCTTCATCTGCCTGGCGGTGTTGGCGGGGTTGTTGCTGATGTTCGACAAAGGCATCACGTTATTTAGCCCCACCATGAACATTTACCTGCGTTCGGCCAACGTAAGCGGCCTAAAGGCGCGGGCGGACGTCCTCATGGCTGGGGTGCGGGTGGGCGCGGTTTCCGCCCTCAATCTGGACCCTGACGGCAGAAGTGTCACCATTGTGCTGCGCATCTATAATCAGTACCAGATCCACAGCGACGCTCGTTTCATTCTCGAGCAATCCGGCTTCCTAGGGGATGAATACGTGGCAATTCTGCCAACCAAGAATCAGGGCCGTCTTCTGCGCAACGGCGACGTGGCCAATGCCGAAGTTCCCTTCAACATGCTGGAGGCTGCCCGCTCGGCCAACGGATTCATTCAGAGAATTACCCAGACGGCGAGTAATTTGAACGACGCCATTGATGAGGTCAGGCGCGACGTTCTCAACGAAAATACCCTGACCAATCTCCACGAGGCGGTGCTTAATTTCCGAGTGATGTCCGAAACCGGTCGCGCAACCCTGACCAACCTCGCGTCCCTGGTCCAAACGAACAAGCCCGTCCTGAGCGAGTCCTTGAGCAACCTGTTGGTCATTTCTGAGAAACTGGGTTTGTCTGCCGACAAGCTCCACCAGTTGCTGGCGACCAACGGGAACCAGATCACTGACGTGGTGAGCAACGTGGATGCCTCGGCCTTGGAGTTAAAGGCCCTCCTGGCGGATGTGCAGGCCGGCAAGGGCCCGGTCGGGACCTTGCTCAAAAATGAGCAGATGGCCGGCGATTTGGCAGGTATTACCAGCAACCTAAGCGTGACGACCAGCAACCTTAACCGTCTGGGTTTATGGGGCATTTTGTGGCAGCACAAACCGCCCAAAACCAAGGAGCCGGTGACAGCCTTAGCCACGCCTAAAGGGTCCGATTAACTCTCTTTGCCATGGCGCTTTGGGTCATCCGTATTTTGTTTTTGTCCCTCTGCACGGTGGGCGGCTACGCCGTTAGCCAAGTGCGGCCGGAGTTTGTCGGGGGCACTTACAGTGGTCCCATTGGCATGGTGATCGGCTTTGGATTCGGCTGGCTGATGATCGCGCTGGATGAGATGCTCAAGGGCTTTTCGTTGCGGGCTTTTTCGGCCACGACTTTCGGCCTCCTGCTCGGCACGGTGGTGGCCTTGCTCATCGACCATTCCGGCTTATTCGAGAATGCGGCGGAGACCACCCGCTGGTTGATTCGGCTGAGTTTGTTTCTAAGTTTCAGCTACATTGGCATTGTGCTCGCCATGCGCAGCAACAAAGAGGACTTTTCCCTGATCATCCCCTACGTGCGGTTTGCGCCCCAGAACAAACCGGACAACCTGCTGCTCCTGGATACCAGCACGATCATCGACGGCCGCATTGCTGATCTCATTCAGGCCAATTTTGTCGAGGGGTTGATTGTCGTGCCGCGTTTTGTTCTGAAGGAATTGCAGGACATAGCTGACTCGAACGACCCGATCAAGCGCGCGCGAGGACGCCGAGGGCTGGAGATGCTCAATCGCATTCAGCACAACCCACGCAATGAGGTCAAAATCCATGAAGGGGATTTCCCCGACGAGAAGGAAGTCGATGCGAAGCTAGTCCGGCTGGCACGCAATCTAAAGGCCAAGCTTTACACGAACGATTACAACTTGGGTAAGATCGCTGAGCTCCAATCGATCAATTGCGTTAATCTGCATGAACTGGCCAAATCCATGCGGGCTATCCTCTTGCCGGGAGAAGTGATTTCGTTGCGGCTGGTTCGGGAGGGCAGAGACAAAGGGCAGGGCATCGGCTACATGGCCGATGGGACGATGGTCGTGGTTAACAACGGCCAGAGTGCCATCGGCCAGCAGGTCGATGTCCAGGTTCAGAGTCTTCTACAAACTGGCGCTGGCATCATTGTCTTCGCTGAACTCAAACAGCCGGTGGTGGCCTGAGGGAACGTGGCCGGCAGAGTGCATAACAAGACAAGGCCAAGTGATCACAAGCACTTGGACCAACTCAAACGCCTGCTGCCCGCCCGCGAAGTGTCGTTTGACCCAGCCGTGCTGGCGGAGCACGCCGGCGACAAATGGTTCGTCTCGCATTTGCCGGAAGCCGTGGTGCTGCCTCGGAGCACGCGGTCTGTTTCCAGGCTCTTGCGTTTCGCTAACCAGCACCGCATTCCGGTGACTCCGCGTGGCGCCGGCCACGGTTATGTGGGGGGCTGCGTTCCCGTTCACGGCGGCATTGTCCTCTCGCTGGCGTGCATGAATCGCATTAAGGAAATCAGCGCGGCCGACTTCGTCGCGGTTGTGGAGGCGGGTGTGAACACACAGGAACTGCAGGAGCAGGTCGAAAGACAAGGTCTATTCTACCCGCCGGACCCCGCCAGCCGGAAGGACACGGCGATTGGCGGGAACATCGTCACCAACGCTGGCGGTCCACGCTGCCTCAAGTACGGGGTCACGCGGGATTACGTGTTGGGACTAGAGGTTGTGCTGGCCAGCGGCGCGGTGCTGCGCTTGGGCGGGCGCACTCACAAAAATAAGACCGGCTTTGAACTTCATCGCTTGTTTGTGGGTTCCGAGGGGTTGCTGGGGGTGGTGACGGAGGCCACCTTAAAGCTCCTGCCGCTGCCCCCTTTCCGCGCAACTTTGGAGGTCGGTTTCGACTCCATGCGTGCGGCAATTGGAGCTCTGCAAGCAATTTTTGGCGCGGGGTTCCTGCCTGCGGCTCTGGAGCTGGCCGATTCCTTCACTTTGGCGGCCGCTTATAAGAGAACCAAAAGTCCTGCTCTCAAGCATTGCCGTGCGCACCTTATTGTGGAACTGGACGGGCAACCCCGTTCCGTTCGGGCTGAGGCTCGCCAACTCCAAGGGATCCTGGCGTTCCATCGCCCTCTCTTCGTCAATCTGGGTCTCGGCTCCGCCCAATGCGAAGCGGTGTGGGAGGTGCGCCGCCAATTCTCTTATGCCTTGCGTGATACCGGGCTGACCAAGCTCAACCAGGACATTGTCGTGCCACGCGGGCGCTTGGAGGAACTATTCGCTTTTGCCGCACGTCTCCAAAAGAAATATGGATTGTCGGTTGCCTGCTTCGGCCATGCCGGTGATGGCAACATCCACACGAACTTGATGGTGGACCTCCAAGAACCTGGCGCGAGGCGACGCAGCGAAAGGGCTCTAGATGAACTGTTCGAGCAAGTCCTTGCCTGGGGCGGCGCAATCACAGGCGAGCACGGCATCGGCTTGGCCAAGCGACGTTGGTGGCGTCAGGCCGTTTCCCGGGAAGTCCGCGACCTGCACCGGGCCATTAAAGACGCCCTGGACCCCCGCGCTATCCTTAATCCGGGGAAATTTGTCTGAGGGCTGTGCGCCGGAGGGTCACAGGCCTCAGTAAAGGTTCCGCTTAACGACGGTCCCGATAACCGCCGCCGCCCCCGCCTCCACCACCGCTGCCACCGCCACCCCGACCACCCCGACCACCGCCACCATAACCGCCGCCGCCGCCGGGGGGCCGCTCCTCGCGTGGACGGGCTTCGTTGACCGTCAGCGGACGGCCTTGGAAATCCTTCTGGTGAAACATCGAGATGGCCTTGTTCGCATCTTCCTGCGAACTCATCTCGACGAAGGCAAAGCCGCGCGAGCGGCCCGTGGCCCTATCTTGCATAATGTTGACTGCCACCACCGGGCCGGCTTGGGCGAAGTGGTCTTGCAGATCGTTTTCTGTCACGGTGAAGGGCAGGTTCCCAACGAATAGTTTGGTCGCCATATTGTCTTTTTTCTGTAACCGCCGCGCCAGCCTGAAGGACGTTCCTCTGTACAGGTCTCAAATCGTCCGCTTTATTAAGCACCAAGAACGATTTCCCGAACCACAAGCCATTGCTGCTGATTCCTGGCTATTAGAGAGCATACGCCGAAAACACACAAGCAGAAATTTGAATATACTGAGGAATCCGCGGCATGCACTACAATGGGGAACGACGCCAGCCTTTTGGAATGCGGTGGCACAGCGCAGCGGCGACACCGCTTTGGGCGGAGCGGAGCGACGGGGCATCCTCGAACGGTCGTAGTCTATCCAATGGACTCCTCAGTAACAAGCCCGAGCCTTGATGCCCCTACCCCGCAAAGTCCTGCGCGCCCCCAAGCTGACTTAAAAGGGGGATGCGATAAGCGACTAGGCGAAGTCCAATTATGTGAGCGTACACCCCCCTTCTCCTAAAGCTGGTTGCTTCAACACCCGACCAGCTAATTCCCTCAGGGCCGCGATGGCTCAGGCTTCAGAGCCGCCTACCAGGACAACGAATTCCCCCTTCAAGGAACGGTTGGCGGTTACTGCCAACAACTGGGCGGGCGTGCCGCGCAGGAATTCCTCGAAGCGCTTGGTCAGCTCACGAGCCAGCACTACCGGTCGCTCGGGGAAGATTTCCTGGAGTTCCGTGAGCAGCTTGCCGAGGCGGTGCGGCGATTCGTACAACACGAGCGTTGCCGCCACGCCACGCAGAGCACCCAGTTTGTTGCGGCGCTGTCCCGATTTATGGGGCAGGAAGCCGACGAAATGGAATTCATTCGCCGGCAACCCGCTCGCCGTCAGTGCTGCCACGAGTGCGCTCGGACCCGGCACGGGTTCGACGCGGAGCCCAGCCGCAATCGCTGCCTTGACCACCCTCTCTCCTGGGTCGCTGATGCCCGGGCTGCCTGCATCAGTCACCAAAGCAACTGTTTGGCCGCTGCGCAAATGCTCAAGGATCTCCTCGCTGCGCCGTGCCTCATTAAACTGGAAATAGCTGACCATGGGTTTGGAAAGACCGAAATGGTGCAGCAACAGCCCCGTGCGCCGTGTATCCTCAGCCGCCACTAGGTCGCACTCTTTGAGGGTTCGCAGAGCGCGCAAAGTAATATCCTCGAGATTCCCGATCGGCGTCGCCACCAGGTATAAGGTGCCGGGTGTCACTTGGTGATCCCCCGTTCGCTGGCTCGCACAAAGGTGACCAGGTGCGAAACTTCGGGCAGAGGCGGCAGCTCCGCTTCTATCCGCGTGAGCGCGTTGGGGATGGTGAGGCCCTCGCGGAAGAGAATTTTGTAGGCCAGGCGCAACGCCGCTTGGGCGTCGGGAGACACGCCGTTTCGTTCCATGCCCACTTTGTTGATGGTGCGGGTTTCGCCCGGGTTGCCGTCCACAATCATAAAAGGCGCCACGTCCTGCACAACCTTCGAGCAGCCTCCGATCATCGACATTTTTCCAATGCGGCAGAACTGATGCACGGCGGCTAATCCACCCACAACGGCGTAATCCTCTACCCTGATGTGGCCCGCCAAGGTGGCGACGTTAGAGAGAATGATGTGATCACCCAAGCTGACGTTGTGCGCGATGTGGCAATAAGCAAGGACGTGATTGTGTGAACCAACCGTGGTGACTTCCCCATCGCCCGTGGCGCTGTTGATCGTGACGTATTCGCGAAAGGTATTGTTGTCACCAATCTCCGTACGGGTAACGCCTCCCTTCCACTTCAAATCTTGCGTTTTGAGGCCGATGCTGGCAAAGGGAAAGACCTCGTTGCCTTCCCCGAGCCGAGTATGGCCATCGATGACCACATGCGAGTGCAGAAGGCAGCCGGCGCCCAGACTGACGTGTTCGCCAATCACACAATAAGGACCGATCTGGCATCGCGGCCCAACTTGTGCCCGAGGATGAACCACCGCCGTTGAGTGAACCATAAGGGTCGGCAGGCGCCCGTCATTGGGCGTCCCGCAACATAAACGTCACCTCCGCCTCGCTTACTAATTCGCCACGCACTTTGCACATGCCTTTGGCCCGTCCGATCTTGCCCCGCAGTTTGGTCAACTCGACCTCGATCACAAGCACGTCGCCCGGCTGGACCGGCTTGCGCCACTTGACATTTTCGGCCGACATGAAATAGGCCAGTTTGCCCGCGTTTTCCATGCGGCGGAGCATGAGCAACCCGGCAGCCTGCGCCATCGCCTCGAGCTGCAGCACTCCGGGCATCAGTGGATGTACCGGGAAGTGGCCCTGAAAATATGGCTCGTTGATGGTCACGTTCTTGACCGCGCTGATGTGATTGCCCTCGATCTTTATTACCCGGTCCACCATCAAAAAAGGATAGCGATGGGGTAGCACCCGCAGCACCGCGTCGATGTCCATCGCTCCCGTCACCTCCTCTGGCTGTTTGTCCGGCGCGCTCGTCGGCGGGGTCGGCCGGAGGCTGCTGGGTGGCGGCGCGAAGGCCTGGGCTACTTCGAGGGGGCGGCGCATTTGGGTCGCGATGCGCCGCACCAGCTCGCAGTTTGCGGCATGGCTTGGCCGGACGGCCACCACATGGCCCTGGAGCGGCCGGCCCAGCAACGACAGGTCTCCCACGATGTCCAGGATTTTGTGGCGCACAAATTCCTCGGCATAACGCAGTGGTTCTGTCGTCAGCACGGCATCGTCGCGAATGACCACGGCGTTTTCGAGACTCCCGCCCTTAATCAAACCGTTCTTGATGAGGAATTCGATCTCTTCAAAGAAACAAAAGGTTCGTGCGTCTGCCAATTCCGTTTCCCACGTCTGCGGCGATAGTTGGAGGCTGTAAAACTGGGTGAATCGGCCTTGCTTGTCGGAACTGGTGCAACTGATTTTCAAATTGTCGTCCGGGAAAAGGGCCATCAAGGCTTCTCCCTCCTTGAGTTCGATGGGCGCGCTCACGGCGTAGGGCTCGCGTCGTTCGTCCTGCGGAACGATGCCCGCCGCCTGAATCAGCTTGCAATATTCCCGCGCGCTGCCGTCCGCAATGGGCGGTTCGTTGGCGTCCAACTCCACAATTGCGTTGTCAATGCCATAACCCGCGAAAGCCGCCAGGACGTGTTCGACCGTATGCACTCGTGTATTTCCTCGGGCCAGCGTCGTCGAGCGGTTGTTCTCAACCACGTTTTCGATGCGGGCTTCGATCTCGGGTTTGCCCTCCAGGTCCACCCGCCGGAAGCGCAGGCCGCTATTGGGCGCGGCCGGCAGGAACGTCATGGTGACTTTATTGCCGCTGTGCAAGCCAACCCCGGAAAAGCTGGCGGAGCGGTTAAGAGTTTGCTGCTGTTGCACCCCGGCATTAAACAAGCCGTATCCCGGCTTGGCAAGTGAATCTTAAGGCGCCGGGAAAACCTCTGTCTTACATTGCAGGACAAGCTCGCCATCGGTAAGCTCAAGGAAGTCGTCATGCGCAGCAATGCACCAGAAGCTTCACCGGTTCGGGCCGTTGGTGTGCCGCAACACCTGCGCCCCAAGCTGGTTCCTATTGCCAGAAGGGTTTTTTGGTGGGGCGAACCTGAGGAGTGGCTTGATGACTCAATCCGATTTGGCGCGCAGGTGATGACCTACGGCGATTGGGAGGACACTTGCACGACCTTGGCGATCCTGGGCGATTCGTTGTTCCGGAAAGTTCTGAATGCTGCTCCACCGGGAGTGTTCGACATCAAGTCCTGGACCTACTGGCACCTCCACTACCAGCAGCAGGTGCCCCCCTTGCCAACTCGTACTCTTTAAGACCATGTTCCAGCCTCATTTGGAGATTTTGCCTGCGCCGCAACGAACTCTGTGGCCCGAATTGTGCGAAATTCCCCGGCACTTTATTCTTTATGGCGGCACTGCATTGGCGCTCCGCCTCGGCCACCGCCAGTCGCTGGATTTTGATTTCTTCTCCAGTAAAATCTTCGCCCCTGAAGAGTTGCTGCACGGCCTCCGTCTTTTGAAGGACGCGAAGGTCCTCCAGAACACCAGCCAAACCCTAACCGTCGCGGTGTCTCGAGGAGGCCGGGTGAAACTGTCTTTTTTCGGTGGGCTGCCGCTGGGACGAGTTGGTGAGCCGGAGCCCACCCGAGATGGCCAAATCCAAGTAGCCTCGTTGCTGGATCTCGCTGGAACCAAAGCAGCCGTGATCACCCAGCGCGCTGAATCCAAGGACTATATTGATTTGCTGGCGATTGTGGCCAGCGGTCTCAGTCTTCCCCAAGCCATGGGTGCCGCGCTTTCGATTTATGGAAAGCAATATAATCCCTTGCTCACGCTCAAATCCCTAACCTACTTCGGCGATGGCGATCTCCACAAATTAACCCCTAAGCAAAAGCAACAACTTATCGACCTCGCCGCCACGCAGGCCCATTCGCTCCCTCTCGTGCCGAGGGTCTCGGACACGCTCTCTGGGGGAACGGATTCGCCCGATGGATCGACGCCGCAGAACTCAACAGAACCGGATCTCTAAAACTGCAAAAGGCTGTTGACTTGGGCCTTTTCTTTGGTATTTTCCCCCTTCCCATTAATGGGACATGAGATGAAGACACATTTGCCGAAAGTGAATTTGGACGAGCGCAAGTGGCACGTGATCGATGCCAATGGCGCTGTGCTCGGACGTCTGGCTGTGCAAGTCGCGGATATCCTGCGCGGAAAGAACAAGCCAGTTTACACTCCGCACCTTGATGCCGGCGATTTTGTCGTCGTCATCAATGCCGACAAGGTGGTCCTCACCGGCAAAAAAGAAACCGAGAAAAAGTTCATGAGCTATTCCGGCTGGAAAGGCGGAGAGCGGTACCGAACGGTCGCCCAGGTGCGAGCCAAAACTCCGGAGAAGCTGATCACCCATGCGGTCCGGGGCATGGTGCCCAAGAACCGCTTGGGCCGCGTCCTCATGACCAAGCTCAAGGTGTACAAAGGCGACCAGCACCCGCATTCGGCCCAGCAGCCTCAGCCGCTGGCGCCGGCCAAATAGCCCATAGCCGCCACGCGGCCAGCAGTAAATGATGACTGCTGGCTACCTTGGCAACTCACTTACCAACATGCCCGATATTAAAATCCCCGAAAATAAGGCTCCGCAACACCTCGGCACTGGCCGGCGGAAAACCGCCGTCGCGCGAGTGCGATTGGCTGCAGGGACCGGCAAGATTTTTATCAACGGCCGGGCGTTCGAGAATTATTTCCCGCTCGAATCCCTTCGCGTGGTTGCTTCCCAACCGTTGACAGCGACCGGCATGACCGGCAAATACGACGCGCAAGTCACGGTTAGCGGTGGCGGCCCCAACGGCCAAGCCGGCGCAGTCCGTCATGGACTGGCGCGCGCACTCCTCACGGTGGATGCCAATCTTCGCCCCTTGCTTAAAGCCGAGGGGTTGTTGACGCGGGACCCGCGAATGAGGGAGCGAAAGAAGTACGGTCATCCGGGCGCCCGCAAACGCTTCCAGTACAGCAAACGCTAAACGGCGGGCTTTTCCCAGGGCCGCCCATGACCACGGTTGCCATTGTTGGCGCATCGGGTTACTCCGGCGAGGAATTAGTCCGGCTCCTCCTCTCGCATCCGCATGCGGAGTTGGCCGCGGTTACCTCGCGCCAATATGCCGGCCAAACCTTGGCCCAGGTTTTTCCGAAATTCGCCCACTATCCCCGCGCCCGGAACCTCTGCTTCAGCGAGCCCGACGTGGCGATGTTGGCCAAGCAGGCTCAGGTCGCGTTCCTGGCATTGCCGCACGGAGTCGCGGCCGAATTTGCCGCCCCGCTACTCGAGCGGGGCTGCCGCGTCATTGATCTGAGCGCTGACTTCCGCCTGAGGGATGCCCGGGTGTACAAGGACTTTTACGGGAAAGAACATCCCGTGCCGGGGTTGCTGAGACAAGCCGTTTATGGTTTGCCCGAAAGCTATAGAGCGGCGATCCGACAGGCCTCCCTCATTGCCTGTCCCGGCTGTTACCCTACCAGCGTCCTGATGCCGCTGCTGCCCTTGCTCAAGGCTGGCCTCATCGAATCACAGGGCATCATCGCCGATTCCCTGAGCGGTGTCAGCGGCGCCGGGCGCAAGGCCGAACTTGATTACCTCTTTGTCGAGTGCAACGAGAGCGTGCGGCCTTATGGTGTGCCACGGCACCGTCACTTATCAGAAATCGAACAGGAGCTCACGCTGGCTGCTGGAACTTCTGTGACGATTCAGTTCACGCCACATTTAATCCCGGTCAATCGGGGCATTCTTACCACGCTCTACTTGACGCCACTGAGTCAAGCGCTTGGGAGCACCGTCTCCGCTCGCACGCGAGGGCAAAAGGAACGGCAAGCCGGGGGGGAAGGTGAGGCGACAGACGGCATTGCCGCCTGTTATCAGTCAGCCTATGCCAAGGAACCGTTTGTGCGTTTGCTCGAAGCCGATGCCTTGCCCGACACCAAAAACGTGGTGGGCACGAACATAATTGAAATTGCCTGGCGGCACGATCCCCGTACTGGACGGCTTTTAGTAATGAGCGCCGAAGACAACCTTCTGAAAGGCGCCAGCGGCCAAGCCGTGCAGTGTTTGAATATCCTCTGCGGATTTCCGGAAACCGCAGGGCTGATTTGAAACGGGCGATGAACTGTTGCCCTGCCCGCGCAGGCTTGGCACATTGATGGTACATGCGTGCAAGGTTGCGGGCTTGGCTCGAAGCGTCCGAGACGTTCTGGGTCGAGGTCATTATCGAAGAACGGCGCGGATTTCGCGCCGCGCTAGTGCGCGCCCTCCTCTACGCCTGCTCCAAGCTCTTTGAGTTCGGGATCTGGGCTCGCCGCGTTCTTTACAACATGCGCATCCTGCGCGACGCCACCCTGGGCGTCCAGGTCATCGCGATCGGCAATCTTACCGTGGGCGGCACCGGCAAAACACCCGTCGTCGAAAAACTAGCCCGGGAGCTTCGCGACCAGGGCCGCTCGGTTGCCATCCTTTCGCGCGGCTACCGCTCAAAACCGGCTCCACTGCATACGCGCCTGGTCAACAAGTTGTTTCTACGCGACGACACCACCCCGCCTCGGGTGGTTTCAGATGGCAAGTCGCTGCTGCTGGATTCGGAAATGGCCGGGGACGAGCCGTACATGCTCGCCTCGAACCTCAAAGACGTGGTCGTGCTGGTGGACAAAGACCGAGTCAAAAGCGGACGTTACGCGATTGAGCGGTTCGGCTGCGATACGCTGCTGCTGGACGACGGCTTTCAGTACTGGAAGCTGCGGGGGCGCCGGGAGGACATTGTGCTGGTGGATCGGCAGCAGCCCTTTGGCAACGAACAATTGCTCCCTCGTGGGAGCTTGCGCGAGCCGCCTTCGCAATTGTCCCGCGCCAGCGCCATTTTCATCACCAAGAGTGACGGAAAGACGGAGGAGTTGCGGCGCCGCATCACGCAAATCAACCCGCATGCAGGCCTTATCGAGTGCATCCATCACCCGCTCTACCTCGAAGATGTTTTTACCGGCCAGCGCCTCGGGGTGGATTTTCTGAAGGGGCGTAAAGTGGCCTCCCTCAGCGGTATTGCCCAGCCCGACAGTTTTGAGCGCAGCCTGATTGAACAAGGTGGCGACTTGGTTTTAACCAAGCGCTTTGCCGATCATCACCGCTTCACGCAGCAGGAGATCCTCAACACCATCAACCGAGGCAAGAAACGCCAGGCCGAAGCCATCATTACTACTCAAAAGGATGCCGTCCGCTTCCCTAAGCTGGACCGCCGCGACTTGCCTATCTATTTCATCCGGGTGGAAATCAAAATTCTCACCGGCGCCAAGGACTTCCAGGAGTTCGTGCGCAAGATCTGTTTTCGTTAGCGATGGATGCTGCCCTCTATTGGCTGGCGCGCGCGCTACTGGCTTTGCTTCAAGGCCTGCCACTGTTGGTGGTGGCCCGGTTGGGCCGCCTCGGCGGCGGGCTGGCTTATTGGCTCGATCGCCGCCACCGCCGCGTGGCTCAGCGCAATTTGACCCTCTGTTTCGGCCAGCAAAAATCCTCAACCGAAATCCGCGCCCTCGCCCGGGAGAATTTCCGGCGTATCGGGGAGAATTTTGCGTGCGCTGTCAAAACGGCCGCGATGAGCTTCGAAGAACTGCGCCCACACGTTGAGTTTGTGGGGGACCCGCGCATCCTGGCGCCAGCCTCTGGACAGTTACCCGAAAGCATCGTGGTGGCCATCGGGCATTTCGGCAATTTCGAGTTGTATGCTCGCTTCAACCAATTCGCACCCGCTTACCGTTGCGCCACGACGTATCGTGCTCTGCGCCAGCCGGCCCTCAATAAACTGATGCAGGAGATGCGCGAACGCTCGGGCTGCCTTTATTTCGAACGGCGCTTCGACGGCCACGCGCTCAGGGGCTTCATGAATCAACGCGGAGTCATGCTGGGCCTCCTCTCCGATCAATCCTCGGGTAACCTGCGGGTCCCCTTCCTGGGGCACGACTGCTCAACCTCGGCGGCGCCGGCCGTGTTCGCGCTACGGTATCGTTGTGCGCTGCACACCGGCGTGTGCTACCGCGTTGGGTTGGCCCGCTGGCGCATCGAAGCCGGCGAGGAAATTCCTACGCACGAAAACGGCCAGGCGCGCTCGATGGCAGCAATCATGGCCGATGTCAACCGGGCATTCGAAGCGGCGGTGCGCCGCGACCCAGCCAATTGGTTTTGGGTCCACAAACGCTGGAAGCCGGCGCCACCACCACGAAATCGTGCGGGCGTCCATTCCGAAGGCAGCGGCGCAGCAGACAAGCCGGTTCGCTCTCCGACTGAAACGCCCGATGAGCAGGCCATTCGGGAGGAAGGATAACAAATGACTGCTGGCACTGCCGCTTTCTCGACGGCGAGTTCTGCCACATCCTCGCGGGTCCCTGGGCGCATCTTGGTTCGAGGTGTCAATTGGCTAGGCGATGCGGTCATGACTACTCCCGCGCTGCAACGGCTGCGGGAGCACTTTGCTGGGTTTCAGATAACCCTGGTCGTGCACGCAAAACTTGCGGATCTTTGGCGACACCACCCGAGCGTTGATGAGGTGATAACCTTCCCTGCGGGCGTGGGGGCTTGGTCGGTCGCCGCTAGCATTCGTGCCCGGCAATCGGCTAGTGGGCGATTCGACCTCGCCTTGGTCCTTCCCAATTCGCCTCGGTCCGCTTTGGAGGTCTGGCTGGCGCGGATTCCCCGCCGCATTGGGTATTCACGGCCCTGGCGAAGTTGGTGGCTTACGCAAGTAGTGCCCTCACGCCCGGGCCACGTGACCATGCGCAAACGATCCGTCCAAGAAATTAAGCGACTCACGGACCCCGCTAGCCACCCCCGACCTGCGCTTGCGGTTCCGCTTCCGGCGGCGGCCCATCAGACACTCGATTATCTGCACCTGGCAGCCGCCCTCGGCGCCGAGTCCAGTCCTGTGGCACCGCACATAGCGGTGACCTCGGAGGAAACCACAGCCGCCGTTGCCAAGTTTGGGTTGGCAGGCAGTGCCCCCGTCTTCGGCCTCATGCCCGGCGCCGAGTACGGCCCAGCCAAGCGCTGGCCGGCGGACCGGTTTGTGGCTGCCGCACGGGAAATTCAGCAGCGCACCACTTGCACTTGGTTAATCCTCGGCGGCAAACCGGAGGCGAAGGCTGCTGGCGATCTGGCGCGCGCTATTGGCACCGCCGCGAGTTACGTGCGTCCCCTCGCCGGCCAGACCTCTCTGCGTGAACTTTGCGCGGTGCTGAAGCTCTGCCGTGTCCTGCTCACCAATGACAGCGGGCCGATGCATCTGGCCGCCGCAGTAGGTACCCCCGTAATAGTCCCTTTCGGCAGCACCTCCGCAGAATTGACTGGACCGGGCTTGCCGGGGGACCCGCGCCATCGTTTACTCAGGGGCAGGGTGCCCTGCGCCCCGTGCTTCCGCCGCACCTGCCCCATCGACTTCCGCTGCATGACCAACATCAGCGTCGCGAGCGTGGTCGAGGCGGTCTTGGACACGGTGAATTCCCCCTCGGCTTGCCATGACCCGCAAAGCCCACCATACTCTCTTCCGTGCAGTTGACCGTCCAATCATTAACCGAACGGCTCGTCGCCTCCTACGCGCAGGTCGGAGGCATTAACCATTTGGATGGGAAGAACCTGCCCTCTAAGCGTGCCGTTACGCTGATCACCATCGATTTGTTGCGGCTGTTGTTTCCCGGCTTTTTTGACGAGAGACCGGCTCATTCGTCTGAGATAAACGCGCGGACCGCGGCCTTGCTCGAAAAGGTGTTTCCTCTTTTGGAAATAGAGATCCACAAGAGCCTGGAATACCACCCACCACCGGAACTGGAGCTTCCCCGGCGAGGCGATCTCAGTTCCATCGCGCGCAACTGGACCGCCGAGTTTTTGGCAAGCTTGCCCCGCATCCGCGAGATGCTCCGGACCGATGCCGAGGCGGCCTACAACGGCGACCCGGCAGCTCTGAGCCAGGATGAGGTCATTCTGGCCTATCCCTTCATCGAGGCCATCGCTGTGCAGCGCCTGGCTCACGAACTTTATTTGAAGAAGGTCCCGCTCATCCCGCGCATCATGACCGAATGGGCCCACACGCGCAGTGGGATGGATCTGCATCCGGGCGCGCTTATCGGTTCGCATTTCTTCGTAGATCATTGCACCGGCACGGTGGTCGGCGAAACCACTCAAATCGGCAGCCACGTCAAGCTCTACCAAGGCGTCGGGTTGGTGGCCCGGTCCTTGGCTGCCGGTCAGCAATTGCGCGGCCAGAAACGCCACCCCACGATCGAGGATAACGTCACCATTTACGCCGGCGCGACTATCATGGGCGGCGACACGGTCGTGGGCGAACGGAGCACCATCGGAGCGAACGTCTTTCTCACCTCGAGCGTGCCGGCGCACTCTTTGGTCGTGCAAGAAGAGGCCAATGTCCGCGTCTTGAGCAAGAAAGTTTACCAGGAACCGGTGGACTTTCATATTTGAGCTTCGCTCATGAGACAGGTGCTTCTCACCGCGCTGGTGGCGGGAATTTCCCTGTGCGCTCTCGGCCAGAACGAGGAGGGTTCAGTGGACGAATTGATGCGGTCGGCTGAACAATGGGCCAAGGAAAACCTGGACGAAGATGCGCTAAGGATGCTGCGTAGCGCCGACCAGCAGCAAGTCAGACAATTTTTTCAAGAACTCGAGAAAGAATTTAACGGCCAATACGTCATCGATCTGGCGCCGCTCAAAGACACGGCGCAGGCCCTGTTGCCTGTCCTCGAGGAGTACGAGGAGACGCTGCCCTACGCGCTTTGGCTTAAGGCGCGACTGGATTACCTGGATACCGCGAGCGAGTTCCGGCTCATCATCCCTCCGCCTAAAACCCTGCCCGGCCAAACGCCTCGGCGCATCCCCAATCCCTCGGCGCAGCAGGAGCAGGAACTGTGGATTCGGAAACTGGCTGAGCGGCCACCGCTCAAAACTGCCAACCCTTACGTGTCCCGTCTCAAGCCGATCTTCGCCGCACAGAAGGTGCCGCCGGAATTGGTCTGGATTGCCGAAGTTGAATCATCCTTCGACCCGCGCGCGCGCAGCCCGAAGGGGGCGGCTGGGCTGTTCCAGCTCATGCCGGCGACTGCCAAACAATATGGGTTGCGCACCTGGCCCATAGACGGGCGGCTACAGCCCGACAAGAGCGCGCAAGCTGCGGCGAAGTACTTGCGGCACCTTCATGGCCATTATCAGGATTGGCGGCTTGCCCTGGCCGCCTACAATGCCGGCGAAGGCACGGTGGACAACCTGCTCGCGCGGCACAAGTCGCGTTCGTTCGAGTCCATTGCCGGCCAGTTGCCCGCCGAGACGCAGATGTATGTGCCGAAAGTGGAGGCGACCCTGCTGCGGCGGGAAGGGACGAACGTGGGAACGGGGAATTTGTTTCTGCGCCATCTGGAAGGCGGGTGATCATCAGGAAAACCCAGGACATCCCAGGACAGCGGCACAATAGTTGACATGGTGCTGCGATGGGTGTAATTTCAGAACAGACAGAAATAAGCGAATATGCCGACGCTCAATTCAGTCCAGCAGAAGTTTGTGCTTCATTGGGGCGAAATGGGCACGCGGTGGGGCATCAACCGCACGGTGGCCCAGATTCATGCCTTGCTGTTCCTATTGCCCCAGCCTTTGCCGGCGGAGGACATCGCGCAGACCTTGGGGGTCGCGCGCTCGAACGTGAGCACCAGCCTCCGCGAACTTCAGGGCTGGCGCATCGTGAAACTGGTTCACGTGCTGGGCGATAAGCGCGACCATTTCGAGTCCTTGAAGGATGTCTGGGAGATGTTCCGCATCGTGCTCGACGAGCGCAAACGGCGCGAAGTCGATCCGACGCTGGCGTTGATCCGCGACTGTCTGGCGGACGCGACGAAGGACAAGCAAGCCGACGAGTACACCCAGCAGCGACTGCGTGATTTGGCCGGGTTTTTCGAAACGACGGCCGCATGGTACGAGCAGGTTCACGGCTGGCCGCAGAGCAAACTGGTCAAGTTCCTCAAGGCGGGGAACCGGGTGCGCGGGTGGCTCAGCGCGGGACCGGACTGACTGAGGGATTTTTTTATAGGAATATTTCTGTGAATACTGAAATTACAGAATATGTTGAATTGTCCTTGAAAGCCGCCGCCGCGCTGCAACTGGCGATTGCAGTTCTCAATTTGTTTCTGGTGCCGCTGCTGAAATGGAAAGAGGACCTGGCCCGAGTGCCACTGCTGCTGCGCGAGGTTTTCCAGGTTCACGCCTGGTTCATTTCGGTGACGCTGGCGATTTTCGGCGTCCTGACCTGGCGTTTTGCGGCGGACATAGCCGGTAGGGTGGCGCCGCTGGACCGCTGGCTGGCGGCGGGTATTGGGCTGTTTTGGGGGCTGCGCACCGTTCTGCAGGTCGGGTACTACAGCAGCACCCATTGGCGGGGGAAGCCTGGGCGCACGCTGGTTCACGTCGCTTTGCTCTTTCTCTATGGCGGACTGGCGGCGGTTTATTTATGGACAGCGCTAGCCCCAGTGAACGTCGGCGAAAAGGAACGCGGCGCCGGCTTGCAATCGAGCGGAGTATATGCCGCTTCACGCTAACGAGGATTACGTGAAACGGGAACCTCCTACGCAACCGGTCGTTAATGACTCGGCGGAGGAGCGGTGGGTGAGCGCTAAAGGCGAGCCATTTCTGCTCGCCGAGTGGGGACGAATGGTGTTTCTGCATTTCCTGAGCGAACCCGCGCTGGTGCGCCCTCACATACCGGCTCCACTCGAACTGGAGTTGTACCAGGGCAGTGCGTGCCTGAGTCTGGCCGCGGTGACGATGCAACGCTTCCGACCCTGCCGCCGTTGGTCGGCCGGTTGGTTATTCCGGCCAATTGCGCAGCAGCAGTTTCTGAACCTTCGCACTTATGTGCGCTCTCGGGAGGAGCCGGGCGTGCTTTTCCTGTGGGGATGGCTTTCGCAACCTTTTGGCATCCGCCTGCCGTCCAGGCTGCTTGGCTTGCCGTTCTCGTTCGCCTCCTTGAGTTTCGAGCATGGCGATGAGGCGGGCGAGATTTGTGGCCGGGTCGAGGCGGGCGGCGCAGGGGGCTGCTTCGAATATTCGGCAAACATCAAACCGGGAGCGGAGTTTGGACCCTGTCCGCGGGGATCGGTAGCCGAATTCGCCATGGAGCGTTGCACCGGATTCTTCCGTCATCGCGACCGGGTGCGAGTGTTTCGCGCCTGGCATCCGCCCTGGGTGCAAACCCCGATTGCGGCCACCTTGAAAGACGCCAGCCTCGTCACTAAGAAGTTCCCCTGGTTCGAGCACGCAGCCCCAGCCGGCGGCAGTTTGACTTTGGGCTTCGACCGGGTCGAGCTTGGGGCGGCGCGATTGCTGCCTGGCGTCGCGGGTTCCGCAGGCGCGCGGCGCAGTGTGCTGAGCGCGTTTTATGAAATGCCGTGAGTCAAGGGACGGAGGCCTGCCCCCGCTCCGCTGTAGGTCATTTCGGCGTTCCAGAACCCCGTTCTTTCGCGGCGGTATTGCTTTTATGGCCAGCGGGACGGAATCGGATCACTACGTACTCTTGAGTTTGTTCCAAGCGGAAGCCGGACTTCTGAATGTCCTTTGCAATCTCCGGCATGTGGGCCACGCCCCACGGCACGACGATGTCGTCCGATTCTGAAAGGCGGGCGTGGAGTTCGCCCAAGAGGTGGCGATTGCGCTTGGTAAGCAGGTCATCAAGGAGTTGCTCCTGGAGGTGCGGAGGTGGGGAGTATTCCGCCAGCTCGCGAACCGTGTTGAGGTTCACACCCCTCACATGAAGAAGCATGGCCAGGTTCAGGAAGTCGATCGTCTGGGTGGTGAACTGTTCGACATCGACATCGGCGGCCACCAG
>Ga0209517_10003903_pt1 | contig 19918 bp, 14 predicted proteins | sample PeaSoiMetSII2010_FD_187695 | JGI IMG/M metagenome (GOLD analysis project Ga0209517, IMG submission 187695) | Peat soil microbial communities from Weissenstadt, Germany - SII-2010 (SPAdes) (version 2) | ecosystem: Environmental > Terrestrial > Soil > Wetlands > Peat | place: Germany...
GCCCATCGAACGGGCCACCCGCTCCGCCGCCTCTCGAATGGGATCGAGGTCCATGCTCTTCTAAGGGCGGCATTTATCCCCGCCAGAGACCCCTGCGCCCTTTCCACATCACCCGGCCAACAAAAAAGTGGGCTCGCGCCCACTGGTTTGTGCGACCTATCTGGAAGCGGCTTAGTATAAGCTTCGACGGCCCGTAAACGCAAGACCGTCTCCGGGAAGGTCCCGAATCGGTCGGCGGATTAAAACGGCAGGCGATCTGGTACGATACCGCTGGTTCTAGCCGGATGTGCCGGGATGGAGCGATGACGCTGCGCGAGGTCGTGGAAAAGTATCTGAAGGCCGCAGGCGGTTACGGAAAAGCGGCGGCGCTTGCGTCGCTCGGGCTATCGCGCGAGGAAATAGAACGCACGTTCGGCCAGTTCGACGAGGACTACCACATCAGCCGGTTCATTCACTTCCAATGCGCGGCTGGCGCGAATTACGCCATCAACGGCTTTCCGCAGACGCACGTTTCCATCGACGCCGAAATTCAAACCGTTCTCTAATAAATCAAAATCGCCGGCTAGCGAAGCGGCGGATGGAAATCGAAGTCCGGGTCCACGTCCACGGGGATGTCGGAGCCCTTCGCGAGCGCCGCGGCGAGCTCTGGCGGCATCACCGCGTATTTCTTGAACCAGTTCTCGGTGCGTGCACGGTCGCCGGTGGCTTCCTGCTCGAGGAGTTCCTTTGCCAGCGACGCAATCGCCGCGGGCATTTTCTGGAAGTCCGCGGCGTAGAGTCCGGTGGATGCGTCGCGGCGGATGGCGCCGTGTTCGGTGAGGTAGCTGATCTCCATCATGGCGCCGGCGCCGTGCGCCTCGGCGATCCCGAAGCGAATGGTGCGAAAAGTTTCGCCGAGGAACGACGCGTAGATTTCGTTTAGCTTTTCCTTTGGAATCGCGCCGTGATCCACGAGCCACTTCACGCAGGTCATGCCGGTGATGTCGGCTTTCGATTCCTCGAGGCCCAAATATTGCGGGCCGATCGCTTCGCGAATGTCGGTCTTGGTTCCGTGCACGTAAGTGGGGCCGAGTCCGTGGGAGATTTCGTGGAGGATTACGAAATCGAGAGTGCCTTCGCCGGTGACCATCTTCGCCTGATCCGCGGGCATCAGGCGCCCAGCCAGCGGCAGGATTACGTAATTCACGCGCGCGTCCATGAAGTTCTTCCAGAAGATTTTCTTCGAGCCCTTTTCCTGATGGATGCGCGGATCGTTGGGAAGATTGTCCGCGACGGCCTGGTAGCCGTGGAGCAGGTCGCCTGAGCGATAGATCGCGTCCACAACTTCCATCGGCGAGCGCTGTCCGCGTTCCGAAGGCAAATCTCCGTGCGCGAGCGGAAGCGATTCCTGCAAATCGGGCACGTACTTCTGAAACACGGCGAGCTTTTTGCTTTCGGCGTCGTTGCGAATCATGACGGACGCGCCATAGGAGGTTTTCACGCCGAGGAGCCCGTCGAGATAGGTCTCGTACGGCGCGAAGACCACGTCGAATTTCGGATTCTCGAGGTCCATCCAGGCGAGATCGCTTTTGTAGTAGTCGTCAGTGAGCAGGGCATCGGCGCGCAGGCGCAGGAAGTTTGCGAAGGCGGGATCGTCGCTGAGATCCGCGGCTTCGCGGAGGTCCGCCGCCATCGGATTCACAAAATCGCCGAAGGCCGCATGATACGGATCGAAGCATGGGCCCCAATATTCCTTATCGGTTCCGATGGCGCACATCTTCTCGACCGTGTAGGGGGAATAGACGGCGGACTTTTCAAACCTGCCGCTGCTTATGTGCTGTTCCAGGCTCGCCCGGGTCTCTTGCGGGAGAAAAAACCCGCGGCCAGGCGGCGCGGGATCGGTGCCGACAAAGGGTTTGTTGTCGTCGATTTGATCGAAGCGCCCGCCGTTGATTTTCAATAGCTCGCGCAACATTTTGTCCCGCGAGTTGGTGCTGTTCGCGAGCGAGAGATAGAGTTTGAGTCCTTCGGGATCGCTCTGGTGCCAGAAGATGCAATCGAGTAGGCCGGCGGCGTCCACGAGTTTCGCGACCATCTGTTTTTCGCGCGCAGTCAGGTGCGTGGAATCAAAGGGCATTTTGACGGGCTTGAATTTCGCGAGGCGCGCGGCGATGTCCGGCGCGATGACCGGCTTTGCGGAAGTTTGCGCCGAAGCGGCCGCAGCGGCGAGCGCGACGAAGGAGGAAAATAGAAAGAAGTAGTAGAAAGTTCGAAGAGCGCTGTTTCGAAAAGTGTGACACCTCCCCGAGGGCGTCGCCCTTTGTTGTGAACGACTTAACTCGAAATTTGTTGGACACCTTGTGACGGGTAATTTGGGCAGCAAGATACCCCCATAGCTCCGAGTCGCGGAGTCGCTGAGCCGCGCGCGTCGCGGGCGCGTCTCGGATACCAGCCTCGCACCGAATTTGGGCGTCCTTATCACGCGCCCATCTTAAAGGAGAAAACGTGGAGTGCAAGCGCGGAGTTGTGTGGACTTTTTTCGTCAGGCGATGCCCCTGCGACTAGGGGGATTCCGATGCGGCGGAGTCCCAGCGGTACTCGACCGGATATTTTTTGAAGAGGTACCAGCCGGCGAATATCCAGCAGGCTGATTCAATCCAGCAGAACATGGGGTGGTAAAGATAGAAATTATAGGCGGAGTCGCCAACGCGAAACAGGAGCATCGCGCCGTGCATCAGCGTGACAGGCCAAAGGGATTGTGTCCGAGCGTAAAGCCACCCGAGCGGAATATTGTACGCGATGGTTACGAGCAATGAGACGACCATGGAGACCCCCGGCACGCCGATTCTCAAACCGGGGATCGGTCCGAAACCGTTATAGATTGGCAAGACCCACCATAGAAGAGCCACCAGGAACAGAGATCGCTTCAAACCGAGCTTTTCGGTCAGGCGTTTCTGCAAGCATTCGCGCAGTACGAATTCCTCAAGCCATGCCAATACGAAGACGACAAAGATCCAAGGGAATTGACGGGAGTTGATGAGTTCACGCCATTCGGGAGGGAATCCAGCCGAGTTGAGTCCGCCGGCCGCGAAGATGAATTCGCGGAAGATTTTCAGCAAGACACGCGGAAGGAGGGCAATCGCGAGCGGGATGAGGACCGCGAGAGCATAGTCTTTCGAACGGAAACGGCGCGGGTGCAGTGACAACTCCGCGCGATCATTGCCAAAGATCAGAGCGCCGCAGAAGCCCGCGATTGCAGGACCGCAAAGCATGCTGAGCCAGTCCCATGCAGGGAATCCTCTGGGCCAAACAAAGATCCTAGGAAGCGCGCGGCCGCTAAGAGCCACGAGAACGAAGTCCGCGCCAAACTGAACGACGGACACGAGGACGAGGGAAGCAATCAGGAGCTGGAAAACGCGGCGGACCAAACTTCGTCTGTCGGGCGCGTCGTGCGATTGATCGGCAGTGCCCCGAAGTCTAAGCGGCAACGACATACGTCTGAGGCGAACACCCCGCAAAGCACCGGCGAGGACCAAGCCTCCCGCAAGAGTCAGATACGCACCGATGCCGATACCGACGAACGAGTGCGGTAGCGACCGAACGATTTCTCGCAGGGTACCGGGTTCCGGCTCGAGAACAGAAACCGGACCAGGCCAACCGAGCCCGTACACTGCGATACTGACGAACACGCCCAGGGCAATCGGCAGAAATACCCACCATAGAAATTTGCGAAAGACGTTGCGGACCGGAACGCACCACAAAACAAAACTCGCCGTATACGAGAAGCGCACTGCCAGTCGGACGATTCCGTCAGCCACGAAGTAGCTAGCCCGTGAACGGCCCAGAGGGAACCATCGCCAGTCCTGCCAACCAAGAAGGAGCAGGAAAGTGCCCAGCGGAAACAGAAGCTGCAGATTGTTGTCGGGTAGAAAGTCCCGCAGGAAAGAGCCGGCTCGCCAAAAGAGTGAATGGTCCCGACCGCTTGGCGTTTCGTCCATGGGCTGGAGATTAACCCGATCGGCTATAACGCGAAAGGAATATGTGAAGCGCTCCGTAGTGCGTATGTCCCGACGCGGATACTCACCGATCGTTGCCGATAACGGGCGGAGGCGGAGGAAGATGGCGGCGCCGACCGGGTGCCGTTAGGATTTCGATGCGCGGCGGGTCCCGTTATAAGATTGACGCCATGACTGCGAGGCTGATTGAGCGTGATGGCCACCGTCTGCTTGTGTCGCGGTCGGGGCGAAAGCCGAATCGGCCAACGATCTAGCTTCTGTCGGAATGATCGAGCCAAGAATGTTTGCCGGGCACGGCATGCCGTGCCCCTACAAGACCAAAACGTAACTCGGCGGTAATCGCGTCGCGCCGGAGGGATTCCACTTGCGAAGAATATTTCTGGCGGTTGCGGTCCTGAGCCTTGCAGGTATTTCCTCGATGCGCGCGGCGGCAGCCGCCCCGGCGGATGATGCGCGAACGGAGCAGTCGAGCCTGGTTACGAAAGTGCACGGCACAGGTTTTGTTCAGCTGACCGCCGACAGCTTCAACGATCTCACTCAGACTCAGAAGATGGACGCGTACTGGCTTTATCGAGCGGCCGTCGCCATCGGGCCAATCGCCTACGATCAGAACTCCGCGGACGGCCTGCGCGAGAAGCACCTGCTCGAAGCGATCCTGACGCACGCGAACGGCATTGACCCGGTCGTCCTGAAGAAGATCACGGACTACACGATGCTCTTCTGGGGCAACAAGGGGAATCACAACACGAATACCTCCGTCAAGATCGTGCCTGATTTTACGTCGGCGGAGTTGCGCGCGGCCGCTGAGCAGGCGAGCAAGAACGGCGCGGTGCTGGGATCCGCGGCAAGACTTGCGCGGGAGCTTCAGGAACTCGATAAGCCGATTTTCGACCCCGAATTCGAGCCCATGTTGATGATGAAGAATCCGAAGAACGGCGAGGATCCGCTGGAGGCCGGCAGCGCAAATTTCTATTCCGGCGTCACGCTGAAGGACCTGGTCGGGTTCACCGAGCACTACGCGTTGAATTCGCGGCTGACCAAGCAGGATGGAAAGCTCGTTGAAGATGTCTATCGCACGGGCACGCCGGACGGTACGGTGCCGCCAGGGCGATACGCGCGCGAGCTTGGATTGGCGATTCGAAACCTGCAGCAGGCGCTGCGCTATTCTCCGCCGCAGCAGACGAAGGTGATCAACGACTTGATCCGCTACTACCAGACCGGCGAGCGGGCGGATTGGATCCGGTGCGGCATTGACTGGGTGCAAGACAAGACCAATCCCGATTTCTCGAATGGATTCGTGGAGGTTTACAAGGACCCGCGCGGGATGAAGGGCGCGATTCAGGGCTTCGTCAGCATCGTGGACGAAAAGATGAACCACCTGATGACCGGTTTCGCTGCGAACGCCGGTTACTTCGAGCAGCACGCACCTTGGGACGAGAAGTACAAGAACCCAAATCCCAAGCCACCCATCGTGAATGCGGTGGAGATGGTCGCGGAAACCGGCGACTTCGACGTGAGCACCCTCGGCGACAACCTGCCGAACGAGGACGAGATTCACACGAAGTACGGGTCGAAGAATTTCATTCTCACCGGCTCGATTCGCGCATTGAACAGCGCCATCGGCGACGCTGATTTCGGGGAATTCGCGTCCACGCAGGCGGAGAAGGATCGCGCCAAACAATACGGCGATCTCGCCGAGAATCTTGAGACCGCGATGCATGAAGTGATCGGCCACGGCTCGGGCAAGGTCGGCCCGAAAGTGACGCAAGAGCCGGCCTATTACATCAAGGAATACTACTCGACGCTCGAGGAGTCGCGCGCAGACCTGATGGCATTCTGGAGTTTCTGGGACCCGAAGCTGATTCAGATGGGCGTGATGCCGAACGACGAAGTTGCCAAAGCGGCTTATGACAAGGAGGCGCGCGCCGCGCTCACGCAGCTTCACGAGGTGCCGAGCGGCGATACGATCGAGGAAGATCATCGCCGGGGAACGCAGCTGATCGTCAACTATATTCGCGACAAGACCGGAGCGATTCAGCCTGTCGAGCGCGACGGGAAAATCTATTTGGTGGTTACCGACTACGCGAAGATGCGCCAGGGCGTCGGGATGCTGCTGACGGAATTGATGCGCATCAAAGCCGAGGGCGACTATGACGCCGCCAAGGCACTGATCACGAAATACGGAATTCATTTCGATCCGGGGTGGCGCGATCAGGTGGTGGCGCGCTACAGGGCGCTCGATATTCCCGAGAATTGGGTGGGAATCAATCCCGATCTGGAACTGCGGCGGGGCCCGGGTGGCAAGATGGATGTCACGATCAGCTATCCGCGCGACCTGGTGAAGCAGCAACTGGCGTACACGAAGATCAACGGAGAGTAGCGGGGAATTCTCGGAGCGTGCGGGCGGCGCGTCGCCGCAAGAGTCGAATCGGATTATTTTGTGGTAACCGTGGAGCGGGTGAGGCGGTCGGCGAGGGCTTTCTGTTCCTGGGCGATCGGCGCGGGGATGTGGCTGCCGAACTTCGCGAAAAATTCGCCCACAGCCTGATCTTCCGCGAGCCAATCGCTCGGGTTCACGCTGAGGAGCTCGCCAAGCGTGTCGCGCGAAATCGAAAGGCCGTCGAGCGTGAGAGACGACGGCGTGGGCACGTGGCCGATGGGCGTTTCCGTGGCGGCGGCGCGGCCTTCGATGCGGTCGAGCATCCACTTCAGCACGCGGACGTTCTCCCCGTAGCCGGGCCACAGGAATTTTCCATCCGCTCCCTTGCGAAACCAGTTGACGTGGAAAATCTTCGGAGGCTTTTTCAGCTTGGAGCCCATGGCGAGCCAGTGGCCGAAATAGTCGCCCATGTTGTAGCCGCAGAAGGGCAGCATGGCCATGGGATCGCGGCGCGATACGCCGACGGCGCCCGTGGCCGCGGCCGTGGTCTCCGATGCCATCGTGGCGCCGACGAAAACGCCGTGTTGCCAATCGCGCGATTCGTACACGAGCGGCGCGAGACGCGAGCGACGTCCGCCAAAAATCAGCGCGGAAATGGGCAGCCCTTCGGGATCCTCCCAGTTCTTTGAAAGCGAAGGCGACTGCGAAGCGGGAACGGTGTAGCGGGAGTTCGGATGCGCCGCGGTGCCGGAACCGGCCGACCACGCCTCGCCCTTCCAATTGATCAGGCCGTTGGGGGGCGCGCCGTTAATTCCTTCCCACCAGGGTTCGTTCGAAGGCGTCATGGCGACGTTGGTGTAGATCGTGTTGCGTTTCGTCGCGTCCATTACGTTGGGGTTTGTTTTTACGTTCGTGCCGGGGGCGACGCCGAAGAAACCGGATTCCGGGTTGATGGCGCGCAGCGTGCCGTCCGACGCCACGTGCATCCAGGCGATGTCGTCGCCGACGGTCCAGACGCGATAGCCCTGCGACTCGAGCGCGGAAACCATCATCGCCAGATTCGTCTTGCCGCAGGCGCTGGGGAAAGCCGCGGCCATGTAAGCCACTTTGCCCGAAGGATCTTCCAGGCCGAGAATGAGCATGTGCTCGGCCATCCAGCCCTGGTCGCGCGCCATCCAGCTGGCGATCCGCAGCGCGAAGCATTTCTTGCCCAGCAGCGCGTTGCCGCCGTAGCCCGAGCCGACGCTCCAGATCAGCTTTTCCTCGGGGAAGTGCATGATGAACCGGCGCTCGGGACTCAAATCGCCGAGCGAGTGAAGGCCGGGGACGAAATCCGCGGAACTGCCCAGCCGGTCGAGCGCGGCCTTGCCCATGCGCGACATGATGCGCATGTTGGCGGCGACGTAGGCGCTGTCGGTGATCTCGACGCCGATTTTGCTGTAGGGCGATTTCGCCGGGCCAAGAATATAGGGCACGACGTACATCGTGCGGCCCTTCATCGCGCCATCGAAAAGCGGCCGGACTTTTTCTTTCGCCTCGGAAGGAGCCATCCAGTTGTTGCTGGGGCCGGCATCTTCCTTCTTGTTCGTGCAGATGAAGGTCAATTGCTCAGTGCGGGCGACGTCATTGGGACTGCTGCGGTGGAGGTAACAGTGCGGGTAGGTCCTCTGGTTCAGCTCGACGAACGTGCCGTCGCGGAGCATGTCCGCCGTCAATCGCTCGTTCTCCGCCTCGGAACCGTCGCACCAGACGATTCTTGCCGGCTTCGTCAGGCGCGCTGAATCTTCTACCCAGCTTTCCAGTGGTGTGGACACCCTACCTCCTGGGATCTTCCTGCGGAACTCTGCTCGACGCGAGCGAGCTTTCTCGCCCGACTTCGGAAAAAACAACCCCATTCTAATCGTAAGTCAAAAATCTTAAGGCACGGCGAAGCGAATTGCAAGGCGCGCGCGGCAAAGAGTCCGGCCGAAAGTGCCAGATGTTATACTTCCGGCGAAATGTACGCGCGAAAACTGACCGCGGAGATGACTATCGGCGACGAGCGGCGGGCGGTGCCGCTCGATTGGCTCGACAGCTTCTGCATGCGAAATTTCACGGGCTCGGCGGAATTCGACGACACGCTGCCGAAAGGCGAGGGGATACTGGAAGCGGGGCTGAAGGTTGACCCAGCGCGACTGGCCGTGGCCATGAGCGAATGGTTCACCAAACGCGGTAAAGGCAACGGCGCGCCGGTAGTGGTGGAGCTTCGCGAGTCGAAGTGATCGCCGGGCGGGCCAGAGCTGGGAAGAACAAGAGCCGAACGCCCTCAGCGCGTGATTGGGGCGTTGCATAAGTCACGTCGAGAGAGGTTCGGCTCTCTGCACGGTTTGACGCAAGGCGTAGGAGATCGTTAGTAGACGCGGTAATTCCCACGTGAGGGCGCAGGGACAGCTACATGGAGCTGAAGGAGCGAACTCTGCGTCGTGTGCGGAGACTTTCCCAACCCTCAGCGGTGAGCGCCTCTCTGATCTTGGGAATCGCGGCGCGCGTGGCTGTTTCTCCCGCGGCGACGAGCTGCGGCGTCTTCACGAATTCGTCCCACAAGATGTGATGAACCTCGGGCTCGACGAGGACGTCCACGTCGCTGTGCCAGAGCTGGGCTGCGGCCGTCTGAATGATCGAGAACGAGCGGCTGATCACTTCGATCGTGTTGCGCGGCGCGGACTTGAGGAGTCCCGGTTCGAGGTGCACGCCGATGACGATGTCCGCGCCCAAATCGCGCGCCGCTTCCGCCGGGACCGTCTCGGTCAGGAATCCATCCACGAAAATCTGCCCGCGATATTCCACCGGCAGAAAAAGCCCCGGATAGGCGCACGACGCGCGCAGAGCCGGCGCGATTTCTCCATCCGTAAAGTGTACGGAGTTCCCGTTGATCAAGTTGGTGGCGACGATGCTCAGCGGAATTTTCATCTGGCTGAAGAATTCAGCCGGCGTGAATTTGTGCAAGAACTGCTCGAGAGGCTCGTTCGAGGCCATGCCCATGCGCGAAAGCGTCCAGCGTCCGAAATCGCGAAAGCGGGTCGCGGCGCCCTGGCGCTCCATTTCTTCAAGCGGGGTGCCGCTGGCGTAGGTGGCGGCGATCAGCGCGCCGACGCTGGTCCCAGCGATGAAATCAATCGGTATCTCGTTTTCTTCGAGGACGCGCAGCACGCCGATGTGCGCAATTCCGCGCGCGAAACCGCCGCCCAAAGCCAATCCCACCTTGGGACGCTCGCCCTGGCCTGCGTAGGCGAATGTTCGCAGGCCCCTGACAGCTTTATGTAGCCATTTTGTTGCGGTTCCCATCGAATACCCCACCGTCTACACAACACTTTAGCAAACTTGGACGTTTGCCGGGCGTTTCCGGTTGACCCGCGTTGGCGCTTTTGCAACCATGTGCCCAGCAGAGGATGCGATTGATGAGACGCCCGATCGAAAAAGCGGTGGTGCTGGGTGCCGGCACGATGGGTGCGCGAATCGCGGCTCACCTCGCCAACGCCGGCATACCCTGCTACTTACTCGATATCGTCCCACCGGAATTGAATGCCGATGAAAAGCGCAAGGGGCTGACGCTCGAAAAGCCCGCGGTGCGGAATCACATCGTGATGGCTGGACTCGATGCCGCGATAAAATCGCGGCCGGCGGCGTTCTTCACGCCCGAGACGGCGCGGCTGATCACGCCCGGCAACTTCGACGACAACCTCGCGTGGTGCGCGGAAGCCGATTGGATCATCGAAGCCGTCGCGGAGAATCTCGAGATCAAGCGCAAGCTGCTCGAACGCGTGGACGCCGTGCGCAAGCCGGGAACGATTGTCACGTCGAACACATCGGGCCTGCCGATCCGGCTGATCGCCGAGGGGAGGTCCGAGGATTTTCAGCAGCACTGGGCGGGCACGCACTTCTTCAATCCGCCGCGCTACATGAAATTGGCCGAGCTGATCCCGGGGCCGAAGACTTTGCCGGCGGTGCTCGAAGCGCTTGAGGAAATCTGCGACGTGCGGCTGGGCAAGGGCGTGGTGGTGGCGAAGGACACGCCAAATTTCATCGCCAACCGCATCGGCACGTTCTCGATGCTGAACGCGATCCAGCAGATGCGGGCGCTCGATATGACTGTCGAGGAAGTGGACGCATGCACGGGACCGGCCGTCGGCTGGCCGAAGTCGGCCACTTTCCGCACGGCCGACATCGTGGGTCTCGACGTGCTCGATCACGTGATCCGCAACATCTACGGCAGCATCCCGGACGACGAATCGCGCGAAATGTTTCGGGTGCCGCCGTTGGTTGAGGAAATGATGAAGCGCGGATGGCTGGGTGAGAAGACCGGCAGCGGATTTTACAAGCGCGTGAAAGGCGCAGGCGGCGAATCGGAGATCCTGACGCTCGACTGGCAGAAGATGGAATACCGGACGCAGCAAAAGGCGAGATTCGGCTCGATCGAGGCGGGAAAGGCCGTCGAGGATACGCGCGAACGGTTGGGATTGCTGGTCGGGCCGGCTCTGGCGGGCCAGACCGGCGACAAGGCCAACCGGTTTCTTTGGACGTGCCTCAGCGAGATGTGCCTGTACGCCGCGCGCCGTGCTCCGGAAATCGCGCATACAGTGGTGGACGTAGACCACGCGATGCAATGGGGATTCGGATGGGAAATGGGGCCGTTCGAAATTTGGGACGCTATCGGCGTCGAGCGGATGGCGAAAGCGCTGGAGCGTGACGGAAAACAGATGCCGCCGCTCGTCTCGAAGGTGATCGCTTCGCCGAAACAATCGTTCTACGAAATGGAGAAGGGAAGGGCGCGCTATTTCGATCTGGCATCCGGCGCGCTCGCGCCGGTCAAAGAGTCTGCGGGAGTCTTGATCTTGAAATCGCTAAAGGATCGCACGCCCGTGGTGCAGGAGAATTCGGGCGCGAGCCTAATTGACTTGGGCGACGGCGTGCTGTGCTGCGAATTTCACGCCAAGATGAACGCGATCGGCGGAGACATCACCGCGATGCTGCAATCGGGCGTCGCGCGGTTGGAGACGGAATTCGAAGCCATGGTGATCGGCAACCAGGCGACGAATTTTTCCGCCGGCGCGAACCTGATGCTGCTGTTGATGACCGCGCAAGAAGGTGAATGGGATGACATTCACCTGGCCGTGCGGCAATTCCAGCGCATGAACATGGCGATCAAGTACGCGCCGCGGCCGGTGGTGTCCGCGCCGCAAGCAATGGCGCTGGGCGGCGGCTGCGAAATCAATCTGCACGCGGCGCGAATTCACGCAACGGCGGAGGCGTACATCGGTCTCGTCGAGGTGGGCGTCGGCCTGATTCCGGGCGGCGGCGGAACGAAAGAAATGCTGATCCGGGCGAACGAACACGCCGCAGGCGGCGACAGCCTCGATTTGACGCACGCGCTCCGGCCCATCTTCGAGAACATCGCCACGGCGAAAGTTTCCACCAGCGCCGAGGAGGCGCGTTCGCTTGGCTATCTGCGCCCTTCCGATTTGATCGCTATGAATCGCGACCGGCAGATCGCCGACGCGAAGCAGACGGCGCTCGCGATGGTGCGCGCCGGATACCATCCGCCGGCTCCGGCGGAAATTCGCGTGCTCGGCGAGGAATTCCTCGCCTTGGCGAAGCTCGCGGTGCACATGATGGTTCGCGGCGAATACGCCACGGAGTACGACGGCGTGGTCGCGCGCAAGCTCGCATATATCCTCGCGGGCGGCGCGATCACCGCGGCGCAGAGCGTCCCCGAGCAGTACATCCTCGATCTCGAACGCGAGGCGTTCGTCAGCCTCTGCGGCGAGCGCAAGACCCAGGAACGCATCGCGCATACGCTGAAGACCGGCAAACCGCTTCGAAATTAGGCTCCGCTAACCGATCCGCGCCAAATGTTCCCCGGCAGTACGAAGGTACTATTGCCGCCGCTTGTCCTCCACCCCGAAAATTGAAAACGCAGCGTTAAATCAGGCCTTTTCAGGGGGAACGGCGTGCAACCGCTCGTACTATCATGACGCCACTCAAGGACGCATTGGAAGTTTCAACTCCCGCATCTGAAACTACGACCACGCACGCGAGCGAGCGAGCAAAGGCGGAATCCGGCCATCTGCGCTCGGATGCGGTATCGCTCGACGTGCCGGTGAAGGTGCACGGCTCGCGCGTCACCGAAGCGGTGCGCGGAGTTGCGCCGAACACCGAACCAATCGAAGAGCAGGCGTCCACCATGATCGTGTTTCCGCAGGGTGGCGTGCTGCGAATGTCCGCGGCCGTGAATGCCGGACAGATGTTGGTGCTCACGAATTTGAAGTCCGGGCACGACGCTATTTGCCGCGTGGTGAAGGTCCGCGCCTACGCGCAGACCCAAAGCTACGTCGAGCTGGAATTCACGAATCGGCAGCCCGGCTACTGGGGCGTTCATTTCGCCTCTGACGAACTCGAGCCCGTGAGGACGGTTTTGCCGCAGCCTCCGCCGCCGCCCGTTTCCGTTGCGCACGAACCAGCGATGGAGAAGGCCGAGGCCAAATCTACGCCGAACATCTCTTGGGCGCCCGCTGCTTCGCTGCAGGCGCCACCTGCAAAACCTCCCGAGACGGCTATCTCTTCAAGTCCTGTGAAGTCGCCAAACACGCCGTCGCAGCGCGTCGCCCAACCAAGCAAGCAGGAGTCTTCGTTCGTCGGGATCGGCTCGCAGGAGGAAGTGCAACCCGCGGCGTCGGCAACCACCAGCAAGAAGAAGGCGGAGCGGTTCGTCGCTCCAGCGTCGTCGCTTTCGATGGCCGAACTGCGCGGCGACATGCACGCAGCGGCACCCGCATCTTCCACGTCGCTTGGCGCCGGCGTCCCCGGTGAAATGACCGATCTGTCGGAGGCTCTCGCGGAATCGTCGCAGGAAAAGCAACCCGCCACGTTCGGCCGACTCGCTGCAAGCGCCAGCCTGTCGAGCGGGCATACCGAGCCTCAAAAAGCCTTCGGCGCGCGCTTCGACTCCACGGCGCTCGGCGTTTCCGAACAGGCGGCCGAACTTCACAAAAATTCGGGACCTAACTGGTTCTTGATCGCGGCTGGAATTGCGGCTCTTGTTGTGGCCGGAGCCGGCGGAGGTTTCTACTTCCATGTGTGGCCCGTCGCGAAGTCCGGCCCGAGGTCGGAGTCCGTGCCAACTCCCGCGATTTCGATAGCGTCTCCCGCTACTGCTTCGCCCGCGGAATCAAACTTGAGTCAGATTGCCGCTTCAAGTCCGGTGGCGCAAACCAACCAGCCGAGTCTCGCGGGTGCGGCAAGCGGCCCCGGCGTTTCGATTCGCATCGGGGAAGCTGCGCCTGAAAGAGCGAATAAGCCGCCGGCTGCCGAACGCATCGCGCCGAGCGCGCCTGTGAGTCAGAAAGCCCCTAACCGCGTGCCGGATATGTCCGCTCGGCTGAACGCCCATCCAGTTTCTTCTCAGCGCTCAGTTTCCGGCGACGCGGAGCCGGCACCTTCGGTTGACGCAGGGGCAGCGTCTCCGGGCAGCGAGCTCCAGGGAATCGCGGTCAGTTCCGAAGTAGCGCCTCCGCCGCCTCCGGCTGAGGCAGCGGCGCCGGTCAAGGTTGGCGGCGAACTCAAGCCGCCGAAGATAATCTCCTCGGTTATGCCTGTGTATCCTTCGATGGCGAAGGCCACGGGAATCCAGGGCGCAGTCGTGGTGGAGGCGTCGGTCGATCAGTCCGGCAACGTTGTCGCGACGAAAGTGATTTCGGGCCCGCCGGTGCTGCGCCAGGCCGCTGTGGACGCGCTGCGCCGCTGGAAGTATCAGCCCGCGATGCTGAATGGCGAGCCGGTGGCCGTGCAGATCACGGTGACAATGCAGTTCCACAATTTGGCGCCCTGACCTTCGACGCTCCCAATTCCAGCGGGCGCGATGTCGCCACTCGTTCCAAGTCCCGCGCGGTTGCTTTTTCTTGCCCGCAGGCATCCAATGGAGTAGTTTGCGGCGAGGAAGCCCGCGTCTGGTCTGAGGTGATTCATGCGAGAAGCCGTCCTGGTGAGTTCCGTACGGACCGCAGTGGGGAAGGCGCCGAAGGGCGCGCTGCGCGCGACGCGGCCTGACGATCTGGCTGCGCTGGTGATCAAGGAAGCGCTGGCGCGCGCCAAGGGCGTCAATCCCGAAGATATCGAAGACGTGATCATCGGCTGCGCGACGCCGGAAGCGGAGCAGGGAATGAATTTCGCACGGATTGCGTCGCTGCGCGCGGGACTGCCGGTCAGCGTCTCGGCGATGACCGTCAACCGATTTTGTTCTTCGGGCCTGCAGTCTATCGCCATCGCAGCCGAGCGAATCATGGCCGGGCAGGGCGACGTCGCCATCGCCGGCGGCGCCGAATCCATGAGCATGGTCCCCATGGGCGGCCACAAAATCGCGCCGAATCCCTGGCTGATGGACCATTTTCCGGACGCCTACATCAACATGGGCTTGACGGCCGAAAATCTCGCCAAGAAATACGGTATCACGCGGCAGCAGGCCGACGAATTCTCGTTCGCGAGCCACCAGAAGGCGCTGGCGGCGATCGCGGCGGGCAAATTCAAGGACGAGATAGTGCCGGTGGCCGTGAGCTACACGGTTCTCGAAGCGAGCGCCAACGGTTCCGCGGACCGCGCGAAAGCGAAAACGGTGAACGTCACGTTCGATACCGACGAAGGCCCGCGTACGGATACTTCTGTCGAGGCGCTGGGAAAACTCAAGCCTGCGTTTCACGCCCGCGGCGTGGTGACCGCGGGGAACAGCTCGCAGATGAGCGATGGCGCGGCGGCGGCCGTGGTGATGAGCGCCGACCGCGCGCGCCAGTTGGGCCTGAAGCCGCTGGCGCGTTTTGTCGCCTACGCCACGGCAGGGGCCCCGCCGGAAGAGATGGGCATCGGCCCGGTGTACGCGATCCCGAAGGCGCTCAAGATCGCGGGTCTCAAGGCCGATCAAATTGATGTGATCGAGTTGAACGAGGCTTTCGCGGCGCAGGCGCTTTCGGTGATCAAGGTCGCCGGCCTTGATCCCGCGCGGGTGAACGTGAATGGCGGCGCGGTGGCGCTCGGCCATCCGCTCGGCTGCACCGGCGCGAAGTTGACCGCCACGATCCTGCGCGAGATGGAGCGGCGCAACGCGCGCTACGGTCTGGTGACCATGTGCATCGGCGGCGGCATGGGCGCGGCGGGCATCTTCGAACGCGCAGCGTAGCGACGAATGAAGCGGTCTCTTTTCGATCGCGCGCGCTGAATAAGGAGAAATCTTCATGGCGACGACAACCGTTTCGCAGTCGGTGCATCGCGGCGGCGGATTCTTGGTGACGTCCATCGCTCCCGCTGAAATCTTCACGCCCGCGGACGTGACGGACGACCAGCGCCTGATCGGCCAGACGGCCGCTGAGTTTGTCGCCAAAGAAATCGTCCCGCTGATCCCCGACCTCGAAAAACACAAGGAGGGCCTGATGGCGCAGGCGCTGAAAAAAGCCGGCGAGATCGGTCTTCTCGGCGCGGGCATTCCCGAAGCATATGGTGGGTCAGAGCTTGACAAGATCTCCGCCACGGTCCTGACCGAAAAGATCAGCACGTACGCCTCGTTCGCGGTCGCATTCGGCGGCACCTCCGGCATCGGCACGATTCCCCTCGTCTATTTCGGCACCGAAGCACAGAAAAGAAAATACCTGCCGAAGATCGCGACCGGGGAATTGCTCTCTGCGTATTGCCTCTCGGAGCCACAAGCAGGTTCCGATTCGCTCGCTTTGCGTACGCGCGCGGTGCTCTCACCGGACGGAAAGAACTGGATCCTCAACGGGCAGAAGATGTGGATCACAAACGGTGGATTCGCCGACGTCTACATCGTTTTCGCGAAAGTGGATGGCGAGAAGTTTTCGGCGTTCATCGTTGAGCGCCGCACGGCGGGCTTCACGGTCGGCGCCGAGGAAAACAAGATGGGCATTCGCGGCAGCTCGACCGTGCCGCTGTTTTTCGAAAACGCGCCGATACCGAAGGAAAATCTGCTGCACGAAATCGGGCGCGGCCACATCGTTGCGTTCAACACCCTCAATGCCGGACGCTACACTCTGGGAGTGTCCTGCATGGGCGGCTCGAAGCGCGCACTGGAAGACACCTCGAAATATTCGAAGGAACGGACCGCGTTCGGCAAGAAGCTCTGCGAATTCGGCCTCATCAAGGCCAAGCTCGGCGAAATGGCGATCCGCATCTACGCGCTCGAGTCCATGGTTTACCGCACCGCGGGCATGATCGAAGGCGCCGTGTCCAGTCCTGGAGCCGGCAAGGTCGAGCAGGCCATGCAGGTGCTCGAGGAATACGCCATCGAAAGTTCGATCAGCAAAGTGGTCGGCAGCGAGACGCTGGATTTTTGCGTGGACGAAGGCCTCCAGGTCTTCGGCGGCTACGGTTTCCACGAGGACTATCCGATGGCCCGGGCATACCGCGACAGCCGCATCAACCGGATATTCGAGGGCACCAACGAAATCAATCGCATGCTCATCATCCAGATGCTTATGAAGCGCGCCATGGCGGGCACTCTGCCGCTGATTCCAGCGGCCAAGAAACTCGCCGATGAATTGCTATCCGGCCCTTCTTTCGAGGAGGCGCCCGCGGGAGCATTCGCCGAGGAGGAGCGGTCGCTCGCGCAGGCGAAAAAGGTGTTTCTGCTTGCGGCGGGATCGGCGGTCGAGAAATTCCGCGATAAGCTGGCGGATCATCAGGAAATTGTCGCGTCGCTTTCGAATATCGTGATGGATGTGTACGCCATCGAGTCCACTCTGCGGCGCGCGCAGAAAGCCGGCGCGGCCAACGCGCCCATGGGCGACGCCGCTCGCTCCTTCGCCTACGACGCGATGGACCGCATCGAGAAAGAAGCTCGCACGGCGCTCGCCGCTACCTCCGAAGGCGATACGCTGGTCACTCAACTCGCCGCGCTCCGCCGGCTCGCCAAGCACGCGCCGGTGGATACGATCGCGCTCCGCCGCCGCGTCGCTGAAGCGGTGCTCGCGCAGGACCGCTATCCGTTCGAAGGGCGCTGAGTCACCGCGGATTTTCTGCAAATTCTTCACCGCGCGAAATTAACTCGAATCATGCGGTCCACCTCGACACAAATTGTCGCAGCGCCTTCCGGAGTAATGGTACTTGCCCCCGCCCTCCATGCTTCCGCTATTACGGAAACCGTTTTCCATTTCTAATAGCCGAATCTCTTCAACGGCGCGCTATTACAACCACTTAGCTCCCCGCTTCTTTGGACTCGCCCGTGCATCCAACCCGGTGGAAGTCGCGAGAGGATCGATGAAAACCGTCTTGGGTGAAGTGAAGGAACATTTGAGCAGGGCTTGGCAGAATCCGACGATTCGCAAGCGCGTGGGCTGGGGCTTGGGAATTTTCTTGGTGTTGCAACTCTACTTCGTGCGCGAATTGATCGCTGCGGAGTTGCTTTTCGGAATGTTGTTCGCGTTCCTGATGGCCCTGGCGGGTCTCTTCTACGTTGTCGGCACGATTGGCGTCAACGGCCGCGTGTGGGCCGAGGCGGGCGTCCGCGTGGTGGCGAATTCCGCGCGCCGCGGTTACAGCGCGCTCGAAGAAATCAGTAAAAAGCCATTCCGCCATCCACATTCAGAGTCTGCCCGGTAATCGCGCTGGCCTGATCGGAAACTAGAAATAGGGCTGCGGACGCAATTTCCTCCGCCGTCTGCGGCCTTCCCTGCAAAATATTTTGCATCATCTGCTTCAGGATTTCGTCGCCCGCCGATTGGAAATGGGCCGCGAATTCGCGCGTCAGGTCCTGCGACATTTTCGTTTCCGTTACCGGGCCCGGGCAAATCGCGTTCACTCGCACGCCTTGGCGCGCGGCTTCGGCCGCCATCACGCGCGTCAGCCCGATCAGCGCCGCCTTCGAGCTCGTGTAGGCGCTGCTCAACCCAAACGCCAACTTCGCGCCCACCGTCGAAATGTTCAGGATCGATCCCGACTTTCGCGCGTACATTTCCGGCAGCACCAGCTGCCCCAGCACCAGCGGCGCGCGCAGGTTCACGGCCATCACCTCGTCCCAGTCGCGCAGTGGAAATTTCTCGATGGGCTGAACCGGCCCGTAGATCGCCGCGTTGTTGACGAGGATGTGGACCGCGCCGAATGCGCCGCGCGCACCGTCCACGATCTTCTTGCAGTCCGCCTCCCGTGCCAGATCGGCCTGTATCGCCGCCGCCTTGCCGCCGGCGCTTTGAATCTCGGCGACAACCTGCCGGATTTCACTTTCGCTGCGCGCTGCCACGACAACCGGCGCGCCCTCGGCCGCGAATCTAAGCGCGATGGCGCGCCCGATTCCGCGCCCCCCGCCCGTCACGATGGCAACTTGTCCCTTGAGCAGCATGTCCTCTCCGTAGAAATGAGTTTCAGAGGATAACATCGCTCGAACGAATTTGCCGAATCAAGCGCCGCCGCGGTCTCGCCTCATTGACTCCGCCGCAAGCACAGAATACGATGCAGCACTGCGCTTTTCGCGCAGGGGGAATCAACGATGGCGACAAATGTGGACTTGCTCTGCTCGTATTGGACTCTCGCTGGCGGCGGCGCGGAACCACACACCGATCATGAATATTGTCCCTGGGATTTCAAGGATCGCGTCGAAGCCGCTGCGCGCGCGGGTTTCAGGGGCATGGGCATCTGGCACGCCGACCTCGAGCACACACTGAAGAAGCGCAGCCTGAAAGAAATGAGAACAATCCTCGACGACAACGGCATCAGGCACATCGAGCTCGAATTTCTCGGCGGCTGGTTCCTCGAGGGCGAAGAGAAGAAGGCCTCCGATATCCTGCGCAAGAAACTTCTCGAAGCATCGGAGGTTCTCCGCGCGCACCACGTCAAGGTCGGCCATTTCGTCAAAACGCAAGCGACCATGCCGAAAATGATCAAATCCTTCGCCGCTTTGTGCGCTGACGGTGCAAATCACGGCGCCCTGATCGGTTTTGAAATGATGCCGTTCTGCGATATCGACTCGGTCGAGAAAGCGATGCAGCTCGTCGAAGGCGCCGGCGCGAAAAACGGCGGCATCTGCCTCGACCTCTGGCACCTCGCGAAGCTGAAAATCCCGTACCAGAAGATCGCAAGCATCCCGCAGAATCGCATCACGTCCATTGAAATCAACGACGGCACGCACGAGTGTCCCTGGAGCCTACACGAGGACACGATCAATCATCGCTTGCTTTGCGGCGAAGGGGAATTCGACGTGAAAGGTTTCGTCGCGGCGATGCTGAAGGCCGGCTACAAGGGGCCGTGGGGAATTGAAGTCCTGAACGCCGAATTGCGGAAGAAAAGTCTTGACGATATTGCGACCAGCGCGTTCAAGACCACAGCCGCGCAATTTCAATAGAGAGAGCCGATGCGAACCTCTGCCGTCGTGATAGCGATCGTTGTTGCCATTCTTGCTCTGTTCTTTTTTGTGCCGGTACTCCGTGACCAACCCTGGACGCCGCTGCGAATCGCCGGCGTAATCATCGCCGTCATAGGCTTCGGGTTGGTCGTGACGGCGCGCGTGCAATTGGGC
>Ga0209517_10003904_pt1 | contig 19915 bp, 12 predicted proteins | sample PeaSoiMetSII2010_FD_187695 | JGI IMG/M metagenome (GOLD analysis project Ga0209517, IMG submission 187695) | Peat soil microbial communities from Weissenstadt, Germany - SII-2010 (SPAdes) (version 2) | ecosystem: Environmental > Terrestrial > Soil > Wetlands > Peat | place: Germany...
GTCGTCCCTCGAGGGCCGGCATCTCTGGACTTTACGATACAGGCCAGCGAAGGTTCGCCGGCGGTTAACCCTGCGATTGTGATCAAGAACTGGGGTGATGGCAATGCACGAGTGACTCTCGATGGGAAACCCATTGCGCCCGGAAAGGACCTCCGGCTTGGTCATGTTCGGAGCTTAGAGGGAACTGACTTAATTATCTGGATCCAGACGCAAACCACGCAGCCTCTTCGCGTCAAGGTGACTCTTGCTGGAACCCCATCGGGAACTGCGGATTTGATCGAACGCTAGGTGGCGGTCCTGTCTTGCTCTCACCCTGTGCGTAGCAGGAGATGTTTTGTTGGATTAGGTTGTCATTCCGACGGGGACGAGCAATCTGGCTCCGCACTGTTCAGAACAAGAAACCGGGACGAGGCTCCTCGCTTCGCTCGATTGACAGCTTGGTTTGCTATTAGCTCTTTGCCGTTTGAAATCCCTTTTACTGTCGAGAGGGTCTATATGCATGAATGGGTTGGCTTCTCATCGGTGGTGCTGGCTGGTATCCTCACAGGCTCATACTTCCTAGGACTCAAGCGCATGGGGCCTTGGAAGTGGGAGAATATCTGGCTTGTCTACTCAGTTTTCGCAATGCCGGTGATGCCCCTTGCACTTGCGTTGGGCACCGTTCCACATCTGGGGCCGGCGTTGAGTGCGGCGCCTGGTCCTGCCCTCAGCCGCGTTTTACTCTTCGGTGCAGGATGGGGAATAGGTTCCGTCCTCTCCGGCCTCGGCGTGGTGCGCTTGGGTATGGCGGTCGGCGTCTCCGTTTTAATCGGGGTCGACGCCGCGGTCGGATCTTTCGTACCTATGGCCGTTAATACCCCCGACATGATCGTAAAGAAAAAAGGGTTGCTGGTGATCATAGCAGTAGTGACCTTGATCATCGGGGTTGCCGTGGTGGGGTTTGCTGGCAAGGAAAGAGAACGGTCGCAGGCATCATCCGAGAAGCCTGTTCAGCAGGGAAGTCTCGCGGCTGGGCTGATCATCTGCATTCTCAGCGGCATCTTTTCGGCCATGATGAATTTTGCCTTTGCCTTCAGCGGATCCATCAGTCAGGCTGCAATGAGCGTCGGCGCCAGCGAATCAGGCGCCCTTAATGTGGTTTGGCTCATCACGCTGCTCGGTGGATTCATACCCACAGGTCTTTACACAGGATACCTGCTTACCCGAAACCACACGTGGAAAAACTACTTGCTTCCTCGAACCGGGCTATTCTGGGTCATCGGCTTGGGAATGGCTGTGCTATGGTACGCTGGCGTCTTGTTTTATGGCTGGGGCGCCAAAAGCATGGGGCGGACAGGCGCTGTAATCGGGTGGCCCCTGTTCATGGCTGTTTTGATTCTAGCTTCGACCGTGTGCGGCTTTGCGACCGGTGAGTGGAAAGGAACTGGCGCGCAAGCGAAGCGGTGGATGGGCGCGGGACTGGGGATACTCATCGTAGCCTCTGTTATCCTCGGAGTTGCGAACCAACTGTGACTGAATAGTCTCGGACGGGATAATATGACCGGGGCTTAAAGAGAGGTGGGCGAAGTGCACTACAACCAGTGAGGCGCGCCATGAAGATCGACAGCCATCAACATTTCTGGAAATATAACGCGACCCAATACCCATGGATGGGAGAAAGCATGGGATCCCTCAGGCAGGACTATCTGCCCGCTCACTTGGCGCCCTTGCTCAAGGCGGTCAGCATCGACGGCACCGTCAGTGTGCAGGCGCGGCAGATGGTGGAAGAGAGCGATTGGCTCCTGGAATTGGCGGATCAGTACCCCTTCATCAAAGGCGTGGTGGGGTGGGTGGATCTGCGGAGTCCGATGGTTGAGGAACAGCTGGAAAAGCTTGCGCGCCACCCGAAGCTTCGTGGCGTGAGACATGTAGTTCACGATGAGCGGGATGACCGCTTCATGATGCGCGAAGATTTCCGGCGGGGATTGAAGCAGCTGAGAAAGTACAAATTGACGTACGACCTGCTGCTTTTCCCGCGTCATCTGCCGATCGCCTGCGAGTTGTTGAAGCTGTTTCCGGAACAGCCATTCGTGTTGGACCATATTGCCAAGCCTCCGATCAAGGAACGCAAGTTGGAACCATGGCGTACCGATCTCGGGCGTCTCGCGAAATTCACCAATGTGTATTGCAAGGTGTCCGGGATGGTGACTGAAACCGATTGGGCTCACTGGAAGTCACAGGACTTTATACCTTACCTCGACGCGGTTTTCGAGAGTTTCGGAACAAAACGCATCATGGTCGGCTCGGACTGGCCAGTGTGCACCCTGGCGGGAACCTACTCGCGCGTAATGCAAATCGCCGCCGACTACGTTCAACGACTCTCGCGCGATGAGCAGACCGACGTCGGGGGCGAAAATGCCAGGCGGTTTTACGGGCTTGGTGATTAGCGGGACAAGCCTTGCGCAGTGCGCGTGACTGATTCATCTCTAAGCCCGACGTAAGGAGACGATCTTCTATGGAATACAACCTTCTGGGAAAGACGGGAATGAAGGTCTCACGGCTGAGTTTTGGGGCTTCATCGCTGGGCGGCGTTTTCCGTTCAGTTGACGAAGCTGAAGCTATCAAGGCGGTGCGTGTAGCTCTCGAATGCGGAATCAACTACTTCGACGTAGCGCCCGCCTACGCCGGCACAGTTTCAGAGATCGTTCTGGGAAAGGCATTACAAGGCGTTCCGCGTGACCGGTATTACCTCTCTACGAAAGTGGGCAAGTACACAAAGCCGGGCTCTTACGGTGACGATACTCTCGACTACTCACGCGCGCGCATCCGAAAGTCGATCGAAGAGAGTGCCGGGCGCTTGGGCACTGATTATTTTGATTTGATCCACATCCACGACATGGAATACCAGGGACGTAAGCACACCGAATGGGCGCTTACGGAAGGGTATGAGTCTGTATTGGAATTGAAGCGGGAAGGGCGAATCGGCGGTGTCAGTTTCGGAATTTACCCGATGGATCTTTGGATGCGAATCTTCTCCTCCCTCGACGTCGACGCAGGCTTGGTCCACAATCACTACTGCCTCAACGACACGCGAATAACGGAACTGCTACCGCTGGCCGAATCGAAACAGATTGGAATAATCAATGGCTCGCCATTCGGTAGTGCGTTGCTGACAGACCGAGGGCCGGCGGCTTGGCACCCAGCCAATCCTCAGGATCGAGCCGTTTTTAAAGCTGCCGCCGATTTCTGCCGTCAGCAGGGAACTCCCATCGCCAAGTTGGCAATTCAGTTCTCCAGTCAAAACCCTAAACTTCCTACTACGCTATTCAGTTCTGCCAATCCGGAGTCGGTGCGGCAGAACGTCAGTTGGCATGAAGAGCCATATGACTTAGGACTTGTATCAGAAGTCCAGAAAATCCTGGAGGCCGTCCGCGACAAGCAGTGGGACTACTAGTGGCAGGTTACTCAAATCCACCGCAAGCCATGGTCGAGAATGCACTTGCCGATCTGCCGCTTGCGAGGTCCTGACTTCGGTGACTAGCAGGCTTGGGGGAACCAACGGGAACATGGGAGGAGGCAGTTTCTGTTTTCGTAAAGGCCAAGTTCGACCTTTCACTCAACCCAAACGGGATTGTGCCCGAGAAACGTTACTGCTTTATCGGAAACGCGTGTCAAACGCCGTTCCGGCCCAGAAGCCAGACCCCTCGATCATTAGCGCTTGCGGACTTACGAAACTCCCGTAGCCAGGAGTTGCGCGCTTAGGATGAATTCGAGAGTCTGAGCAAACGCAACCGCCACCCCTCTTCAAGAAAATCTGTCAAAGCAAGCTGCGATCGCATCCGCTTCGGTGATGATGGCGGCTGACAAGGCAGGGGTGGACGGGCCGTTTGCCGCGGCAGAGTCTCTCGGTTGCGGATTCGTACACGGTGCTACACCGTATTTCTATATCGAAAATCTCGACCGTGAGGTGCTCGAGCACATGGGTCTCTCTCCCGAGGGCGCCGAACAAAAACCTGACGTTTACGCGCGGGTTCCCATCTTCCGGGAGTCGGTTTTTCGCGGCGCGGTCGTCCGCGATGGTGTACCGGTTGCCGACATCCTGCAGGTCTGGCTCGATGTCGGCTCGCATCCATCCCGCGGCGGGGCACAGGCCGAAGAAATCCGTCGCAGTACTCTCGCGCCCATCTTTGAGGAGAAACGTTAATGTCCCCCACAACCGACGTGGAGTATTTCGCCCGCCTGGTCGAGGCCCTTGATCCGTGGCTCGATCAGGTTGTCATCATCGGCGGCTGGGCCCACCGCCTCTATCGCCTGCACCCACTGGCGCAGCCGCTCGACTACGAGCCCCTGGCGACCTTCGATGCCGACATATGCGTTCCACTCAACCTGCCCACAACTGGCGAACAGCTTCGCGCACGTCTGCTCGAAAAGGACTTCCATGAGGAGTTGATGGGTGACACACAGCCTCCGACAGCGCATTATCGCGTCGCAGCCGGAGACAGCATTTTCTATGCGGAGTTTCTGACCGCGCTTGAAGGGAACGAGGTGAAGCGCGGAGGCAGGCGGGACGTAACGGCACGCGTTTCGGGAGTACCTGTCCAGAAGCTTCGTCATCTTGAACTGATGCTTAAGATTCCCTGGAACGTGATGATCGGTCCGGCCGCCGGCTATCCGACGCCAGGAGTCCGGCGCATCCTCGTTCCCAACCCGGCTGCCTTCCTCACACAGAAGATTCTGACTCACAACAAGCGCAACCAGGCGAAGCGCGCCAGAGATGTTCTCTATATCCATGACACGACTTGGTGATTTTTTCACAGCTTCCCGGTGCCGGGAACTGAGACGGCGATACTCCCGGCCGATTGGAAGCCTCCCTCGGGGAACGCCTCTCGCCGTTCAGATTCTGGCGCCTTGATGGGATAAAGCCCGCAAGATCGCATCCAGAACTTGATCGAGATACTTACCGACGTCTTCGGCCAGGAAGCGAAGGACCCGATAGCCGTTCTCCTGCAGCAAAGCATCCTTGCGACGATCGCGCCGGTAGGCGTCCGGGTCGCCCAGATGTTGGCTGCCATCCAATTCGATGGCGAAGCGTGACCGCTCGCAAAGCAGGTCGACTTCCATGCGGCCCCACCCATCGAAAGGAATGGGCAACTCCGCGTTCAAATGAAACTTTCCGGCCGTTTCCGTCAGGGTTTCGAGTCGCCGGTATAGAAACGCTTCGCTGGCGCTGCGCGCTCGATCGGCGCCCTCGGCGTTCGGCAGTGGGGTTACGGCAACATGCACAAATAAATTTGCCAGGGGAGAATCTACGCCGTCGCGCACTAGGCGACGCACGCTCGAGGCGTATTGGCTCTTCCACGCAGGATCGACGGGAAGTGGCACATCCGCAGGCCAGCCAGGCACAGCGCTGCCCGGAAGCTCGATCGCGTAGCCAATCGCTTCGTAGCCACGGCAACGGCGATCAAACATCCGCGCCAGCATCGGCACGTTGAGGTCGGCGTAGTCGTACACGCGCACTTCACGCTTGCCGTCATAGAGGCGGTGCAGCCTGCCGGCATATTGCGCAATCGTCCCGTGCCACGAAACCGGCAGCGTCAGAAAAAGCGTATCCAACCGGGCATCATCAAAACCCTCGCCCACATAACGGCCGGTGGACAAGATCAGGCGAGCCTCTCCCGCGGGAATGGCGGCCAGGCGAACCGGGAGCGCGGTAAGTTCCTTCTTGCGCATCCCTCCTCGCACCACAACGAGGTGCTGCACCTCGGGGCCCAATCGATTGGCTAAGGCGTCCAGATGCTCATTCCGTTCCGTCAGCACTAGCGGCGAACGCCCCTCTCCGAGGGCTTGGAGCACGTCCTGACAGATGAGCCGATTACGTTCTTCCTTGCCAACCAGTTCTTCATAGAGTTGGTGAAATTGCATCCGCACATTGGGATGGGCCGGTCGTAGCGGACGGAAGTCCGTCGGACGAACTATCACCTTGTGCTCAAAAGGATGAGCTGCCGCCTGCTGTTTCGCATTACCCCGATAACGCACCGGACCACACTGCATAAAGATGATCGGATGGTGGCCATCCTTCCGCGCGACGGTCGCGGACAAACCCGCGACGAACTTCGCCTTGGCCTGACGTGCCACCAACTCAAAGCTCTGGGCAGAAAGATGGTGGCATTCGTCAACAATCAAGTGCCCGTAATTCCCCAACAGATCATCGACCACCCCGTTTCGCACCAGGCTCTGAATCACCGCCACATCCACTAAACCGGTCGGCTTTTTGCGTCCCCCACCGATCCGACCGATGGCGCGCGCCGGCATGCCCAGGAAGGTGGAAAGCCTCTCGATCCACTGTTCCTGCAATTGCCGCCGATGCACCAAGACGAGCGTATTAACGCCCCGTTGGGCTATCAGCCACGCGGCCACCACGGTCTTTCCGAAGGCGGTGGTGGCCGCCAACACTCCCGTGTCATGGGCGAGCATGGCCTGAGCGGCGACCGCTTGCTCGCTGCGTAGTTCACCCTGGAATGTCACCTTTAGGAGTTCGCCGGCGTTGCGCTGGTCCTGGACCATTGGCTGGATGTTCAGATCCGACAAGGTTTGAAGCAGTTCCTCTAGGCAACCGCGTGGCAGTCCAAGGTGCTGGGGGTGATCCTCAGCGCAGGCAATGATGCGAGGCTTGTCGTAGGTCGACAGCCGCATGGCCTGCGCTTTGTAGAACTCAGGATTCTGGAACGCCGCCATCCGAATCAACCGGTTGCGGAGGGCGGGAGACAAAGCCTCTTTCCGAATATAAATCTGATTGCCCAGGGTGAGTTCTAGGCTTTCCGGCAGTGGACCTGGGATCGAAGCTTCTCTCCGCCGCCGCGAGGGTGGGGTCAACCACGGTGTCGCTTCGTCTTCATCTTCGGGCGTTAACCGCACGCCGATCACTTTACCCTTGGCCTCGGCGAGACGGACTATCTCTTCAACTTCCCGGCGGTTGATCCTGCGGATCGAGGACAAGAATTCCCATTGGTCAGCATAGGGTGCAAATCGCTCGTCCACAAAAACACTATGGCCCGATTCCCGCGGGCGTTTCTGTAAGGGCAGGGCGATCAAGTTGCCGAACCCACCGGGCGGCAAGGTGTCTTGATTCGGAAAGAAACGGTCGTAGGAATCCAGGCCGATGTCCGGACGGCGTTCCATGGTTTCCGTCAGAAGGTGCGCCCCCAACTTCCGCGCCAAGGTGGCAGGGATAGCTTCGTCGAAAAAGAACCAAAGGTGCCCGCCGTGGCCCGAGCGTGATCGCTCCAAAGCTCCCGGCACATTCATTTGGCGGCAGGTTTCCAGAAACGCGGCGGCATCCTCCTGCCATGCTGCTTTGTCAAAATCGGCGGCTAGGAAGAAGCAGGTTTCGTCCAGCAGCATCGGATAAATGCCCATGACGAAAGCGCGGCCTTGGTCGTCTCGACCCGAGAGATGCCAGCGGATTACCTCGTCAGTTACGGGAAGGAAACGCTGGTGGGAGCATTCGGAACATTTGATTCGCGGTTTTTCGCAGATCCCCGCGACCCACTCATTAGCGCAAGCTGGTGAATAACCGGCCCTGCCTGTCTTGCGGCTTTCGAAGCGGCGGGGATAGACATCTGCGCGCCCGCGAAACAGAGAACGGAAGAGGGCGATTTTGGTCTCGCCAGGTGAATGCTGATTCACGCCAACTTGCGGCAAGGCAGGAGAGCTGAATGGCGGTTCCACGCCCCTATTTTACATTGGCTTCTCCGCCAACCTCCAAGCACAATCGAAAACTGTCCACGCCCCCTTGGCCGGTGCTCCGCCTTTGACGCTTACAGAGAACCGCGTGGATCGTCTCCGCGGCGATTCGCATATGCGGCGGCAGTTTATCGCTACGGAACCGACAATGACACCCCTCGAAGCCGCCAATCGGGCGAGGCTTTCGACAGCTACTGTATCCTCCCGGGCTCTGAACGACACCGACTTGGGGCTTCGACCCGACTGTATCTGAAGCGCGAACGCCGCAACGGCCGTTTCCGCCTCCGGGTCATTGGCCATCCTGATTATGGCCTCCCCTTTGGCCAGGACCGCCTGCTCCTTATCTGGATTGCCTCCGTGGCCACCTGGCAGAGGACCGCGAAATCCGCTTTCGCTCCGCCGCCACCATCCTTGAAACCTTCGGCTTGCCCAAGGACGGCCGGTATTACAAGCGCCTGATCGCGGGCTTCGAGTGCATCTTCTACTCGACCTTCTACTTCGCCAGCGACGAGCAGACAGCCGAGGCCGTTGTGGTCACCAGGACGAGATGGATCCCAAGTACGGCAAGGTGTACCACACGGGTTCGGCTTCGGACGAGTTGCAATTGCTTCAAGACGAACAGGGTTGATGTGGCAAACGTATCCCCGGACGAAAGGCTCCGCCCTCCGACGCAAACCTTCTAGGACTGCAAGTTCGGCGTTCTCTATTAAGGCACGGGTCCGGGCTAAGGCTTTGAGTCAAGCCAGCCCGAGCCTTCTCGACAGCGGGGAGGTACTCCTTGCGATTCAGCACTCCATGATTGATGCCCAAGCAAGCCCGAAACAGAAGAAACCCGTCCCGCTGGTCTCAGAGTTCGGAAACTGGTCCGGGTCTTCGAGGTCCACGCGCCACAGGCCATCGGCTCGGCCACTACCAAAGGAGAGTGGTAATCGAGAGCGCCGGGAGCGATACTTCAACCGAGCGGCCCTTCGACTCGAGCGCGATATTTGTTACTTTCCGGCTGCTGTTCGTCAGTTCCGCCACCATGTTGCCCTGCGGCGTACGGAACGCGGCGCAGCGCACTTCTTCCACGCTGCCGGCGGTTTCCATGCGCACGTCACCGGGTCGAACAAATTTGCTGAAGTGTTCAAGGTAATAAAAGGCCGCCGTGTAGCTGACTTTCCTTGTGGATCGATCGATCACGACAAGCGGATGCTGCACGTTGGGATCGGGGTCCTGGTGAATCGGCGACACCATCCAGGGGCCGCCCCGCTCGTCCAGAATCATGTTCCAATAAATCCACGCGGATGCGCCGGCTTCGAGGTCGCCGAAAATCTGCCGGCCCCAGTGGTCGCCATCCTCCCAGTCGTAACGCGGCAAGCGAATGTCAGCGGGGGCGCCGCAGATGTAACACCAGCACACCTCGGTCTGCCAGAGCGGCAAATCGGGAAACAGCTTATGGAGCGACGCGATCTGGTCGAACTCCTTCATGTCGTAGCCATGGTAGGGCAGTGCCGCTACGTACTTGCGCACCTGAGGGTCGTCCAATACTTTGGGGTAATTCTTAGACGCCTCGGAGCGACGCGGCGCCTCGCTCAACATGATCTTCGTGCTGAGTCCGGACTTCGCGAGGAGCGGACCCACGTGATTTTTCAGCAGGTCCGCAATCTCGTTGTAAGGAATCTTCGTGTAGACCCCAGGCTCGTTGAAGAGGCTGAGGTAATCGATCGTGATCCCTTGCTTTTGATATGCTTCGATGTACTTCAAGTAGTAGCGCGCCAGGGCATCGTAGTACTTCGGATTCACGTCCTGGCGAGTTTTTACGTCGTACAACATCCAGTCCGGTGGATAGTCCATCGGCGCCTCGAGCACAAAACTCCCGTACTTCCGCGCCCGCTTGATGAAAGTGATCGACCCGTTCGGGCCAAGATCGCGCGCTATCGAGAAATGCTTCAACTCCACGTCGCCGGGCGAATCGTCGTAGGTATACCAAGGACCTGCCGACATGAAATCGGTGCCTGCAATCGTGGTCTTCATCGCGGAGAAGCCGGCACCGTCCCTGACGTCGAAGAGCGAGCGTAACACGGTTTCCTGATTGGCCGGCGGGAGCGTATTCAACGCTACCAGACCTGCTTCCAGGATCGACGCGCCAAAACCGGCGATCGTCTGGCGCTTCTCGCTGTCGCTGATCCGAAAGGTGTGAACGTTATGCGGCGCCTCGCTTGAAAAATGCAACGTCTTTTTCGCACTCAGGCGGTCGCCAGCTTGCGATGAGACATAGACCTTGATCTCCTGGCCGCAAAGGGGAGACAGGCCGCCGACGAATACGAGTATGACAAACGGCACGGCGGCGCGCATCTTCCGCCACATGTATGCGATTACGGAATCAGGCAAGTCCACAGTTCCCTCCTTGCGGCACCGAATTTGTAGGTCACTCCTTCCCGTGCAAAGCGCTCGGGCAGCGAGTCGCTGGTTGTCACGGGAGCGTCCCGCTTCGCCGTAGTGCTCATCTTGAGCGGAGCGAAGATATGCATGCGCCTCAGCGGCCGCCTGCAATTTATTCGGAAGGTGGTTTGAGGCGGGAATCGAGCTTCTGCGCCACTTTGAATGCCTTTTCCGCCCCGGCCCGGTCTCCTTGCCTCTGGAGGGCCACACCCAGCGCATAGTGCGCGCTGGCGTAGTCCGGCTTGAGCCGGGTGGCGAGTTGAAACTGCTCGATCGCCCGGGCCAACTGCTTTTGTTGCGCCAAGACGACTCCCAAGGCATAGTGACCCTCAGCGTAATCGGGCCTTATCCTCACCGCCGCTTCGAATTGCTCGTTTGCCCCTTCCAGGTCATGCTTCTGTGCCAACGCTGCGCCGAGGTTATAGTGCGCCTCGGCATAATCAGGGCTGAGCCGCAGGACAAGGCGGAACTCCCGGATAGCGGCATCCAGGTCTCCTTTTATATGCTTCGCCACCCCGAGGTCATAGTGGACTTGGACATTGTTGGGATCGATTTTCAAAGCCGCTTCGTATTCGCGCACGGCACCGTTCAGGTCACCGCTCTGGCTCAACTTATGAGCTTGGGTAAGGTGTGCGAGCAAGGCTTGGTCAGTCTCGTTCCCCCGCAACACCTGGAACTCGCGCATGGCCGTCGACGCGCCTGCTTGATCGCCTTCTTTCGCCAAAGCATGAGCCAAGCCGTAGAATACCTCTGAGCGGCGGGGAGCCAACCGCGCAGCCTCTCGCAGTTCAGCGACAGCGGCCCGATAATCAGCCGTACCATTTAATAGAGTGCCAAGATTGTAGTGGATTTCAGCGCTGCGCGGCGCGCATTGCACTCCTTTCTTGAGCTGCGTAATCGCCTCGCGGTCCTGGCCCTCCTTGTGCAACGCAAGCCCTAGGTTGTTGTAGGCATCACAATAATGAGGGTCCAAGGTCAGGGCACGCCGGAATTCTGAAATGGCCTCATCGTAGTGGGCCTCCCGCGCCAATGCCGCGCCCAGTTCACTGTGAAACGAGGGAGAACGAGGGTCGAGGTTGACCGCCCGACGCAGTTCGGTGACGGCGCCGGGATCAAACCTTTCCAAAAGGACAACGCCCAGGCCACCATGAGCTTCGGCGTTGCCTGGATCAAGCGCCAGAGCCGCCTGGTAGTCACGCAGCGCACTATCCAGATCTTCCAGTTGCCGATGCGCGGAACCTAGCGCCAGATGCGGTCTTACATCCCGAGGTTCAAGGGCGGCGGCAATCTGAAACTCGTGTATGGCTGCCGGCGCTGAACCCGTTTGTAAGAGCGCGGCGCCAAGATTCAAATGCGCTTCCATGAAGCTGGGCTTGAGCGCGATAGCCTCACGAAATTTGTCGCTTGCCGCCTCCGCCTTGCCTTGCTCGAGCAGGGATCTGCCTTCCTCGTAACGTAATGTCGCTGTATCCACCGACTGTGGCGAACCTCGAGAGGCCATGACGAACAATAGTGAAATGGCAAGCAGGAGCAGTTGCGCGAAGCCACATGCGGCCCTGGATCCGACAAACACGTGGAGTTAATGTACCTCCTTTTGTGGGTGTTATTTTATAATCCCGAATTCCGTAGTTGCGAGGCTCGATGAGGAGAAACCCCTCACCTGGCTCGCTACTCTCGCCACCCTCTCCCCACGGGAGAGGGCCGTCCACGACGATTGATTCCAGCCCTCTCCGTTGGGGAGAGGGTCCGCTGCCGGCGCTTTCACCAGCCGGAGCGGGCCGGGTGAGGGGTCACTTCCAAGGATTCTCAACTCCCGTTTTGTTCTCCCTCCTATCGAGTCAGGCAATTCCGATTCAACGAGTTGGTCTGGGAGTTCGAAGGCCGACTTCGGAATTCGGGATAGTTCGAGCAAGATTGAAAAGCCGCTTCACCGGAGCAGGACACAGTGCGAGAAAATAGAAAAGGCTCGGAAGGGCGGGGTGCAACCCTGCCCTTCCGAACCCGTCGCTCCTCCTGCCACGAGGTACTAGAACTCAAGCTTCAACGCAAACTGGATTTCCCGAGGAGCCCCCGCCGAGTATAAAATTTGCCCGGCATTTGGCGCCTGGATGTCGCTCACGGGACTGCCAAAAATAGGGGTGTTGCGGAAGTTAAAGAATTCCGCCCGGAACTGGAGGTAAGCGCCTTCGCGCAATTTCGAGAGTTTGAAGTCCCTTAACAGCCCGGCATCCCAGGTGGACGTTCTCAAACTTCGCAGGATGTTGTTCCCGGCGTTGCCATAGGTGTACAGAGTCGGGACCGTAAAGGCCGAGACGTCAAACTCGTCGGCGGGGGTCGGATTCGACAACATTCCACTCCCGATCCGGTTTGGGCGCACGGAAGTACCCGTGTTGGCAGGATCGCTACCCAGCGAGGGCGTAAACGGCTGCCCAGACTGAACCGTGAGAATACTGCTGAGCGACCAGCCATTCAGGATCCCACGGGCAGCAGCGGTGGTGCCCTTGTAGCCAGGAAATGCATAAACCGCGCTCGCGGTGAGTCGCTGTGGAATGCCTACCACTCCCCGTTCGAGCTCCGGGTGCAGAGGGTCCTCAACTGTATAGCCCTGATAGTCGCCGGCGATCGCGCCGCCCGCTTCGCCGTCGATAGTCTTCGACCACATATAATTCGCCAGCAGGTTGAGCCCGTGCCAGGACTTCGTCTCGGCCTTCAATTGCAACGAGTGGAAAGTGGAGTCGTCAATATTTTGTTCACTCCACCCCGTACCCCATATGGTCGTTCGAAGCCGACGAGATTGAATGCTTCCGGGCCCGGGGGTGGGCGTGTTCAAGGTATTTGCAAAGCTCAGGTGTGTGCCTTTGGTCGCCACGTAGCCGGCCTCGAACGATATCGCGTTATGGACCAATTTTTGCACTGTAAAATTCCAGTCCTGGTAGTACGGGGGAGCCCGGTGCGGGTCGATATCGAAAAACTGTATCGTCCCCAGGTCGGCGAGGGTCCAGGTGCCCACACCGATGGGGCCGAAGTAGTTGCCGAGAGTGTGGAAGTTGGTCGGCGTGTTATACACATCCGACGCATCGGCGATAAACGGCGGGTCGATAATCGAGTCGCTGATGATGCGGTTCCCCTGCTCTAAGACGTGGCTGAGACCGTAGCCGGCGCGCACCACCCAGCTTCCTCGCGGAGACCATGCTACGCCCAGGCGTGGCGAGAAGACGTCCTTGTGCAGGATGTATAGTGAGTTCGGCAGGCCCTGTTGGGCCGTGGTCTTAATAAGGTTGGCAAACAGGGGATACACAAACTGCGTGATCTGCTGGGCGGTCATGTCGATGTGGCCCTGCGCGTCGCCGTCCACGGTCAGCACGTTCGAATACGGATCGTATGACGCCATGGTGTTCTGCGGGGACCACGTCGGGTGCTGTAAGTTGTATTGGGTGCCGAAGGTGAGGGAGACGTGCGGCGTGACCTTCCAGGTGTCCGAAATATACAGCATCTGCTCGTCTTCCGCACTGCTCCAGAGATTGCGAGGGAAATCCCGTCCTGCCGAATAGGGAACACCCAACAGGTAATCAGCAAAGGCATTTCCGGTATAGTCGCCAGTAAAGTTGAACCTTCCGCGCGACCAGGCGGCGTTCGACGAACTGGTTCCATACTTCATTGCACTTCCACCGATCCTGATGGTGTGGGCTCCCTTGAGCCAGGTAAAGTTATCGTTGAGCATATACCGATTCTGGGGGGTGACTATGGGCCTCCAGAAATTCCCATTAAGGCCGGCATATCCCGAGATGCTTATACCCGGGAATCCAGGAAAGACCGCACTCGTCTGGTCGAATCCCGGAATGCCCGACTTTACCGTATAGTTCGTCCCTGCACCCTGCGGATACCCAGTGTAGTAGCTGCGATTGTACGAGATTCTCGCCTCGTTGATGATGGTTGGGCTAAAGTTGTGCACCCAGCCGAGGTTGGCGCGCTGGTCGCGAGCGTGGTCGTATTCGCCGCCCTGGTCCGGATAACTTCCGGGGGTATAGGGATTGATGTCATAGTACGAGTAACTGGTCGTCAGCGTGTCGGCCGGGCGAAGCTGGTAGTCCACCTTTACGTCAAACTGGTTGGCATGGTTTGTATCGTTCGGCGCCCAACTGTAGGTTCCGGCAGGGGTGTTCGGCAGAGGCATAAACTGCAGGAAATAGACTGCCGGGCCGGAGAAACTAGCGCTGGGGATCTGATTATTCGGGAAGGCAACCCCCGTGGCAGGGTCGATGATGGGCGCTAATCCGGAAAAATCCCCATTGCGCAAGGCCGCCGACGGCACCACGGGGTTGCCCGTCGTCCCTCCACGAACGCGGGTGCCTTGATAATCTCCAAAGAAGAAGGCGCGGTCCTTCTTGATGGGGCCGCCAATGGTGGCACCGAATTGGTTTTGCTTGAAGGGCGACACACTGTTAGCAAAGAAGTCGCGCGAATCGAGTTTGTCATTGCGGAGAAATTCGTACCCGCTACCGTGCAATTGGTTGGTGCCCGACTTCAGTACCACGGTAACCAGCGAGGCACTCCACGCGGAAGTTGTATCCAACACATTGGTCTGGACCTTCACCTCCTGGACGGCATCGGGCGCCGGCAAAATCGTAGTACCATCAAAATTCTGGTCGTAGGTATTGGTGCCTTCGACTTCGAACGAATTCGCCGACTGGCGCATCCCGTTCACACTGAGGGAATTGTTGGACAGTGCCCCCAGCCCTCCGGTCTGCACCAGACCACCCGGAGTCAACGCGGCTAACTGCACGAAATTGCGTCCGTTCAGCGGCAGGTCCGTCACTTGCCGCGCGTCCACCAATTGCCCCACCGTCGCATTTTCGCTTTTCAGCAGAGGTGCGGCTGCCGTAACTGTTACCTCCTGGGTTACGGAGCCCACTTTGAGAGCGAAATCCAACCGTGCGGTCTGATTGACAATGATGGTGATGTTGGATTGCCGGGCTACCTCAAACCCCGTTTTGGTAACCGTGGCTTCGTAGACGCCCGGCGGCAACTCCACCAATTCGTAGTTGCCGGCGTTGGAAGTCACGGCGGTTCGAGCTATATGCGTCCCCATGTTCGTGAGCACTACATCCGCCCCCGGAACAGCTGCGCCACTTTCGTCGGTGACTTGGCCGGTCAAACGGGACACTTGGGCAAATGCGACCGTGCTGGCAAGAGCGAGGAAGCATAGGAGCCAAACGAAGCTGCCTGCACAGCTCTCCAGGCACAAGAGGGTTGCTCGGAGAGTAAAACTCTTCGACGACCACATGTTATCCTCCTCAACGACTAATTAACCCAACGCCTGGTATGGGCTTCTGACCGCCGGGTCGATTCCCTTAGAACAACCCTTCGGTCCGCCCCAGTCTTGCCCCGGAAAAGTATCTTGGTCCCTCCAATAGAGCACGCAGTCCCTCCCCTGTCAAGCCCTCTGTGAGGGGAGTTTCCAGTCTATTGAACGGTTTTTCGGCATGTCGGCGGACGCTCCTTCCTTGAACTTGCCGATGCAGCTATACTCTCGGGTTACCTGAAGCATGACATGCGAGACGGGCTGTTCGGCACCCTGTAAGGGTCAGCACGAAGGGTTTGACGTATGAACATTAGCTATTTGAATAACCAAGAAGTTGATTCGTGGTCGTGGTGGTTGTCAATGATCGCTGTCGTTAAGCCTCAGGCGGCATCGAATCAGTCTTGCAATACCAAAGCAGTTCGGCAGTCAAGTCGTGGATAGCAGTCGACCATCGACCCAGCAATTTGATATGGTCGATAAACTGACGCGGAAACCATAGGTCACAATTTTGGGTGCTTTGATGACGCCAAAGTCTTGTATCTTGCTGATGTGCGAGCGGCGGCAAGCCCATCAGTGGCTCGGAGAATGGCACTTGAAACATTGGGAGCAATGGCTTGGTACGGCCGTCGCCTAGGGAGTCGACATCGCGCTGCTGCCCGAATTGTTGAACGGCTGTGCGCCCTCAAAATCAGCTTGATTTTGAGCACACACAGCAGCGAAGAATTCTAGCCCCGGATAAGATAGCCACAATGGGTCCGCCAGAGGTCCCGGGCTGAAAGCGGCGTTACAAAAAGTTGGCTCTCGCGCGGGTGTAGGCCCGGAGGAAGGAATTACTTCCTATTTAATCGGCTTACAATCGCGTCGGTGTCATACACGCATCCGCCCCAAACGCCGCCGCTCGCCTGAACCATCGCCGCCCAGAGGCGCGTATCCTCAGGCAGCGCCGGGTGCGGGCGCAAATCGGCCCTCGGCTCCCGCTGCGCCAGTCGCCTTGTGCCTTCCTCAACCCCAAACATCTCGTGCGCATCTCCCACCAGGTGGACCGACCCCACCAGATTCTTGCGATCGATCGCGATTTCGATGCGGTCGCCGTCCTGAACTTTTCCAATGGCCCCGCCGGCCAGCGCTTCGGGAGACACGTGCCCGATGCACGCGCCGGTGGAAACGCCGCTGAACCGTGCGTCTGTCAGAACTGCCACGTGCTTGCAGTGCGGAAGCTGTTTGAGCGCGGAAGTGATTTGGTAAATTTCCTCCATACCCGCGCCGGCCGGACCCGCACAAATCAGCACGATCACATCGCCCGCAGCCACACGACCTGCCTTGATGGCCTCAATTGCGGCAGCTTCCGTGGTGAAAACCCGCGCCGGGCCGACGTGTCGATAAGCGTCAGCGGGGCCAATGAGCGATGGATCGATAGCTGTGCTTTTGATCACCGAACCCTCGGGCGCGAGATTGCCCACGGGAAAGCAGACCGTTGAACCAATCCCTTTCGACCTCGCCTTATCTGGAGTCATGATGACGTCCTCCGGGTCGATACCATCCCGTTCGCGCAGGCAACGACGCAAATCCCGGCGGCGCCTGCTCGATTTCCACCAATCGAGGCTGGCGGCGAGCGTTTCGCCCGTCACGGTTTTGACGCTGGTGTCAAGCAGGCCCGCCCGCCGCAAGTGCAACATCACCTCCGGCACCCCGCCCGCCAGAAAGACCTGAACAGTGGCAAAGTTTCGCGGACCATTCGGCAGGGCATCAACCAAACGCGGCACCTGGCGATTCACCTCCGCCCAGTCGGAGGCCACTGGCCGGCATAATTTCGCGGCAAAAGCAATGGCGGGAAGGTGCAGCAGCAAATTGGTGGAACCGCCAAAAGCAGCGTGCAGCACCATAGCATTTTGAATGGACGCCTGCGATAAAACCCCGGAAATGCCGATTTGCAACTGATAAAGTCGCAACACCGTTCGAGCGGAGCGGCGGGCGGCATCGAGCCAAACCGGTTGGCCGGAAGGAGCCAGCGCGGTATGGGGCAGAGACAGCCCCAGGGCCTCGCCCACCACCTGTGAGGTGGCGGCAGTACCGAGAAAGTGGCAGCCGCCACCCGGCGTGGCACAGGCGCGGCACCCCACCTCGGCGGCGTAATCGACGCTGATCTGACCCTGGGCGTACCGCGCCCCGATGGTTTGCACCTTGGCGGTGTCTTCTCCCGACGTAGGCAGCAACGTCACGCCACCGGGCACAAGGACGGCCGGCAAATCCCCCGCGGAGGCGAGAGCCATCATCATGGCGGGAAGGCCCTTATCGCAGGTGGCGACGCCGATGACGCCTTTGCGGGTAGGCAGCGAACGCATCAGCCGGCGAAGCACGATGGCGGCGTCGTTGCGGTAGGGCAGGGAATCCATCATGCCGGTGGTGCCCTGCGTGCGGCCGTCGCAGGGGTCGGTGCAGGCTCCGGCAAAGGGAGTGGCACGCAGCGATTTCAGTTCCCGTGCTGCTTCTGCCACGAGGAGCCCCACTTCCCAATGGCCCGTATGAAAGCCGAGGGCAATAGGCTCTCCATTCTCCGCGCGCAGGCCGCCGTGGGTACTCAGAATCAGGAATTCCGGATCAAGCAGCCGCCCCGGGTCCCAGCCCATGCCCGCACTCTGGCTCAGGCCGAAAAGTGTACCGGAAGGTTCCGTGGTCAGCATTTCGGCAGTCAACGGCAAGGTGCCCGCCGGCCCCCGGGCATGGGTCGCCACTCGCGACAGAGCCGGATCGTCCGTCTCCAAAACCGAAGCAAGTGAAATCATAGTAATGGGACTTCCCTCCTTCGCTCTGGGTCATGAAGAAGGATTTTGAAGCACCCGTCCTGGCCTGTCAAATTTGTGCTCGTCAAAGGATGATTTGAGCCGGGTAGCCCATCGGTTCGGGCAGTGCGGAGGTTGCGACGTTCAGTGCCCGCGGCCGCTCTTCGAATTGAAGCCATATAAAACCCGCCACTAGATTTAGATCGATATCCATCAATCAACAGCCGCGGGCGAATCCGTCAGTTGTGGAGCGTAAGACAAATCGTGCCATCGCCACGACGAACTTAGGATGAAGTATGGCGGCATCCGGGAAGGTCTACAGCGGACTCCCGGTGTCAGCCTATGCAGATTCGAGCAACCCCATGCGCCAACCTGTCCGGAGAAGAAAGTCAGTGGCTGTCGTCAGGCCACAACTTGATCCATGGATCGAGCGCTGATCCCAATTTCGTTGTGCCTGTGAAAATGGAACTATCGGACTTGTCCCGCTGTCGATCTATTTCGTTCTGCAACGGCGGGACTCAATTTGATGAATTCGGCTACGTTCTGCCTTACTTCGCAAATGCGCACTTGCCAAGCACGAGCTCCAACAATCGAGGAGTCAAGTAGTTACGGGCAATGGTTCATCAGTCCTAAGACCCAACTCACTGATTTTCAATCAGTTGCTCTCCTCTCCCTATAACTCCTTCATTTTCAACAAACGCGTCCCTTGGTTTGCAAAAATTATGGCCGAAAAGTGACCTGTGAGGAAGGCGGCCTATGTGTGCTAAGCCATTTATTAATAACGAGTTGTTGAGCTGTGAGGGAATCTAACCCCCGACCTACTGATTAAGAGTCAGTCTGGTCTTCTTCCATAGTTTACATCTTCTCCCCTCCTTTCCATACACTTACATCAATTCTGGGAGTCTGCTTTCGCTCAAAAGTAGAACCTGTTTTCTTACACATAGATGGGGGAGTAGAGGGTTTTGTTACGGTTTCATTACGTTTCAGGCCAACGAACGCAAAGGCAATGTACAACTCAGTGACTTCTTGAACTTATCCTTCGTTTTCATAGACATTCTCGCTTTGTTCTCTCGATTATGGTGTCGCGCGGACCCGCCGTGTTTGCGATCCGCGGCCCGCCCCAGCGATCATGGAAAAGCCACAGACCGCAGAACCGCCGGTCTGCGCTACCAAACTTTTTGTACTTGTCCTTTGTTTTCATAGACATTCTCGCTTTGTTTCCTCGATTTTGCAGTCGATAAGTTGAGGAGTCGAGACGTTGGCGAGCCCTCCGCCGCCTTCCGGAGTGCGGCCCGTCGCTTGCGGTCGGCAATTGGTGTCCAATTCCTCGACCACGATCTGCCCATCTGCCTACCTGCCCTTGCTTTTGCACTCCTCGACTTCTCGACTGCACTTGGAGGCAGAAACCACAGGCTGGAACTACGGACGAAAACAGAAGAGGACTTTCTGGCATAGCGTACCCGACAGGCCCTGAGCGCCTTGTCCGACCTTACGCGGCGATTCTAGCACATATTACCACATGCGTCAAGTACCAACTAAGTCAACAACCCGGTGGCACCTCGGCTGGCGGAGACTTCCGTTGGTTGGAGTCTGGCGATGCCCTGGAGGGCGCCGCTGAAGTTGGGCTCTCCGCTTCGGGGGCGTTCAGACTTCTCCATTGACCGGCTTGACTCGGCCCCCCGACAAG
>Ga0209517_10003906_pt1 | contig 19912 bp, 16 predicted proteins | sample PeaSoiMetSII2010_FD_187695 | JGI IMG/M metagenome (GOLD analysis project Ga0209517, IMG submission 187695) | Peat soil microbial communities from Weissenstadt, Germany - SII-2010 (SPAdes) (version 2) | ecosystem: Environmental > Terrestrial > Soil > Wetlands > Peat | place: Germany...
GGCTACCATGTATCCGGAGTGTCTGTTGACGGGGCTTCGGTTGGAGCGGTCACCAGCTATACGTTTTCCAACGTGACGGCCACCCACACCATCGCGGCGACATTTGCCGTGGCGGCGACGAGCTATACAATCACGGCAACAAAAGGAACAGGCGCCTTACTAACGCCTTCCGGTACAATTACGGTAAAGTCCGGGGGGAGCCTAGGCTTTTCCATTGGAACCGCTTCCAACTACTATATATCCGAAGTGATAGTTGACGGGGTTTCGGTTGGGGCGGTAATCAACTACAAGTTTACGAACGTCACGGCCAACCACAGTATCTCGGTGATATGTACCACCCAAAGAAGCACCGGCGCGGCCACCGGCGCGGCGTTAAGCAGTACAGCGGTCGCAGACGCCGGACCTGCTCAAACGGTCGCCGAGGGTTCTACAGTAACGCTCAGCGGCTTAAATTCCACCGATGCAGGCGGACCGGGGATAGCATCATATTCATGGGTCCAGACCGGTGGAACGTCCGTAGTGCTTTCGAATCCTCATGCCGCAAGTACCAACTTCAGCGCCCCCAGCTGGAAAGAGGGCGCACTGAACTTCAGTCTTACCGTAACCGATAAAAACGGCTTGAACTCAACTTCTGCCTGTATCGTGAATGTGGTATCGAATACTATGCCGCCTGTGGCCAATGCCGGCCCTGATCAAACAGTCGGTGAGTGGACGATCGTTACATTGAATGGGTCGCAGTCTTCAGGTGATATTTCCTCCTACAACTGGAAGCAGATAGACGGTCCTCCCGTAGCGATTTCCGATCCAACGTTGGCTCAGCCCACTTTCGTTGCGCCTCTAATAACGAACGGGGTACCCGCATCCATGAGCTTCATGTTGACGGTAACCGATAGTTCCGGCCTGGCAACCACTGACATCTGTTTTGTGAATGTCACGTGGACTGATTTGCCGCCCCAGGCCATCGCGGGATTTGACCTGAATGCGAATGCGGGCAGTGTCGTAATGCTCGACGGGTCGAAATCGAGAGCTTTAAGCGGCGTCGCCGGATACCGTTGGCAACAGATAGAGGGAGCGCCGGTAACTTTATCGAGCCCGATATCCGAATCTCCCGAGTTTACCGCCAAGAGTGGGGCGGAGTACGGAAATACCTTGACCTTCAGGTTGATCTTGACGGATACGACCGGTATGAGGTCCAGGGCAAACGGAACGGTGAATGTGAAATCGGTGAATACCCTAATTATTGGGAGTTTTTAGCCATCATGGGTGAGGGGCTACAGGTTTTCGCCTGTAGCCCCTCACCCCTCACCCCTCACCCCTCACCCCTCACCCCTCACCCCTCACCCCTCCCCCCTCACCAAACCTGACGATAACATTGACTGGCGCGGCAGTCCCTGATAGGTTGCTTTGGTCAGGTCAGGATACGCTGGCAGATTGGGCGGCGATTTCACCACCGGGGTTTATGCCAATGAGGGACAGGAAGTGAAATCTTATACCGGTAGAGGGGACTTGGGCAGGACGGATCTTTATAGCGGTGAACGGGTCCCCAAAAATCATCCCAGGGTGGAAGCTTACGGAGACGTGGATGAGCTAAACTCGGTTTTGGGTGTTTTGCTGTCAGCTTTGCCGGAAAGCAAAGGGGATCTCAGGGCTCAAATCCTGCACATCCAGTCGCTTCTGTTTACAGCTGGAGGATGGCTGGCCACCACAGCCGATTCGCCGAAATTCGAAACCGTGGTTAATATCGCCGAATCCGAGACCAGGGTGTTGGAGAGATTTATCGACGGTATGGACCGTGAGTTGCCGCGTCTCAAAGAGTTCCTCATTCCCGGCGGGCACATTTCAGCGGCTTTTGCCCATGTTGCGCGAACCGTGTGCCGCAGGGCGGAAAGACATGTTGTGCTCCTGAGCGCCGAATCGGGCGAAGGGAGAGCGCATATCGAACTGATGGCATTGATTACGTTTCTAAACCGTCTTTCTGCATACCTGTTTACTCTTGCCCGGTATTTGAACCGGCTGCACGGCATAGGCGATGCCGCCTGGAAAAACTCCGATTCCGATTCTACATAGAGACTGGGTCACAAAGCCTCTGGTTCACATATTACCCCGTAAAGGCGGGCAGGGGCGGTGGGACCGCCGGCCCGGTTTGGCCACTCAACCCTCCGGCGGTCCCACCGCCATTATTCCCTTGACTTTGCGGACCGTACTGGGCCAGAATTCACCACAACGAGCTATTGGCAGCCCTCAAAAGGGGCCATAAGGGAAAACGGTGCAAAGCCGTTGCGGACCCGCCGCTGTGATCGGGGACGAAAGCCGCCGGTATGCCACTATCCAATGGGGTGGGAAGGTTCGGCGAGTAGGTTGATCCGAGAGTCAGAAGACCTGCCTGTAGCGTTATAGCCGCGCGTGCTCCCGTGGATTGGAACACGAGCTGGGCAATCCGAGGATAAAAACGGTTTCCCGGACCTGAAATTATGGGTTCGGGTTTTTTTTGTCTGTTTTCTGAAATGCTGATCGAGATTGGGAGAGCGGTATGGTCGATGGTGGGACTGTTGAAGACGGAAAAGAAGCAGGCAGGCTTCAAGAGGCTATAATACTTCTCGGACATGGAAGCCGGGTACCCGAAGCCGCAAAGGATATGGAGAGGGTGGCTGCCCGTCTTCGAGAGAAATATGGTTATCCGGCGGTCGAAGTATGTTTTATGTCAAGGATCGGGCCTCACTTTCCGGAGGTTTTTGAAAAATGCGTGAATCTTGGTGTTACAAAGGTGCTGGTGATTCCCTATTTTTTGCATTCGGGGCTGCATCTTGTGCTGGACCTTCCTGAAATGCTCCAGGAGCAGGCGCGCAGATTTCCTTCCGTTACACTGCAAATGGGCCGGGGGTTCGGGTTCGATGAGATGCTGGTCGATCTGATCCGCACAAGGATCGAGGAGACGAGAAGTTTCAAGGATGTAAGGGAAATGGAACTGCCTCCGAAGGAATTGTACCCTTTGCCGAAAGGACAGTGCGAGTTCGTCCCCGTACCTCCCGAGGATGAGCGTTGTTTGGCCTGCAAGGGCACAGGCAAGGCAAAAAGAGGCTGAAGCAACAGCAGGCTGAAGGCTGTGAACCCTCACCAGGTTCGGGTTCCGCGTTGAACCTTCGCCCCCACGTTAAACGCATATAGTTCGGCGTTCGATCTTTTGTGAGGACGCAGGCAGTACCTAAAACCCTTCAGCCTAAACCCCTTCAGCCTAGTTTAAAGGTGTATATGAGAATCAATCGCCGCTTCCGGACCGTTATTGCTGCAATTACGTCATTGATTTTGCTGTTCTTGCTATTTTCGCTAAGTGATGCCCCGGCGTATGCGATGCATATCTCCGAGGGCATTCTGCCTGCCTGGTGGGCAATACTGTGGTTCGCTGTATCCATGCCGTTTCTTTTTCTGGGGCTGCGTCAATTGCGCATTCGCGGGCTGCACAATACGCAGCTCAAACCCATGATCGGATTGATCGGAGCTGCGGTGTTCATAATTTCCTGCATGCCGATTCCAGTGCCTACGGCCGGTTCATGTTCTCATCCCTGCGGGACGGGAATTGCCGCCATTTTCATCGGCCCTCTCCTGACTGTGGTCGTGACCAGCGTTGCCCTGGTGCTGCAAGCCCTTTTTCTGGCGCACGGAGGGCTTACCACACTGGGCGCCAACGTTACCTCGATGGGAATCGCCGGCGCCTTCGTCGGCTACGGTACATTTATTCTGGTCAGACGGCTGTCGGGCAGATGGTGGATAGCAGCTTTCCTGGCAGGTCTTTTGTCGGATTGGGCCACGTACTCGGTCACCTCTTTTGAACTCGCCACCGCTCTTCACGGCAGTGCTCCCTTCGGTAAATTTTTCCTGACCGTGCTCGTTGCGTTCATGCCAACCCAGGTCCCGCTCGGAATTCTCGAGGGTTTTCTCTGTGTGGGCGCTTACCGGTTTATACTGACGCGGAAGCCCGAATTGCTTAAAACATTTAGCGATAACATTGCTTAGGGAGTTTATGAAAATAGCGCTTGCGACCGGCCTGATCATTGTTCTGGCCCTGGGCATCTATATAGGTCTGCGGGTCTCCGACTCCAAGTGGGCCGGGGTTGACGAGTCGGTGGTGGAAAAATTCGCGGTAGAGGCAAACCATCCTCCATGGGAGCCTCTGATTAACATCGAACGAGGTGACTTGCCTCTTTTGCTGTTTCTTTTAGCTGGAGCGGCAGGGGGGTTCACAGCCGGTTATTATTTCCGGAGTTTATTCCCACCCAAGGGCAAAGGGTAACGGTTTGAAACCGGTGTTTGAGCTTTTCTCGGATATTTTTGCTTATCGGGATAATACGCTGACCCGTATCGATCCACGCGTAAAGCTCGTGCTTGCCGCTCTTGCGATCATCGGCATCATATCATCCGCCGAATTTGCATTTCCACTCGCAATTTTTGCAGCCGGCCTGGCCGGACTGCTTTGGGTCCGGATACCTGCCAGGCTGATACTGGTCAGACTTGCGGCCCCTTTGGGAATTGCCGTGGTCCTGATCCTGCTGCAGTCTTTGCTCATTGGTTCGACCCCGCTTGTCAGCGTCTCAGTGTTTAAATGGAAGCTGGACGTAATGCGAGAGGGCCTTCTGCACGGTTCTTTGCTGGGCACTCGCGTTCTGGGTTCAGTTAGCGTGCTGCTGCTTTTGAGCTCTACCACCAGGGCGCACCAGATCTTTCATGCCCTGCGCTGGTTTGGCGTTCCAAAAGGATGGGTAGAGGTGAGCATGCTCATGTACCGCTATATTTTCATGCTCATGGATCAGGCCGGTAACTTCATGGATGCCCAAAGGGTGCGGCTCGGGTATTCCAGCCTCAGGCGTTCTTTATCTTCCTCCGGTCTGCTGGCGGGAACAGTGCTCAAAGCCGCAATGGACCAGGGAACCCGCACCTGTGAGGCAATGGAGCTTCGAGGATACAAAGGCTATATTCCCTTCGGGACCCTTGAGCGCATTTCTCCGAAGGATCTGTGCATTTTAGGCCTGGCCTCGGGAGCGATTGTGATTGCATACATCTGGCTGGAGTGGAGAGTTTTATGAAAGTCCCTATGGCCGTTGAGACATCAGGTGTATGCTTTACCTATCAGGAGGGAACGCAGGCGCTAACGGACGTGGACTTTCGGGTCAGGCAGGGCGAGTTTGTGGCAATGCTGGCCTCGAACGGTTCGGGAAAGACCACCCTTATAAAAGTGCTTGTCGGCCTTCTAAAGCCACAGAAGGGGCAAGTGCTGATAGCAGGGCACAACATCTGCGATACTTCTCCCGCAGAGCTTTATCAGCGCATTGGCCTGGTATTCCAGAATCCGAACGACCAGCTTTTTTCGGCCACGGTCGAAGAAGATGTGGCTTTCGGGCCGAGGAACCTGGATTTGCCCGAAGCGGAGGTGGAACGGCGGGTATCCGAGGCACTTGAATCTGTGGCAGCAACGGATTTGCGAAACAGGGCCATCCATCATTTGAGTTTTGGAGAGCAAAAGCGTGTGGCCATGGCCGGTGTGCTGGCAATGAAACCTGCAATCTTGATCCTCGATGAACCCACCTCCGGTCTGGACCCCGCCGGAGAAGATCTGATGATGCGGCTCCTGAACAGGCTCAACCGCCGGCAGGGCATCACAGTGATACTTGCCACTCACCTTGTGGACATGCTGCCCCTTTTCGCAGACCGAATCTATGTGCTGAACAGGGGCCGGGTCTTGAGCCATGGAGAGGCCGAACAGGTATTTGGCGACTCTGATATGCTAGACAGGGCAGGGTTGCGTCTACCCTATATTTCCACCCTGCTCGACGAGATGAAACGCTATGACGGAGTGCCGATCAACGGTCTGCCGCTTACTGTTGGGGAAGCGCGAAAGCGCCTCATGGAACTGATACCCGACGAGGTTATCGTTAAGCGCATGGAGAAGAGCAATTAGGAATTACGAATTAGTAATTTCATGCTCCCATGGGACACCCTGAAACCATGAAAAGATCCGTAGAGTGGGCTGAGCGGAGCGCAGCCCACCAAGTCTTTCGAGACAGAAATCAGGAATTTGCGGCGGGAAGCGGTGAGCGGGAAGTGAAAGGCAGTATTTTGTTATGAAATTGGGAGTTCTTTATGGAATAGGAGTCGGCCCGGGTGATCCCGAGCTGATGACCGTCAAAGGGGCGAGGGTCCTTGAACGGTGCCTCCATGTTTTCGTTCCGAAGGCGCGAAGCGAGAACGGCAGCATCGCTCTCGCCATCGCAAACCGGTATTTGAGGGCCGATTGTCGAATACACGAACTTGTCTTCCCCATGAGCGCCGATAGAGACGAGCTTTCTCAGCACTGGGAGCAAGCGGCTCAAAGAGTTGCAGATGTGGTTGGCATGGGAGAAGACGCTTGCTTCCTGACCCTGGGTGATCCTCTGCTGTATTCCACCTATATTTACCTGGTCAGAGCTTTGCGCAAACAACTCCCCGGACTCGATGCGGTCACCGTCCCAGGGATACCCGCTTTCGGCGCCGCAGCCGCTTTGGCTGAATTTCCCGTAGGCGAGGGCAAGGAACGGGTGGTCATCGTTCCAGCTTCCGATGACCTGGATGCTATCCGGGAGGCGCTTGCCGGAGGTGGGACAGTAATCCTGATGAAGGTCGGCAGGCGGCTCGGCATGGTCCTCGATTTACTTGAACAGACAGGTTTTCTGGACAGTGCGGTATTTGTGGCTCGAGCCGGACAAGATGGTCAGCAGGTCGAGCACAACCTTCGCCTGCTGAGGCAGCAAAAGCAGGAGGCGGATTACCTCTCTATCCTTCTTGTACACACAGGATTGCACAACGGTGAATCCGTCCTGGCGAACTCCCCGAAATAAAATGAAACAACCCCGGGGGGGTCCCATTGACAAAATAAGGTGATTCTTTTATACAGCAACACCAAGAAACAGGTTTGGCATCCGAGTGCTGGCATCCGTGCCATAAAAGGGAAACCGGTGAAATTCCGGTACGGACCCGCCGCTGTGATCGGGGACGAACGCCGCGCGAAAGCCACTGCCCTTTGTCAGTTGGGCGGGAAGGTGCGGCTGGTAGGGTGATCCGAGAGTCAGAAGACCTAACATTCGGTGTGCACCTGGGGAGATGGTAAATCCTCCGGCGTTGGATATTTGTGCGCCCGGGGGTTTTTTTTGCCCCCGGCGCGAAATCAATGTCTTCGGGGCGTCCCGGCCAAAAGATGCAGGGGCCGCGCAGGGCTTTAGCCCTGTTCCAACAATTGGGAGAAAAATCATGGCTACGCAAGTCGAACAGGCAACGAAGGGAATTCTTACTGATGTGATGCGCGAGGTCGCTTCCCAGGAAGGGCTCGATCCGGCAATAATCCTCGAGAGGTTCGCCGAAGGCCAGATCGTGGCGCCTCAGAATACCAACCGTCCCACCCGGGTGGTCGGTATCGGAATGGGGCTTCGTTCCAAAGTCAACGCGAGCATCGGCACCTCGACCGACATTGTGGACATCGAGGCCGAAGTGAGAAAAGCCAGGGCCGCCGAGGCGGCGGGGGCTGACACTCTCATGGAGCTTTCCGTTGGCGGGGACCTGGATAAGGTTAGACGAGAGGTCCTGGCGGCAGTGAGTCTTCCCGTGGGGAACGTGCCTCTTTACCAGGCCTTTTGTGAAGCTGCGCATCGTTATGGAGATCCAAACAAGCTCGATGAAGAACTGCTTTTCGATCTTATAGAGCAACAGTGTGCGGACGGGATCTCTTTTATGGCAATCCACTGCGGGATCAATCTTTACACAATCGAACGGCTGGAGAAGCAGGGGTATCGCTACGGGGGACTTGTGAGCAAAGGCGGGACCTCGATGGTGGCATGGATGCAGAAAAATAAGCGGGAAAACCCTCTGTATGCCAAGTTTGACCGTGTGGTGGAGATTTTAAAAAAGTATGACGTGGTGCTCTCGCTGGGCAACGGACTGAGATCCGGGGCCATAGGGGATTCCTTCGACCGGGCCATGGTCCAGGAGTTGCTCATCAATTGCGAACTGGCCGAGGTCGGCCGCAAGATGGGCTGTCAAATGATGGTGGAAGGTCCGGGACATGTGCCTATAGACGAAATAGAAGCAAACATCATTTTGCAAAAAAGGATGAGCAACAACGCGCCATACTACATGCTCGGGCCGATTCCAACGGACGTGATGGCGGGTTACGATCATGTGGCCGCGGCCATTGGAGCGGCCTTCAGCACGCGGTACGGAGCGGATTTGATCTGCTACATCACGCCTGCGGAACACCTCGCTCTGCCCAATGAAGAAGATGTCATAGAGGGCGTACGGGTCGCCCGTGTCGGGGCCTATATCGGAGATACCGCCAAGTATCCGAACCGGATGAGGGGCAGGGACATGGCCATGGCCAAGGCGCGCAGGGACCTCGATTGGGACGGACAATTCACCAATGGTTTTTTCCCTGAACAGGCCAAGGCAATCCGCGACAGCCGATCCCCGCAGAACAAGAATGTGTGCACCATGTGCGGGGATTTCTGCGCTAACAAAGGGTCCCACGAGCTTTTCGGCCATCTGCTCCCGGGAACAAAGAAACAGTAGAAATGCAATTAGGAATTAGGAATTAGGAATTAGGGATTGAGGGATTGAGGGATTGGAAAAGACGTCACCCCGGCGAAAGCCGGGGTCCAGTGTTTTGCTCTAAAAATAGTTCAAAATATTCGTTAAGGCTCTGGGTTCCGGCCAACGAAACTGTGTCGCGATTCAAAAAGTGCTCGGACAAATCGTACTGAGCCAGTTTTGCTTCCCCCTTTAGAAAAGGGGGGGAAATAAGTGAATCAGAGACTTTACGACACAGTCTCCAACGCTGGAATGACCGAATCACCCATCCTTTTAAAGGTTTTTCCCCGCCATCGGGAACTTTTTCAGCAACCTGTCAAATTCCTGAATTCTGTAATCGGGAGTTTTGATTTTATTTCCTAAATTCCTAAATTTCGGTATTGAGGGTAATGAAACTGCCGCATCAAAACGCAGACATTGCATCCGAAAGCTTCCAGCGACTCGAAGATCTGGCTGTTGCATACTGGTATTCAGAGGTGCTCTTTACCTCATTGGAATTGAACATCTTTGGACTCCTGGCGGATTGCCCGGCAACGGCCGGTCAACTTGCAGCAAGAACCGGATACGATGCCGACGCACTGTCGCGATTTTTGGTTGTTTTGGCCGCATTGGGATTGGTCGTCGAGTACGAGGGGGCCTTTTCCAGCGGACCCCTTGCTCTAAGATATCTTACGCCGGGAACGAGCGCTTATTTGGGGGATTTCCTGCTCTACAGGCGCTATCTGAGTTCTCACTGGCAAAGGCTTGGGCCAAGAATACGCGATGGGGTTCGCGCCAACGAGCGCTCGGCGGAGGAACCCGCCGAAAAGTTTAAAGAGCGGACGCTGGCATACGTGAGGGCCCTCGACCTTCAGGCTCGGCTCAAGTCCGCCGAATCCATGGAATATCTCAAAGATATGATTGAGCCGTCCCCCCGCCGGCTTCTCGATGCAGGCGGCGGGGCAGGCGCCTGGTGCCGCGCTTCGCGAGCGCAATGGCCCGGTCTTAGTGCGGTCCTTTTCGAGCTTCCCGATACTATTGCGGCCGCCCAGAAACTTTACCCGGACCCCAGGACATGGGAAGGGATCGAAACGGTTGCCGGATCAGTTCTGGAGCCATGTATAGGGGGAAAAGGGTTCGACCTTATACTTCTTTCCAATATCATCCATGCCTACAGTCCTGCCGAGGCGACCGGGATTGTGAAGAATTTCGCGGCTCTTCTTGCTCCCGGAGGGACGGTTGTTGTGCATGACTATCTTGGAGACCTGCACGGCGCCGATCCTGTAAAGGGTGCGCTCTACGATCTTCATATGCTTATAAATACCTATAACGGGCGCGTCTACAAGCACGAGGAAATGCTGGAGCTGTTAAATGAGGCTGGGTTGGGAAACGTGCGGTTTTTTCACCTGCAAAGCGACACGTCGCTTTTTCTTGCAAAAGCAGGGTCTTATGAAGTGGGCAGAGGGAGTTCCCTTGCCGCCGCCGCAGGTTTGAGTGGCGAACCTGGCCGGCGGTCCCACCGCCTTCGGCAGGTCCCGCATTCCGACATGCTTGCCGCAAAAGCAAAACGGCTGGGATTTGGTTTTGCCCGCGTTATAGAGACATGCGATATTGCGGTCGAACCCTGGGTGCGGCTCAAATGCCGGTTCGGCTGTCCTCTCTATGGCAAATCTCTTTGCTGTCCGCCTGCTTCCTTGAATGAACAGGAAATGGGCAATTTGATCGCCGGGTATCGGCATGCTCTTCTGGTTCAGGGTACCCCGCCCTCCCATCTTTTTCATGAAAGCCTCCTGGCGCTTGAACGGGCCGTATTTCTAGCTGGATATCCGGAGGCGCTGGCTTTCGGGGCCGGCCCATGCCCGGTCTGCCCGGAATGTCCCGAGGATGGACGCTGCCGTTTTCCGGAAAAGGCCAGGCCCTCCCTGGAGGCCTGCGGGGTGGATGTCTATGAGACAGCCCGGAAGGCCGGTCTTTGCCTTAACCCGGTTTCACATCGACTGGGCTATGTAAAATATGTCGGCCTGGTGCTATTTAATAAGAAAGGAAGCGATGCGAATCCTGCTGGTCCAGGCAGTATCGACGCATGATTGTGGTGAGAAGGTTTTCCCTCTGGGTCTAGCCAGGCTGGCGGCGGCGATCGGGCGTGAACACGAGGTCCGGGGCCTGGATCTTAACCTCGATCCATTTCCGTGGCCCGGTCTGGTAAGCGCACTGGAGGCGTTGAGACCCGATGTGGTCGGTATTTCCTTTAGAAACCTCGACCCGCTCGCGGGAAACCTTATCTCCTTCGTTCCTCACCTCAAGACCCTCGCAATCCTGATCAGGCAACATGCTCCCAAGGCGGTTGCCGTCCTCGGCGGGTCGGCTTTCACGCTATTCGCCAGGCGCCTTATGGAGGAGGTGCCCCAAATTGACGTCTCCGTCCAGGGTGAAGCAGAGGCCATATTCCCACTGCTCCTTGAAAACCTTGGAGCACTGGACGCAGTCCCGGGGGCTATATGCAGAAAAAATGGCGGGTTAGCGGCTAATAACCCCGAAATCCTCTATTGTTCGAATCTCGATTCCCTGCCTTTGCCCGACTGGCGCACATTTATGCCGCCCGATTACCAGGACCTGAACAGGTACGTTGCCTTTATGGGGGTTGAAACCAAGCGCGGATGCCCGAACAATTGCAGCTACTGCCTCTATCCGGTGCTCCAGGGGCGGCGTATGAGGCTGCGGAGCCCGGAGCGCGTTGCCGATGAACTGGAAACACTACAGCGCGATTTCGGCATTCGAAGCGTCCACTTTACCGATGCTGTGGTTAATCAGCCGCAGGAGCACCTCGGGGCAATATGCAAGGAAATTTTGAGGCGAAAACTCGATATTGGATGGACAGGGTTTTTCCGTGAAGATACTCTTTCGGAAAAAGAACTGGATCTCTACAGGAGGGCAGGTCTTACAACGCTCTACTTTTCCGCAGACGGGGCTTCCGAGTTTATGTTGAAGCAGCTTGGGAAAAACCTAACTATGGAACAGGTTCTCCATGCCGCTAAGCTGGCTGCCCAAAGCGGGATTCTAACCGTATATCATTTTCTCGTGAACCTGCCCGGAGAGACACGGGATACGGTGGACCAGTCATACCGTTTGCTGGACAGGCTTTTTTCGCTCCATGCATCAAAAGCAAATCTGGGGGCCATAGTGATCAATAACTTGAGGTTATACCCGGGAACGCCCCTAACGGAAAAGATCCTGCGAGACCGCCTCATCGACCCGGACCATGACCTTCTTTACCCCACTTATTTCAATCCGCCGCCTTGGGACAATCTCCGTCATGAAATGGCGGCATTTTGCATGAGCCGGGGCGCGCAGAGTTATCTTTCGGCAATGAGGGATAAGGAGCGAACGGAGCCATAACACCAACGTCCCACCTTGCGCTGGCTGAGACAGGGGGGATTTTTCTTGCCGCCGCCGAAGGCAGCGGCCAACCTGGCCGGCGGTCCCACCGCCCTGGAAACTATTCCATGCGCGTTTTGTTGCTTGAACATCCACGGGAGGTCTCCAAGGCCCACTTCAACGATATCGCCAATACGCCGCTATGGTCATGTCTGATGACCGGTTATGCCGGCGCCTGTCTGCTTCAGGCCGGTTTCGAGGTGGACATTGTCGATGCGGCGCGCTGGAAGTTTGCTCAAACCTTGGAGTACCTGCTGAGCAAACCCTTTCCGGATATGTTGGCCGTACACGCAGTGTATTTCTGGGAGAGGACCGGATCTCTTTTTGAGTTTTTCTCCGATCTGCGAAGCTTCGGATTTGATGCCCCTATTTGCCTCTATGGTTTTTTCCCGGGACTTGTTTGGAAAGATATCCTGGAAAGCTCTGCCGCGGTTGATTATGTGGTGGTCGGGGAACCGGAACAAACCATGGCCGAACTGGCTCGATGCATCGAGGCCGGGATCGATCCCGGCGTGGAGGGCGTTGCTCTGAGGTTGGGCGGGCAGGCGTCTTTTCCGCGGATGCGGCCTCCGGTCGAATCGCCCGACAGGCTTTCTTTTCCGCTGAGGCCATCGCTTGAATCGGTGGAAACCGCAAGTGTTCTGGCCAGCCGGGGATGTTACAACCACTGCTCTTTTTGTCTCGTTCCCGCCCTGGACCAGGGCAAGACCGTGTGGCGGGGACGCTCACCGCAAAACATCGCTTCTGAAATCTCCGAACTCGTTTTGCTTGGGAAAAGGGACTTCTATTTTGTAGATCCCAATTTTGTGGGGCCGGGAAAGGAAGGGAAAAAAAACGCGATAGATCTGGCGCGGCGTTTGGCGGATTTCCAAATCACTTTCGGTATGGAAACCAGGGCAAACGATGTATCGCCCGGCCTCATGCGGGAACTGGCAAATGCCGGGCTTACAAGGATGCTTTTGGGGATCGAAAGCGGAAGGTCAAACGTTTTGAAGCGGCTTGGCAAGCATACGAGCGTCGCAGGCAACGAAGAGGCCATAGCTGCCGTACGTGACGCCGGCCTGGAGCCTGAGATCGGTTTTATCATGTTCGATGCCGCCAGCACAATTGCAGACATTTCGGAGAACCTTCAATTTCTTAAGCGCAACAGCCTCCTGGACCGCCTTGGGAGGACCGCCAACCTTCTATATCACGATCATATTGCATTCAAGGGCACTCCCGGTTACCGGGCCGCGTTTGAGCAGAATATACTCCTTCCGCGGGGTTTGTTCGGGTTCGAAGGGCTGCTGCTCTACAAGGATTTCAGGGTGGGGTGGATGGCTGAGCTCATGAAGAAGGTCTGTCTATTCATCCTGATGGAAATGGGAGACCCTTCCTCGCCTGTTTACTGGGCGCATGAGTCTGTGCAGGGCGAGCCTTACAGGGCTGTAAACGATCTGCTCGTCGAGGTATTCGAAAGGCTGTCCGGTGTTGCGGAAAAACTCGATTGCCTGCCCGACCCGTGTTGGACCGAACAGAAGTTAGCCGGGATAACGGATGAATTGCGAGGCATGCTCATAAAATCTCCGAAAACGGATTACCTGCCTAACTTCGTTCCTGGTCAGGGGCCATGTGTCACGGGTCAAGGGTCGAAAACCGAAAGGCCCTCCTCGAAATTTCAAACTCACAGATTCTCTGCTTGCCTCAAGAGAAGATTTCCATTCCGCCTTGGGACTACTTCGTATATCCTTCCGGCAGGTATTGTTCCCAACATCCTTTTGCTGGGGCAATTTTTCGATGAGGTTGAAGTCGTGCTGTTCGAAAGCGGCCATGAAAGCGATCTGCCCACGCCAGGCGAGATTCGCGAAATGGCCCGTATTGCCTCTGATTTGGACTTCACTTACAACGTGCACCTGCCCTCGGACCTGTTTTTTGGAGATCGCGACCGGGCTTTGAGACAAAAATTTTGTGAGACGGCTTTTTCATTTTTCGAAAGAACCCTTCCCCTTGCACCCACCTGCTATATTTTGCACCTGGAAAGAAGAAACGCAGATCGAAGCATGGATCCTGATGGAGCTGCATGGGAGGAGCGGGTGCGGGAGTCGCTCGAGACCATGCAGATGAAAGGGATCAACTTGAAAGGGCTTGCCGTGGAAAATCTCGAGTATCCCCTACAGCGTATTTACCCGCTGGTGGAAGCCTTTGATATGTCCTTTTGTCTCGACATAGGCCACCTGCTTCGATACGGGCATAATCTGGAAGAGCAGATGTCAAAATATCTGAAAATGACATCGATGGTGCATCTGCACGGGGTCAATAACCGAAAAGATCACGCTGGACTCGATCACATTTCGAAAGCGGATTGGGGCAGTATCTGCGGCGCCCTTGAAAAATACAGCGGGGGGGTTTCTATCGAGGTCTTTTCGCAAGGTGATTTGGCTGTCTCAGTTGAGAGAATGAAGGAAATGAAAAGTTTCTCGCTAAAGGAAAAAGACGATGGACCTTGAGCAAATCGTAAAACAGATTCAACCGATCCGGAGCGAATGGGTGGAAAAAGCGCGTGAACATACGGCACGTCTTGCGATACCTCCTCGTGCCCTGGGCCGGCTGCACGATATTGCGGAACGGATTTGCGGCATCTCGGGCGCCCTGGAGCCCGATGTCGCCTCCAAAGCCTTCCTGGTTATGGCCGGGGATCACGGGGTCGTATCCGATGGGGTGAGTGCGTTCCCGCAGGAAGTGACCGGTGAAATGGTGAAGAATTTTTTGAGGGGCGGCGCCGGCATCAACGTTTTGGCTCGCCAGGTGGGCGCCAGGGTCTTTGTGGTGGACATGGGAATCATTGCCGATGTTGACCCTGGTCACTGTGAGGGCGACAACCGGTTGCACATATGCAAGGTGGGTCGGGGCACCGGCAACATAGCCCGGGGACCGGCAATGACACGCTCCCAGGCCGAGCAGTCTGTCCTGCAGGGCTTCAAAATAGCCTCGGAACTTTTTTCTGCCGGCGCCCAACTCCTTGGGACCGGGGATATGGGAATCGGCAATACTACGCCCTCAGCCGCACTGGGCACGGCGCTGACCGGAACGCCGGTAGATCAGATGGTGGGCCGTGGGACGGGGATCGATGATAATGCCCTTAAAAAGAAACGGGAGATAGTCCGGCGGGCTCTTGATATTAACCGCCCCAACCCCGAAGACGGCCTTGATGCTCTGGCCAAGGTGGGAGGTTTTGAAATCGGGGGTATCGCCGGGTGTATCCTTGCCGGCGCCTGGCACAGACGGCCGGTGGTTATTGACGGGTTCATCTCGACGGCTGGCGCGCTTGTGGCTCACTCTTTGTGCCCCGCCGCCATCGATTATGTTTTTGCCGGGCATTGCTCGCAAGAAGCCGGTCATCGGAAGATGCTCGATTATCTTGGGCTCGAGCCTATACTCGACCTGCGGATGCGCCTTGGAGAAGGCACCGGCGCCGCCCTGGCAATGGGCGTAATCGAGGGTGCGGTCCGCGTCTTTAAAGAAGTGCTCACTTTTGAGGATGCCGGAGTCTCCAAAGAGTGATCAACTCAAAACTGAAAACTGAAAACTGAAAACTCATGCGCCGATTCACAATTGCTCTTACGTTTCTGACCATCTTTCGTGTGCCTGTTGCCGGGGAGATATCTCCATCCGATTTGGGGAGCTCTTACTCCTGCTTTCCTGTCGTGGGCCTGCTTATCGGTCTTATGACGTCAGTGATTGTGGTGCTGCTCCGGGCTGTTATGCCTGCGCTTCTGCTTGCCGCCTGGGCATGCGCCCTTATGGCGTTCGTCACTCGTGGGTTTCATCTGGATGGACTGGCGGATTTGGCCGACGGGTTTGGTGGGGGATATACTCCTGAAAGGAGACTTGAAATCATGAAAGACAGCGCAACGGGGGCATTCGGCTCCATTGCGCTCTGTTTGGTTCTCCTGCTCAAGACAAGCGCCATTTACAGTCTTATCCTGGGAAAGGCCTGGCTTGCTTTGGCGATTGTTCCGGCCCTGGGCCGTTTTGCGATTGTTGTCTGCGCATATAAAAGCTCGTGTGCACGGACTGGAGGTCTCGCCAAATCAAGTATCGAACACGTGAGTCAAAACTCCATGCTCATCGCCGCCTCCTTTGCCGTAGTTTGCAGCTTGCTTATGGTCCCGAAGTTCGCCCCGGTTTTGCTGGGGACCGCAGTCCTGACCTCGCTTCTGATCCGATGGCTGGCGCACCGGTTACTGGGCGGCATTACCGGAGATGTGCTCGGCGCGGTAAACGAGATTGCAGAAGTTCTTCTTTTTGCGCTGTCCGCTTGTTTTTTAGATTATCTGCATTAACTTTGAGACAATTTTTATCACTTTGAGAAAATTTTTATGGCGCAGAAACTTTTTTACAAAATTTAATTTGACTATCCGGTAAAAGTATTATAGGCAAGAAGCTGCGGCGGCTTATGCCGAAAGGGGCTGTATATCCGGCCTGAGTTGCTGCGGATTTTATGTTTGGTCCCTCGCCGGAGGCGGATTTTGTAAGTGGGGCTTCGATCGGGCGAGGGTTTGGCTGATACCCGAACTGGAAGGAGGTGCTATCGGAAGTCCGCACGTGAGCGGGCGCAAGGCAGAACCAGTTGGAGGGGTCCAATTTGCTGGCCCTGTTTTGAACAGATTTAACTTTACCGATTTGAGGGGGAAGAGATGAAGAAATTATTATTGGCACTGTGTTTGGTTATGGCAGTGGTGACGGTGGTTACCCCTGCTTTCGCAGAAGAACTGTGGGATTTCCACCTTCGCGGCGTTAACGAAGGACTGGCTGCCGGAGCTGTGCCTCCTGCGGGATTCTATTTCATTAACGACTTCTATTGGGCTCCGTCATACAAGCTTTACGGCGCAACGGTTAATGGCTCATATAACTCTTCAGTAGCTAATTCCAATATCAAGCTTGCCGGGTATGTCGATGTTCCCGTCCTGCTGTGGTCGTCCGGGATTAACCTTTGTGGCGCAAGTTACGCGGCGGCCATTCTTCAGCCGTTTGACTTTACGAACCTGAGAGTCAATACAACTGAATTTACCAATACCTTAACTCAAGGCTTCAATAGCTGGGAATCCGGCAATCAATGGGGCGCATACAATACGATTATCGTTCCGGTTATTTTGTCCTGGAAGCTTTGCGATTTCCGTGTCAAGGGCGCTCTTGAGTTTGGTCTGAACGATGGAACGACCTCGCCCGGGAACAGCTTGGCGGGCGGCCCTGCTGCTGGTAACCCATTTTACCAGATTGGTGGTGCGAAACTCGCAGGCAGGGACGGCAACATTTACGCCTGGTCCAGCAACGATAATTGGCAGATTACGCCCAATGTCGGTATAAGCTGGCTGCATGCCGGTTGGAATATCAGCGCCGACTTGTACTACACCTGGTACACCAAAGACACCGACACCAACTATCAAAACGGTGACGAGTTTTCTGCAGATTATACCATCACCTATACCTGTGGAAAATGGACCTTCGGTCTTGGCGCCGCTCAGCAAAATCAGATTCAGAACGACAAGTTTAACGCCGGAGACGGTTTTGGCTACATTAGCCAGCCGAACACCAAGGCCGCGAACTATGAAATGGGCCCGATCATCGGTTACAATTTCGGCCCTTGCAGCCTGATGTTTACGTACAACTTCGCGCTTGAAACCCAAAATGAGGTCGGCGGCGACTGGTGTAACCTTCGCCTCGTGGTTCCTCTCGGGAATCCCTGCCCGATTAAGTAAACGCAGTTAGCTCGACAGGTAATACGATTGCGCCCCCCTTGGGGCGCAATCATGAATCACTCGGCGTGCCGGCTTCAAAAGCGGCGCGCCGAATTTTTTGCCTGAACGAACCATTACCAGCTGCGCTCCGGCCCAGAAGCACTGCCCGGGCAGACTGCGAGACACAGAGAGCACAGGGCGGTGGGACCGCCAGCCGGGTTCGCCGCTGCCTTCGGCGGCGGCAAGAAAATCTTGACAAAATTTCAAGAAACTCGATGTTAGTTTCACAGAGAAAAAACGCCCGAGGCATTCGGCCGATCTGCAACCCGGCCTGAGTCCCGCGATTCGTTCAACGGGCCACGGTCGATCTTTAGGTTGCACGAATCCTCACGAGTAAATGCGCCGGAGCCCTGCCTGAGGGCAACTTGCACATTTTCCCAAGCTGACTCTTAACGCTTACTGGCTCTTAATGCTTACTGGAAAAACTCTTTTGTTATCAGTGTCCATCCGTGTAATCCGTGGTTAAAAGCTTTTCCACTATTTCCTTTTCTGCTTCGAAAAAGCCACTGGATTCCGGCCTAAGAGCGCCGCCGGAATGACGAAATGTGGGTCCTGCACCTTTTCATGGTTTTAGGTGTCCCAGCGGGACGTGAGTTGCTGTGGTGAACAAAGTCGACCCCCGGAAAGTGTTCGTCCCGGGGGTCAACTTTTCTTTTTTAACCGGGCGCTCTCACTGTTATTGCGCCCGGCGTCAAGTCCTGGTCTTCAGTACCCATTAAGAGGCTCACCCTCCAGCTGATCCCATATATTCCGGGACGGTGGGACCATACTTGAATGCGCCTTGACAGGTTGCATCCGGCCTGTCGAAATCTCTTGACTGTTGTGCGCAGCTCCAACATGAAGGCAGGCTGATGTGAGGCAGACAGCCACAGTCAGCCTGGGCACCGTAGAACGCGCCGCTGACCAACACTACCGCCAGGGCCAAACCGAGAATAAATTTTTTATTCATTTTTATCTCCTTGCGATCTTTGCTTTGCTCTTTTGAAATCTCAAATCAACTTAGTAAAGAAAACCATAATTTGTTAGCCTGAACTTAAATTCGAAAATGCACTCTGTCAACGGGTAATAAATGAAAATTATGCGGATTTGAGATCTGGACTGGCAGGACGTTGAAAAAGGTTGAGCTTCCCACTCTTTACTGTGAGAAGCGCTCAGGACCGTCAGAAAGCCTGCCACGGACTGCGATCCGGGGGCGGGGCCTGCCCCGGAGGTGTCTGGTCCGGGGGCCGAGGTCAGGTGTTTTACTTTAAAAATCAAATAGTTCAAAAATCAGTGGATTTCGGCTCCCGGACTAAACATTTCGGGGACAAGCTTCAGTCCCTTTGGCGCTTGCGGTCATTCCGAGGCCAAATCAGGTGAGCGTTGGCATTTGGGCCAGGACAATTTTTGCGCTCACCTTTATATGGGTACTCGCTTCGTTTTTCACTATATAATATTAAACCAATACGTTCCGGTCGCAGTCGTTGTCAGTCCATTGTCGATGGTGACCGTTTGGCCGGCAGGGGCGGTCCAATTCGTGACAGTGCTAAAATTTACGGCATGCTGCCCGACGGCAAGACCTGAAACTGTGGCTCCGCTGTTTTGCCATGCGCCTCCATCGACCCGCCACTTCGCTCCGGCCGAAACGGCCGCCGGAGGAGAAATGCTCACAGACAAGGACCCGGTTTGTTGCCCGCCTGGTTGCTGCACATAGGTCCCGCTCGCAGTTGTCGTCAGTCCATTGGAGATGCCGGCCGTTTGACCGGAAGGTGTGTTCCAGCCCGAGATAGCGCTAAAATTTACGGCATGCTGGCCGACGGCAAGACCCGAAACGGTGGCCCCGCTGTTTTGCCAGGCGCCTCCATCGACCTGCCACTTCGCCCCGGCGGTAATGGCTCCCGCAGGAGCAATACTCACGGACATGGAACCGGTTTGCAGCACATAGGTTCCGGTCGCAGTCGTTGTCAGTCCATTGGAGACGCTGACCGTTTGACCGGAGGGTGTGTTCCAACCCGGGACAGTGCTAAAAATTACGGCATGCTGGCCGACAACAAGCCCTGAAACTGTTGCCCCGCTGTTTTGCCAGGCGCCTCCATCGACCTGCCACTTAGCCCCGGCGGTAATGGCCCCCGCAGGAG
>Ga0209517_10003907_pt1 | contig 19909 bp, 23 predicted proteins | sample PeaSoiMetSII2010_FD_187695 | JGI IMG/M metagenome (GOLD analysis project Ga0209517, IMG submission 187695) | Peat soil microbial communities from Weissenstadt, Germany - SII-2010 (SPAdes) (version 2) | ecosystem: Environmental > Terrestrial > Soil > Wetlands > Peat | place: Germany...
ATGGGCCCTCAAATTGGATGCGAAGTCGTCTAGACATTTCCCCAGTAGAGCTCATTGAAGCGAGGGACTAAAAAAAACCAAAAACCAAGTCTGACACCCCCTCCCCGCTCCAAGTCTGACACCCCCTCCCCGCTGTTACCAGCGCAGCCGCGAGCGAGCGTAGCTGGTGATAGCGGGCGTCCATGACCATGCTGCGCAAACGGTAGCCCGGCCGTCCCCTCCGTGCCCCGAACTGAACCCGGCGGCTTGCCGTCATCACGATTGACGGCACTTGACTTTCATCGGTACATCTTATCTGCCCCGGTCGATTCCGGGCCGAGATCTATCGCGACGACCTGAACGCCGCGGCCCGCCTCGCCCGAAGCACGGAGAATGTTGCCACCGTGGAAGTTCTCCGAGCCCCGCTCTCGGCGTCGGGCGGCCTCCTGGTTCGCCTCTCACCGGCGAACGACGTCCCCAGGCGACGGGACGGTAATCGATGATCTGACTCACTTGGCATGGCGAAGAAACGAACGAAGTGCGGCAATCTGCCGGCCAAGACGACATCCAAGGATGCGAGTCCGGTCAAACTGCTGGCGGACATCCGCGAGTTGATCGAGTCGACACGAACGGGAGTCGCCCAAGCCGCCAACTCGGCTTTGGTGATCCTGTGTTGGCAGGTAGCAAGCCGAATCCAGATGAACGTGCGTCACAACAGGCGGGCCGGTCACGGGGAGAAGATTCTGCCGACACTTTGTGCCTCACATCTGCGGAACCGGTTGCTTGTTCACTCCAGGCAGCGTGATAATAGAAGTGGAATCGGGTCGTGGTCCTCGATGGACGCAAAGGTTCCACACGCTGGGTCGGTGGAGAATTATGGAAATGAAGCCCCATTCCAAGCTCATTTACTGGGCAAGCGTACATATCGCACTGCTGCATGTGGCCTTGGCGTCTCAGCTCCAAGCCCAAAGTCAGCGACCGGCCCACCACCCGTCTGAGATGAACAAGAAATTCACGGCCCCCGAGCTGGACATTCAGGAGTTCGTGAAGCGATTCGAGGACGAGTCGCGGGATATCTATGCTCAGCGTAAAACCATCGTCGACGCCGTCCACCCGCAACTCGGTGATGCCGTGGCCGATCTTGGTGCTGGCACCGGCCTGTTCACCCACCTGTTCGCCGAACGGGTAGGGCCGAAGGGCAAGGTCTACGCCGTCGATATTGGGCCGGCCTTCCTCAAGCACATTGCCAAGCAGGCTAATCGGCTGGGACAGGAGCGAGTGGTCAAGACCGTGCTCGGAACACAAGACTCGACCAACCTGCTTCCCGGGTCGGTTGACGTCGTGTTCATCTGCGATACCTACCACCACTTCGAACATCCACAGAAGATGCTCGACTCGGTCCACGGCGGCCTTCGTCCCGGCGGTCGGTTAATCCTCGTCGATTTCGACCTCCGCAAGGACAGCAGCGAGTTCATCAAGCAGCGCGCCCGTGCTCCCAAGGAGGTTTACTTCCGGGAAATCGTTGATGCGGGCTTTGAACGGATCGAGACGAAGGATGCGCCCAAGTTGAAAGAGAACTTCTACGCAGAATTCCGTCGTGTCGAACGCACCCCAGTAATCCCAGTTGCTCCGGGCAAGGGCAACAGGAGGAAACGATGAAGCGATGGACATTGACCGCGTCAGGACTCGGGATGATTCTGGTGGCAATCGTGGCGACCATTGCGGCCCAGGAGCCACGTAGGAGCCCAGACCGGGCACCGCAAGGTGACGACCGGCCGCAGAGGAAGGGCATGATGGGCGGCATGATGATGGGCGGCATGCCGATGCAAGGCATGATGCCGATGATGATGGAGATGCATCAGCGGCACGCGGCGATGGAGAGTCAGTGGGAGGCAACCAACGATGGTGTCTTCGTCCTCCGGCCCGGCCAACTACTCAAGTACGACAGCGACCTGAAGCTCATCAAGTCCGTGGACCTGCCGGGAGCGCCCATGCCCATGATGCAACCCCTCGGCGGTGGAGATGATGCGGCTGGCATGCCGAAGATGAAGATGGACCCAGGCAGAATGCGGCAGATGATGGCCCGGATGCACGGCGGTCTACCGTCGCGCCTCGACGTGACGCGGGACGCCATCTTCGTTTCCCGGGGCGGCAGCCTGTTGAAGTTCAGCCGTGACCTGGAACTCCAGAAGAAGATCGATTTGCCCGAAGTCAGGCCCACGATGTGCCCGATGTGCGGCCAAATGATGGGAGACCGTATGCGGGGGGGGCCCGCAGAGTAGGAATCCGTCGAGGCGACGTCGGGGATTACTGTCTCTCATCGATCGTCTCCGCCTGGTGGGCTGCGTCGGGCTCCTCTTCGAATCTCGCCCGCCCTGCCAGCGGCTTTCGAAGCGACAGATTGCTTGAGACGTCCTTGACATGGAACGAATGATCGTCCATAGTAGAAGTACGATGAGTGTTGAATCCTTGTCCGAGACCGGCGACTGTGCATCTTCTGGGGTCGGGGACGCTGCTGAGCGTTCGGCCAGTACTGGGGGACAGGATCAGGGTCTTGCTACCCTGGCCAAGGCACTAGGGCACCCAGCCCGTGTCCAGATTGTCCGGTTCCTCCTGGCGAAGGATTCTTGTATGTGCGGTGACATCGTCGAGCATCTGCCGCTAGCCCAATCGACCGTGTCGCAGCACCTGAAGATACTTAAGGAATCTGGGCTCATTCGCGGCACCATCGACGGGCCGCGGGTCTGCTACTGTGTGGAGCCCAAGGCGCTCAAGCGCTTGAAGGAATTGGTGGCCGGTTTGTAGAGGCGTTTTTTTGCGCCAAACAATCGGCAATCGACGATAAACGAAATAATAGGAGATACCCCATGACCAAACTCGCTGTCTACGATCCCCCGATGTGCTGCTCCACAGGTGTTTGTGGACCCAGCGTGGACCCCATCCTGCCTCGTTTCTCGGCGGACCTCGACTGGCTCAAGCGTCAAGGCGTTGAGGTTGAGCGTCATAACCTGGCTCAACAGCCGGCCGCTTTTGCCTCGAATCCGCTCGTCACGGGAGCCCTTCGGACGCACGGCAACGATTGTCTGCCACTGGTGCTGGTTGATGGGCAGGTAGTCTCCCGTGGCACCTATCCTGATCGCGCGGAACTTGCTCGGCTGGTCGGTCTCGAAGCACCAGCTTCGGAGAGAAGCCCGGTGAAAGGCACCAGTTCCTCCTGTTGTTTGTCTCCAGGGGTTGTCGTGATCGGTGGCTCCAAGACCCGTTCGTCTGGTGGATGCTGTTAACTTAGAGGCATTGTGATGGTCATTCGAAATCCTGTTACCAAAAACCTATTTTTTACCGGCAAGGGTGGCGTCGGTAAGACCTCGATAGCGAGTGCCACGGCGGTTGGACTCGCAGATGAAGGCAAGCAAGTGCTTCTGGTGAGTACCGACCCGGCCTCGAATCTCGACGAGGTTTTCGGTGTCGAGCTGGGGATGCGCCCAACGCCAATTCCCGGCGTCCCTGGCCTCTTTGCGATGAACATCGACCCGGAAGCCGCAGCCCTGGCCTATCGCGAGCGGATGGTCGGTCCCTATCGGGGCATTCTCCCGGACGCCTCTGTGCGGAGCATGGAGGAGCAGTTCTCAGGGGCGTGCACGATTGAGATTGCCGCGTTCGATGAGTTCTCTCGCATCATGGGGGACGAATCAGCGACGGCGGAGTTTGACCACGTCATCTTCGACACCGCTCCTACTGGACATACACTTCGCCTGCTTCAGCTTCCCGCTGCTTGGACCGTGTTCTTCAAGAACAGCGTGGGTGGAAACTCCTGCCTGGGTCCCCTCTCGGGTCTCGCGGCTCAACGGAAGCTCTATGAGTCAGCGCTCGAAGCGCTCTCGAACCCTGAAACAACAACCCTTGTGCTCGTGAGCCGAGCTGAGAGGACTGCCCTTCGTGAAGCGGAACGGACCAGGCGGGAGCTTGGGGAGTTGGGCATTCGGAATCAACGAATCGTTTTGAATGGTCTCTTTACCGCGATCGAGCCATCCGACCCGGTTGCTGTTGCTCTGGAGAGTTGCGGCCGAGCTGCTCTCGCGGAACTTCCCGCAGGGATCGCCTCTCTCCCGCGTGTCGAAGTTCCCCTTCTGCCCTTTGGGCTCCTCGGCATTCCAGCACTCCGGGCACTCAATAACCCGGCACTGGTGAGCCTGCATCCCTCGATGGCGCACACTCAGGAGGAGTTTGATTCGCTTCCTTCTTCCCTGGACTCACTCATCCCGGAGATGGCTCGTGCGGGCCATGGGGTGATTCTGACCATGGGCAAAGGCGGCGTGGGAAAGACCACGATTGCCACAACGATCGCCCTGACACTCGCGAAGCTCGGGCACAAGGTTCATCTCTCAACCACGGACCCCGCGGCCCATCTCGATCTCACACTTGGAGAACGGACCCGGAACCTCTCGGTCAGTTGCATCGATCCTGTGGCTGAGACCCGTGACTACACGGCGGAAGTGATGGCGACAGCCGGGCGTGATCTTGATGAGCAGGGCAAAGCTCTCCTCGAAGAGGACCTCCGCTCGCCGTGCACGGAAGAAATCGCCGTGTTTCGGGCGTTTGCTCGCGTTGTTGACAGGGGGAGGGATGGCTTCGTGGTGCTTGATACAGCTCCAACGGGGCACACGCTGCTGCTCCTCGATGCCACGGAAGCCTATCACCGTGATGTGCTTCGGAACCTGAGTGCCATGCCGGAGTCGGTCCGGGAGTTGCTGCCGAGGCTCTGCGACCCCCGATTCTCGCGAGTGCTCATCGTGACACTCCCGGAGGCGACCCCGGTGCATGAGGCCGCCTCGCTCCAGCGTGACCTGATGCGGGCCGGAATCATTCCCTTCGCCTGGGTGATCAATCAGAGCCTGGCTCCGCTCTCGCTCAAGGACCCGATGCTCAAGGCCCGCCGCTTCCATGAGCGGCCGTTCATCCAGGAAGTGAGCGAGGAGTTCGCGCCTCGTACGGCCCTCGTTCCATGGCAGACGGACATCGCCCGGCAGGCGGGGACAGCCCTGCTCGAACACGAGTCCCTCGAATTCGTCGGAGCCACTGGATGAAGGAGACGACGATGAAGACGATCCAGGTGTTGGGAACCGGCTGCGCGAAGTGCACGAGGCTCGCGGCGAACGCAGAGCGGGCGGTCCGGGAATCGGGCATCGAGGGCCAGGTGGTGAAGGTTCGGGAAATCGCCGAGATGCTGGCCTTCGAAGCCGTCTCCGCCCTCCCGGCGTTGGCGGTCGACGGACGGGTGCGCTCCTGCGGTCGCGTGCTGAGCGTCCGTCAGATCAGGGAAATCCTTCGGTCGGCGCCTCCCTCCGAGCCGAAAACCACTTGTGGATCGTCAATCGACGATTTACGATAATTGAGTGGGGAACGATCGATGAGCAACCGATTTCATTCGTATGAAGCGGCGAACGCGGATCGTGGCCCGGGCTCGGCGGTCCTGGCGGGCGACGCGTCCTCCGACGCCGAGATGGCACGGCTCGCTAAGGCGCTCGGCCACCGGTCGAGAGTGCGAATCCTCCGGTGCCTTGCCGCGGATCGCTCGTGCACGTGCGGCGATCTGGTGACGCAGATCGCGCAAGCCCAGTCCACCGTGTCGCAGCACTTGAAGGTGTTGAAGGACGCTGGCCTCATCCAGGTCAAGATGGATCCGCCGCACACTTGCCATTGCGGCCTCAACGCGGCTGTGCTCCAGCGGTTCAAGCACCTGGTCGCTGATCTGTGAGCGTCTGGTCATAATTAATTATGTTAATTAGATGAAGTGTTCTTTTCGAGGAGGTTGGAGCATGACCCGGGCAATCGAACAGGCAGTCCAGGAGAAGTACGCGTCGCTCGCGATGAGCGGCCTCTCAAGCGACCTGGAGGGCGTTCGTGCCGTCGCGCAGGCCTTCGGGTACACGGTCGAGGAGCTCGAGGCGATTCCGGCCGAGGCGAACATGGGGGTTTCGTGCGGGAACCCGACCGCGTTTGCAAGCCTGAAGGTTGGGGAGACGGTGGTGGACCTGGGTTCCGGGGGTGGGCTCGACGTGTTCCTGGCGGCGCGGCGAGTGGGTCCAACCGGTCGGGTCATCGGGATCGACATGACGCCGGAGATGATCGAGCTGGCTCGCCGGAATGCCACGAAAGCGAAGGGACCCGACGGCAATCCCCTCACCAACGTGGAGTTCCACCAGGGCACGATTGACCGCATGCCATTGCCCGAGAACTCGGTGGACTGCGTGGTCTCCAACTGCGTGCTCAACCTGGTTCCGGACAAGCCCGCGGCTTTCCGGGAGATCGCCCGCGTACTCAAGCCGGGCGGACGGCTGGCGGCCAGTGACATCGCTTTGCTTCAACCCTTGCCTGACGAGGTCGCTGGCGACATCTTCGCCTACGTCGGCTGCATCGCAGGTGCTGTCCTGGTCCCGGACTATCGCCGCATGCTGGTGGCCTGCGGTTTTTCGCATGTTGAGGTCGTCCCGACCGCGGCTGATCTTGGCGCCTACGCCAAGATTGAGAATCAGGCCTCGTGTTGCAGCCCGGCCGGCTCGCCGAGCGGCGGATGCTGTGAGCCGGTGTCCTTGGCGAACACGCCCGAACTGCTGCAACGGATGGCCGACCTGCTGCAGCGCTACGACGTGAACCAGTACGCCGCCAGTGTGCGTGTCTACGCCGTGAAATGAGGGCGACGACCGGCCCGCGATGAGTGGGGGTCGCCGGGATTCGCCAAACGGCCATCGATGGAAGGTGGGAGGACATGCCGGAGCCACTGGAACAACTCGAGGTCGCCATCCTGGGAGGCGGGCCGGGGGGATACGTGGCGGCGCTCGAGGTCGCCCGGCGCGGGGCAAGCGTGGTCCTGGTCGAGAAAGAAAACCTCGGCGGAACCTGCCTGAACGTCGGCTGCATCCCGACCAAGGTGCTGACCACGTCGGCTGAGCTGCTGAGTCGGGCCCGCAGGGGCGCCGAATTCGGGCTGTCGATCCCGCAGGCCGACGTCGACCTGCCGGGGCTGATGGCCTGCAAGGAAAAGACTGTAGAGCAGTTGGTCGCCGGGGTGGAGCAGCTTCTCCGGGCACGGCGGGTGCGCATCGTTCGGGGCACCGGTCGCCTCGCGCGGCCTGGGCTACTCGACGTCGAACTCGGCGGCGGCCGTAGGGAGTCGATCGCGGCCCGGCACGTCGTGCTGGCCCCCGGCTCGGTTGCGGCGCGGCCGCCGATCGAGGGTCTCGACCTTCCCGGGGTGGTCTTCAGCACCGGGGCCCTCCAGATCGACCGCGTGCCGGAGCGATTCGCGGTGATCGGCGGCGGCGTCATCGGGATGGAGTTCGCCTGCATCTACGAGGCGCTGGGGAGCCGGGTCACGGTGCTGGAGGCGGCCCGGACGATCCTGCCCGCCGGGGTCGACGAGACGATCGCCCAGCGTCTGCAATCGCTGCTCCGGCGCCGGGGGATCGACATTCGAGTCGGGATCGATGTCAAAGCGATCGAGGCCACGAGCGACGGTCTCCGCGTCTTGACCCAGGGCCCTGACGGCGCCTTGGTCGTGGAGGCCGACCGGGTCCTCGTCGCCACCGGGCGCTGGCCCAACACCGACAACCTCGGTCTGGAGGAGTGCAGGTTGAGCCAGAGTGGTCGCTTCATCGCCGTCGATGACCGACTGGCGACCAGCCTGCCGGGCGTGTGGTCAATTGGTGACGCGGTCGGGGGCTGGATGCTGGCCCACAAGGCGATGGTCGAGGGCCGGATCGTGGCCGAGAACCTCACCGGAGGCAGCCGGCGAGTCGATCACCGCGCCGTCCCCAACGTTATCTTCACCCGGCCGGAGGTGGCGGGGGTCGGCCTGACCGAATCCGATGCTCGCGCAGCGGGGGCGGACGTGAAGGTGACCCAGTTCGCGTTTTCGGCCAACGCAAAGTCCCGCATCCTGGGCGAGCGTGATGGCGTCGTTCGCCTGGTCTGCGAGGCCGGCAGCGGACGAGTGCTGGGCGTCCACATGCTGGGCCCTCACGCCACGGACCTCATTGCCGAAGGGAGCCTGGCCGTGCAAGCCGGCGTCACGGCCGACGAACTGGCATGGACCACCCATGCCCATCCGACCCTGCCGGAAGCGATGCTCGAGGCCGCGCTCGGGTTCCGCGGGGCCGCCATCCACATGCATTCCCGGTGAGGTGAAGCTATGCCCGAGTACCTGGAAACGACGGTCGACAAGTTCATCTTCAAGGTGGCCACAGACCGGCTCTACACCACCGAGGGCGTCTGGATCCTCTGGGTCGAACCCGAGGGGAACGGACGGGTGAGGGTGGGCCTGACGGACTACCTGCAGCAGCACAGCGGCGACCTGACCTTTGCCAACGTCAAGCCGGTCGGGACAAGGCTGACGGCCGACGACGAGTTCGCCGAGATCGAGACGATCAAGACGACCCTGGTCGTCTACTCGCCGGTGGAGGGGGAGATCGTGGAGGTCAATCCGGCACTCGAGCTCACGCCGGAGCTCGTGAACCAAGAGCCCTACGACGGTGGCTGGCTGGCCGTGATCCGCGCCGCGAACTGGGAGGCCGACCGCGCCCGGCTGCTCGACCCGACGGCCTACCTGGCGGTTATGAAGGCCCGGGCCGAGGAGGAGCTGAACCAGTCATGAGCCGAACCACAACCTACCACACGACGGTTCGCTGGACCGGAGAGCACTGGGGCCACCTCGTCATGGGCAACGGGCCGGAGATGGACTTCTCGGCGCCGCCCGACGCGCACGGGCATGCCGGCGTCCTCACACCGGAGGATGCCTTCGTCGCGGCCGCCAATACCTGCGTGATGATGATGTTTATCTGGGCCGCCGAACGCTACCGGCTCAAGTTGCTCTCCTACGAGTGCCGCACCGAGGGCACCAAACTGATCGAGCTGGATCGCACCGAGATCTTTACCCGCCTGCATTTCCGGCCGGTGATTCGCGTCGGCGCGGAAGGAGCACCCGCCGAGGTCGTCGACGCCCGGGTGCGCAAGGCCCTCCAGTCGGCGCAGAAGTACAGCTTGGTGGCCAACTCGGTGAAATCCGAGATCGTCGTGGCCCCAGAAATCATCATCGAGACGTGAGTTTCTCCCGGGACGTTTCCCGGTCGTGCGGACTCTTTCTGCCGATCACGATGGAAAAGGACGAGACCATGACTATCCAGATCCTTGGTACGGGATGCAGCAAATGCAAGACGCTGTACGAGCTGGCGAACCGGGCGCTCCAGGAGACGGGGGTCGCTGCCAGTGTCGAGAAGGTCGAGGACATTCAGAAGATCCTGGAGTTCGACATCCTCATGACGCCGGGGCTCGCCATTGACGGCCAAGTGAAGACGGCCGGTCGCATTCCCGGCCTTGAAGAAATGAAGCGGCTGATCCTGGAGGCAAAGGCCGGCTAGCTCCGGTTGAACTTGGAAAGGGGCTCATCGTGAGTGGTCCATCGCATCCCGAACAGGTGTTGGTGATCCCGTGCAGCGGCATCGGCAAGGTGCACGGCCTGGTCAGCCGCGAGGCGACCTACAGCGCCCTGGAGGCACTGCCTGGACAGACCGAGACCGTGTGCCTGGCCCTGCTGGTCACGGGCGACCCCGAGATACGGCAGAAGGTACGGGAGCATCCCAGCATCACCGTGGACGGCTGCCCCAAGCTGTGCGCCCAGAAAAACGTCGAGCTGGCTGGCGGCACGATCGTACAGGCGGTGCGCGTGTACGACACACTCAAGAAGCATCGCGGCGTCAACTTCGGCACCGTCACCACCCTGAGCGAACAGGGCCTATCCGTGGCCGACGAGATCGGTGGAACGATCGCCACCGCAGCCCGCGACATCCTCGCATCGAGGGAGGGTCATCATGGCTGAGTCCACCAAGGTCGGGATCATCTCCTGCAGCGGCGAGGAGATCCCAGCCGGCACCGTTGCCCGACTCGCGACGCGACGGACCCTGGAGCTCTTGCGGCCCCAGTCCACAGTGACGCTCTGCTTGCCGCTGTTCCTGGCCGGCGAGGAGTCAGAGCGACGGTTCGCCCAGCAGCACCCGACCATCACGGTCGACGGCTGCGAAAAGCTCTGCGCCAAGCGCGGGACCGAGGCCTACAGCGGCCAGGTGGAGGCGTCACTGGTCGTCTCCGAGATCCTCGGCGATCGCCTGGCGGGCTGCCACCGCTCCCAGCGCCACCTGGACAAGCACGATGAGGAGGCCGTCTGGGTCGTCTCCGAGCGGATTGCCGCCGCCGTGGATGACCTGCTGCAGTCGGGACGCGCCACCCAGGAGCCGTCGGCCACCGACGCCGCACCCGCCGCGGGTGGCGTCTGCTCATGCGGGTCGGGTAAACCTGCCCCGGAGGGAGCCCTGCGAGTAAACGGCCGCGAAGTGGCGATCCCCGGCCTCCCGCTGATCTTCGAGCAACAGGCTCGGCGCGGGCTCGAGCCAGGTGACCCCTCCGGCGATCATCTACTGGCGGCCGTCCGCATCTACCACCCGATCTCGACCGAGGAGCAATCCTCCTATCGCGTGGCATTGGTCGGCGCCTACCAGTTGTTCCATCGGCGGAGAACCGCGGTCGATAGCAGGTCGTGATACGCGTGCCGCGGCCCAAAGGAGGCCGACCGGACGGTGCGATACGATGTGATGACCAATTATGGGGATCGAATGGATCCCGACGGAGTGTAAGACCGATGAACGTGAAAAGACCGCTGACGATCATCCTGCTGGTGTTCGTGGCTGCCAGCGCGGCTTCGATGGTCCTGAATGAGATCAGGCGGCAGCCCGCGAGCGCCACCCTTTGTCGTTCCGGCTGGGATTCGTCGTGCCCCTGTTTGAATGAGATCAGGCGGCAGCCCGCGAGCGCCACCCCTGGACGAGTGCAGACGTCCGGGGGTGACCCGGCCCGGAAGCTGATCGCCTACTATTTGCACGGCAAGATTCGCTGCGTCACATGCAACGACATCGAGCGCAGCGCGAAGGAGGCCGTCGAGGAGGGCTTTGGTCCCGAGTTGCAGGCCGGCCGCGTGGAATGGCGCGTGGTCAACTATGAGGAGCCGGGTAACGAGCACTACGCGACCGACTTCAAGCTCGTCGCGCCGTGCGTCGTGCTGGCGTCGATGCGCGACGGCCGCCAGGTCGCCTGGAAGACCCTGCCTGAGGTGTGGGAACTCGTCGGCGAGAAGCAGGACTTCCGTGCGTTCGTGCAGAAGAACCTCCGGGAGCAGCTCGAATTGGGGTCGCTGACCTTGAATACTTCCGCCTCCACGGCCAGATCCGTACCTGTGGACACCGCGGCCCCAGCGGTCACCGTGGGAGCGAAGCTTCCCCGTCTCCTGGACCTTGGCGCCGGGAAGTGCATCCCCTGCAAGATGATGGCTCCAGTGCTCGAGGAGCTGAAGCAGGCGTACCAGGGCCGGCTGGACGTCGTGTTCATCGACGTCTGGGAAGACTCCGCTCCGGCCGAGAAGTACGGTGTCTCCACCATCCCCACCCAGATCTTCCTCGACGCCAAAGGCAAGGAGCTTTTCCGTCACGAAGGCTTTTTCTCCAGGGAAGAGATCCTCGCCAAGTGGAAGGAGCTCGGCCTCGATCTCGGTACCGGCGGTCGGTCGTAGCCGCCGCGGCTCGAGCGGCAGCCGGTCGGTTCCTTGTTTCCCCTAATCGTCCCTGTTCAGGGAGGAGAGCATGATGACCTGCGCGACGCTATGGACGCGTCTTCCTCGGAGAAACGGGCCCTTCGAAGCGGCCCTCCTGGCTCTCGTGATCGCCGCCCCCGTGGTGGGCCGGGCGCTCGGTGACAGCCCGGGCTCATCCGCTGCCCCCCGGCCCGCCCGGCGTGTGGTTGCGGTCTATTTCCACCGCACGGTGCGCTGCCCGACCTGCCAGAAGGTCGGCGGTACGATCGACGAAGCGATCAAGACCGGCCTGGCGTCTGAGCTTCGCGAAGGCCGCCTGGAGTGGCGGATGAAGGACTTCCAGGATCCGAAGAACCAGCCCTACGTCTCCGCCTTCCGCATTACCGGGCCGACGCTGATCCTGATGGACGTGCGGGGTGACAAGGTCGTTGCCTGGAAGCCCGCCCCGCGATGCTGGACCCTGCTCGGCGATCGATCCGCGTTCTTTGCTTATGTTCAAGGCGAGATTCGCTCGCTCCTCACGTCGGCGCAGGCGGGTGCTCCGACCGTAGGCGTGCGGTAAATCCGTCACTCCAGGAGTATCGGATATGAACGATTACGCCGGAAGTGCCGCGACGGTGGGCATCGTCACAGCGGTCTGGTTCGGCCTCTTGACCTCGATCAGCCCGTGCCCGCTGGCCACCAACATCGCGGCGATCTCCTACATCGGCCGACGGGTCGGCAGCCCCCGGCAGGTTATCCTCTCCGGGGGGCTCTACACCCTGGGCCGCACGCTTGCCTGTGTCGTGCTGGGGGCGCTGCTCGTCGCGAGCGTGCTGTCCGTCCCGCAGCTCTCCATGTTCCTGCAGAATTACATGAACAAGCTACTCGGGCCGCTCCTGATCGTGGTGGCGATGTTCCTCCTGGACCTGATCCAGTTGAGAACCTCCGGGGGTGGCCTGAGCGAGGGGATGCGCAAGCGCGTGGACGCCCTGGGCCTCTGGGGCGCGCTGCCGCTGGGCGTGGTCTTCGCGCTGACGTTTTGCCCCGTGTCGGCGGCGCTCTTCTTCGGCAGCCTCATCCCGCTTGCCGTCGAGGAACAGTCGAGCCTATTGCTCCCTGGCCTTTACGGAGTCGGCACGGCGGTACCAGTGCTTGGCTTCGCGGTGCTGATCGCCGTGGGGGCACAGTCGGTCGGCAGGGCGTTCAACGTCCTGACGAAGTTCGAGAGATGGGCGCGCCTGATCACGGGCCTCGTGTTCCTTGTCGTGGGGATCTACTACGCTCTGAGGTTCGATTTCGATGTGATTTGACAGATCTGATGATGGAGGTCGTATGACGGCGGAACCCGCAACCCGTTCAACGCTCGAGCCCGTGCTGGCGGCTCACCTGGATACCCTGGCCGGCGACCTGGGATCTATCACCGAGCCACACCGATCGGCCGGTCGACAACTGGCCGGCTGGCTGGGCGCCCATCACCGGCCTGAGGTCGCGCTCCCGGTCGTGGTGGTCTGCACCGGCAACTCACGGCGGAGCATGCTGGGCGCGATGATGGGCAACGCGGCGGCGTCCGCGCTCGGCCTGCCCGAGGTCCGCTTCACGAGCGCGGGGACGGCCCCCAGCGCGTTCAACCCGCGCACCATCGCCGCGCTCCGTTCCATCGGGTTCGCGATCGAGCCGACGGGGGACGAGGCCCCGCGCGGGTCGGAGAACCTCACCAACCCACGCCACCGCGTCCGCTGGGGCAGCGGGGAGGGCCAGGAACTCGTCGAGTTCTCCAAGGCGCTCGGCGACCCGGCCCTCCCGCCCTGCGGCTTCATGGCCGTGATGGTCTGCGACGAGGCCGACGCCGGATGCCCGGTCGTCCCGGGTGCGGCCGCGCGGGTATCCATGCCGTTCCCGGACCCCAAGGCGGCGGACGGCACCCCCGAGGAGGCTGCCCGCTACGCCGCGACGCGTGACGCGTTCGGCCGGCTCATGCTGGCCGTGCTGGCAGAGGTTCGGAAAAGCGGGTGACGGGTTCGTGCTGCACTTGACTGGGAATCCAATCGCGGTATACTTTCGTTAATTCGCCATCTGACGAAACAACGCGATCCGTCAAGACGTCGGTCGTGTTCAGTTCCTCTGAATACTTCGTTGTGTGGCGACCGATAGAAGTTCAAAGAGCCGGACCTTCGCGATCCGGCCGTGGGATGATCCGGGTCGACACTCATTCGTCGTTGAGCGATCGCCCGGTGACGGGTCCCGTACTGGGAGGGCATGAGCGTGAAAAAGCTGGGCCTGATCGTGGGTCTCTTCGCGGTTTCGGCGGTCGGTCTCGCTCTGGCCGCGAGCCAGGGCATGAAAACGCTGGCGGGCCAACCCGGGGCACCCGGGCCGCTGACCGGTTCCGGGGGTACAACCCCAGACAACCAACCCGCGGCGAAGTCGCCTCTGTCCGGCACGGGCAGGGGCATGGCTGCGATCGAGCAGGCCGCCCAGGCCAAGAAGTATCTGTTCGCGTTCTTTTGGAAGGAGGAGGACGAACAGACCACCGCGATGAGAAAGGTGTTCGATGCCGCGACGAGGAAGGCGGCCGACCGTGCCGAGTCGATCGCCTTGAAGGTGACGAGCCCGGAGGAGAAAGCGGTCGTCGAGAAGTACACGCTCGACCGCGCCCCGATGCCCCTCGTGCTGGCGATCGCGCCCAACGGGGCAATTACGGGGGCGTTCCCCACCCGGTTCGAGGAGAAGGACCTCCTCGACGCGTTCGCGAGCCCCCGCACGGCCCAATGCATGAAGTCGCTCCAGGAGAAGAAGCTCGTGCTCCTGTGCGTGCAGAACGCCACCACGAAGTCGAACGACGCGGCCATGCAGGCGGTGCGCGAGTTCAAGGCAGACGCCCGGTTCAGTCCTGCCACGGAAATTGTCGTTCTCGACCCTGCCGACAAGGCGGAGTTGAAATTCCTTGCCGACCTGAAGGTCGACCCCAAGACCCCTCAGGCCGTCACCGCGTTCCTGGTTCCGCCGGGTTCCGCGATCGCCCTGTTCGAGGGGCCTGTGACCAAGGACGCTCTCGTCAGCACACTTCAAGCAGCCATGTCGGGTGCTTGCGCTGGTGGCTCGTGCGGGCCGGCAGGGTGTGCCCCGAAACCGTAACCGGTCACGTTCGCCACGACGGATCGACACGCCGCAGACACGGAGATCAAGGGTGATAAGGTCCATGACATTCTGGGGGATCGCGTTCACTGTGGCTCTCTCGGTTCCCACCGCCCGCGGGCAGGGTGGGCCCCGGTTCGAAGGGCAGCCGGGAGCGCCGGGGCGGTCACCCGAAACGACCGAGCGGAGGACCGAGCCGGCCGGGACTCAAAGCCAGGGCCAGGCCGCCCTCCAGCGGGCCGCGGAGGCCGACAAGTACGTGTTCCTCTTCTTCTGGAAGGAGAAGGATCGGCGCACCGAGTCCCTGTGGGACGTGTGCCGGTCGGCGATGACCCGCCTGGGCGACCGGTCCGATTGCGTGGCCGTCCGCGTTGACGCCGCGAGCGAGAGGGCAGTCGTGGAGCGGTTCGGTGTGAGCCGGGCGCCGCTGCCACTGGTCCTGGCCGTGGCACCCAACGGTGCCGTCACCAAGGGGTTTCCCGGGGCGTTCGACGAAGCCCAGCTCCGTGCCGCGTTCGTCAGCCACGGTACGGCCCGATGCCTGAAGGCGCTCCAGGACCGGAAACTGGTGCTCGTGTGCGTCCAGGACCTGCCCCCAAACCGGGATCGTGTCACCGTCCCGCGGGGTGTCGCGGCGCTCAGGAGCGATGCCGGTTATGCGCGGGTGACGGAGGTCGTTGCCCTGAACGCGAGGGATCGGGAGGAGACTTCGTTCTTGCAGGGACTCGGGGTCGATCCCCGGTCGACACAGACCACCACGGTCATGCTGGTGCCGCCAGGTACGATCGTCGGTAAGTTCGAGGGGGCGGTCTCGAAGGAGCAACTGACGGCCCAACTGGCCGCGGCCCGGTCGGGCTCCTGCGCGGGCGGCCGGTGTGGTCCCAATGGCTGTGGTCCCCGGTAAGTGGAGACGGATTCGATGAGAATGCGGACGCTCGTCTGGCGGGAGATCTTCGAACGCAAGAGCCAGCTCCTGACCAGCTTTCTGGCCATCGTCCTCGGGATCACGGTGATCGTCTCGATCAAGAACATCTCGTTCTATTCGGAGAAGGCCGTCGCCCGGGAGATGGACGCCCTCGGGGCCAACGTGCTCGTGCTCCCGAAGTCCGCCACGCTCCAAGATTACTACAGCGCGGACATGCAGGGCGAAGTGATCCCGGAGGAGTACGTCACGCAACTGGCGATGTCCGACCTCCAGGGACTTGATAACCTCTCTCCCAAGCTGTCGGTCCCCGTCACACTGAGGGATAAGACCTTCACGCTCACGGGGATCCTGCCGAAGAGCGAGTTCCAGGCCAAGGCCGCGTGGCAGGGCGCGGGGATCTTCTCACGGCCGGTCGGCTGTGGCACGGTGACCGGTGTCCCGGGAGCCGACGGGCCGCCCGACAAGAAATCTCTGGTTCGCAAGCGGGTCATCGAGACCCTGAGCGGCGAGGAGGTCCTCATCGGGGCCGACGCCGCTGCCTCCCTGGCGGTCGCGGAGGGCGGGACTCTGGCCCTCTCGGGGAAGGACTTCACGGTGACGGCCGTCTTGCCGCAAACCGGAACGGTCGACGATTCCCGCATCTTCGCCCACCTGCATACCGTTCAAGACCTCACCGGGAAGGGCCCGGTGGTCAGCGCCATCGAGGTCGTGGGGTGCTGCCAGCAGATCTCCATGGGGTTGGTCGAGAAGATGAACCGCCTGCTGCCCGAGGCGAAGGTCGTCACGATCACACAGATCGCCGACGCCCAGATCAAGGTCAACCGCTTGATGGCGCGGCTGTCGCTCCTGTTCCTGGTCATCATCGTCATGGTCGGTGGGGCCAGCATCGCCAATTATATGTTCGCCAACGTTTATGAGCGGAGGCGCGAGATCGGCACCATGATGGCCCTGGGGGCCGACTCCTTTCTGGTCCTGAGGATCTTTCTGCTCAAGGCGGTTTTCCTGGGACTTGCCGGGGGTATCTGCGGCTTCGGGGCCGGCACCGTCCTGGCGGTGATGCTCGGCCCGCAGATCGCTGGCGTGCCCGTGTTGCCGATGCCGGTGCTCGCCCTCTGGGCGGTCGGCACCTCGACGGGCTTGGCCGTCGTGGCCAGTTACTTCCCCGCCCGGCGGGCCGCACGACTCGACCCGTGTGCCACCTTTCAGGAGATCTGACCCATGCTACGGATGGAGAAGTTGACCAAGCGCTACCGGCACCGGGGCCAGCTCGTGACGGCTTTGGAGGACGCGAACGTCCACCTCCACCGGGGGGATTTCGCCGCCATCGTCGGGCCGAGCGGCAGCGGCAAGAGTACGTTGCTTCTGATGTTGGGGGGCATGCTCTCGCCCTCCTCGGGGCAGGTCACTCTTGAAGGCCAGTCCCTCTACGATCTGACCGCGGACCAGCGGGCCCGCTTGCGGAAACAGAAGATCGGCTTCGTCTTCCAGACGTTCAACCTGGTCCCTTACCTCACGGCCCTGGAAAACGTCCAGGTTCCGCTCTACCTGGCGGGGATAAGTCCCAGCGCCCAGCGAGAGCGGGCGACCGAGCTCCTGGGGCGTGTCGGGCTGTCCGACCGGCTGCACCACAAGCCCTGCGAGCTCAGCGTCGGGCAGCAGCAACGGGTCGCCCTGGCCCGGATGCTCGCGAACGACCCGTCGGTGATCCTCGCCGACGAGCCCACCGGCAACCTCGACCCGGAAACCAGGGAACAGATCCTGCTCTTCTTCGAGGAAGTCAACCGGGAAGGGCGGACGATCGTCATGGTGACGCACGATCCCCGGGCGGCCGAACGGGCCAAGCGGGTTCTGAAGCTGTCCCGGGGGGCGATCCTCTCCAATGAAACGGGACCGGGAGGTTCGCACCTCGGCCTGTCGGCGCGACGAGGGGCCCTTCCCGTCTGACGTGCGTGACGCCACTCACGGAGGGCGACGTGAACCGACCCTCCGTGAGCTCCTTCCTCTTGCGTGACAGGGTTCGGAGATCACCATGCTGGATTTCATGGCCATTGCCAAGGCCCTGGCGGACGAGAATCGCGTTCGGCTGCTCCTCGCCTTGCAGAGGCAGGAGCTTTGCGCCTGTCAGCTCGTCGAATTGGTCCGCCTGGCGCCCTCCACGGTTTCCAAGCACATGTCGATCCTGAAGCAGTCGCGTCTCGTGGAGGCCCGGAAGCAGAGTCGTTGGGTCTATTACCGCCTCGCGGGTCCCAACGCCTCGTCCGCCGTCCACGATGCCATTGCCTGGGTGCAGCGGTCTCTCGCCAACGAACCCAAGGTGGCCAGCGACTCCGAGAGGCTGGACGAGATTCTCCAGATGGACCCGGAGGCGTTGTGCGAGAAACAGGCCGCTGCGCAGCGACCCTGCTCCGAGGTGGGTAGCAGGTCCGAGAAGTCGACTGGCAAGAACAACCGTCGTGTTACCGGAGCGTGAGAATGAGCACCTCGACCCCGACCTGCCGCCCCCGTCCCGCGGGCCGACTGGCCTTCCTCGACCGTTACCTGACCCTCTGGATCTTCCTGGCGATGGCTCTGGGCGTCGTCCTCGGGAACGTCGCGCCGGGGGTCGTCCGCAGGTTGACGAGCCTGTCGGTCGGCACGACCTCCATCCCGATCGCCCTCGGCCTGATCCTCATGATGTACCCGCCCCTGGCCAAGGTGCGGTACGAGGAGCTGCCCCTGGTCTTCCGGAACACCAAGATCCTGGCCCTGTCGCTGGTGCAGAACTGGGTGATCGGGCCGATCCTGATGTTCGCCCTGGCCTTGCTCTTCCTCTCGGGCTACCCCGAGTACGCCATCGGGTTGATCCTCATCGGCCTGGCCCGCTGCATCGCGATGGTCATCGTCTGGAACGAGCTGGCCCATGGCGACACCGAGTACGCCGCCGGCCTGGTGGCGTTCAACAGCATCTTCCAGGTCTTCTTCTACTCGGCGTATGCCTACCTGTTCGTGAAGGTCTTGCCCCCGCTGTTCGGGTACAGTTTCGGGGCCGTGGACCTCTCGGGCATCTCGATGGGGGCGATCGCCGAGAGCGTCTTCATCTACCTGGGCATTCCGTTCCTGGCGGGCATGGTGACGCGGTTCGCGCTGGTCCGCGCCAAGGGGCGGGCGTGGTACGAGACGAGGTTCATCCCGGCGATCAGCCCGGTCACGCTCGTCTCGCTGCTGTTCACGATCGTGGTGATGTTCTCGCTCCAGGGGCAGAACATCGTCCGCATCCCGCTCGACGTGTTGCGGATCGCGGTGCCCCTGCTCATCTACTTCGTCGTGATGTTCCTGGTATCGTTCTGGATGGGGCACGCGATCGGGGCCGACTACGCCAAAACGACGACACTCTCGTTCACGGCGGCGAGCAACAATTTCGAGCTGGCGATCGCGGTGGCCGTGGCCGTCTTCGGCATCGGCAGCGGGGCGGCGTTCGCGGCGGTCATCGGCCCGCTTGTTGAGGTACCCGTCTTGATCGGCCTGGTCAACGTTGCCCTGTACTTCCAGCGGCGTTACTTCGTCGTGGCCTCGGCCTAAGTCGAAGTCGTCTTTCCATGGGCTCTTTCGAGGTGGCCTCCATCAACGACAGTGAGTGAACATCAAACAAAGAGCCTTTGGCCAGGCACCTTCGCCTGAGCTAAATGGGGAGCCTGGGGTAAGGGAGTTCCCTTGCCAGCGAGAAACCTCTGTCCCAAATGCGGATGTGTGGCCAGGACTTGCCCACCCAAGGCTCCCTTGGTGCCTATTTGCCCCATTTCACCGGTCGTCGGTGCGTGGCCTAGCCGGTCCTAACTGCTTGGCGAACTCCGGGAAATCAGGGAGAGCAACGAGAGAACAGGCGTTGCGGCTCATGGCCATCCGGCAGGCACGCCTGGAGCAACCGGAGTTGAGCGGTTCCAGCCAAGAGAGTAAATAGTCTACGGTCCGACGGCGACCAGCGGGGGGAAACGGATTGATTTGTCCGAAGAAATTGCCTGGTTCGGTAACATACTGAATTTCGGTGACATACTGAATATGGACGGGCCGCTCGTCGAGATCGGGCCGCGTTCGGTCTTTGCCAATTCGGTTGTGATTCGTAGCATCTTCTCGACCTGTAATGCGTTAGGCCAAGATGGTCTGCCGACATTACCCGATGTTCCGCCATCGGTCTGCTACCCCAGCGGGCGTCACCGGCAACGGAGACGTCCGAAGCCTGGGGGACAACGTAACCTCGATCCTCGGATCGGCCGTGAACG
>Ga0209517_10003908_pt1 | contig 19905 bp, 22 predicted proteins | sample PeaSoiMetSII2010_FD_187695 | JGI IMG/M metagenome (GOLD analysis project Ga0209517, IMG submission 187695) | Peat soil microbial communities from Weissenstadt, Germany - SII-2010 (SPAdes) (version 2) | ecosystem: Environmental > Terrestrial > Soil > Wetlands > Peat | place: Germany...
GTGAGAAGGTTCGGGCGCAAGCGCGGACCAGTGTGGGACTGCGGCTTGCCTGGACTTTCGGAAGAAAATGAATACACGGCCACCGCATTCTCAAAAGCGCTGCGGATGATCTTCTCCGTTCTGTACAAGCCGCGCCGGGAAATTCAGGCCGTCTTCGATGTCTCGCCGTATTTCCCCAAAGAGATCCGTTTCGAGAGTCAAATCGAGTCTACCTTCGAGAAGCGGCTTTATGCTCCTCTGCAAGAGTTCATCTTCCGGGTCTCCAGCAGAATGCGGACGATTCAGGCGGGAAGCATTCACGCCTACTTGGCGTATATCTTTGTAACCCTCGTCTTGCTTTTACTGTTCGGGGTGCGCAAGTGATCGAAGTTCTTATCAATTCGGCGCTGCAATTAGTGTTGCTATTGCTGGTTGCTCCCTTGCTCAGCGGCACCATCAAAACTCTGAAGGCCAGACTTCAGATGCGCCGAGGGCCGGGCGTTCTGCAATCCTACCGTGACCTCCTCAAATTGGTTCGGAAGGGTATGGTGATTCCGGAGACGGCATCATGGATTTTTTCTGCGGCTCCCTACATGGTTTTCGGGACGGCGACGATGGTCGGACTCATGATTCCCATGACTACGACCCATGCCCCTTTCAGCCTGTTCGGTGGCGTGCTTGCAGTGGTCTATCTTTTGGCACTTGGGCGCTTCTTTCTTGCCCTTGGCGGGCTCGACACCGGAAGCTCCTTCGGTGGTTTGGGCAGCAGTCGGGAAATGACGATTTCCGCGATAGCGGAACCGGCCATGATGCTCGCGATTTTCACCGTGGCGTTGGGCGCAAACTCCACAAACCTGAGCGAAATGGCGAAAGTCGCTGTAGGCCAGAGCTGGAGGTTCCTGGCGCCATCGCAGATGCTGGCATTTGCGGCGCTCTTTATTGTGCTGATTGCCGAGACCGGACGAATACCAGTTGACAACCCCGCGACCCACCTTGAATTGACCATGATCCACGAAGCGATGGTACTCGAGTATTCGGGACCGTATCTCGCTTTGATCGAATGGGGCGCGTCCATCAAACAGTTGGTGCTCATGACACTGCTGGTCAATACGTTCTTCCCGTTCGGACTGAGTTCTGACTGGACGCTCCAAACCATCGGCGTGGGGCTGGCTTTCTATCTTGCGAAGTTGCTTTTGCTTGCTTGCATGGTTGTTCTGGTCGAAACCACGAACGCGAAGTTGCGTCTGTTTCGCGTGCCGGAATTGCTCATGGTTGCTTTCATTTTAGGAGCGCTCGCGCTCATTTCGACATTTCTGTTCTAAAGTCTGCCTATGCCCTTTGTCCCCAACCCCGAGCTTGGCAACAGAATCATCACCCTGATGGCGGCGCTGGTCCTGGTGCTGCAGATCGCCGCGGTCGGGCAGCGCGGGATCGTTTCGAGCATTCGCATCTTCGCGGTGCAGTCGTTTCTCTTGGGAGCGATTGCCGCCGTCATCGCCTACTTCAACCAGGCCAGCCACATCTATATTGCCGCTCTGCTCACGGTCTTCTTGAAAGCGGGACTGCTTCCCCGGTTGCTGGAGCGCCTGGTGGAGAGAATCGGAATTCGGCGCGAGATTGAGCCGCTGATCAACGTCCCGCTGTCGATCCTCATCTCAGGCGGTCTGACTCTGCTGGGATACGTGGTTGCAGAGTCCTTCTACCATCCGGAGGAGACTTCTGCCCGGGCGGCACTGGGACATAACACGCTCGCCGTTGCCATCGCACTTTTCCTGATCGGCTTCTTTGTGATGGTAAACCGCCGCAAGGCATTGACCCAGGTCCTGGGACTGCTTTCGCTCGAAAACGGCCTCTTCCTGGCCGCGATTTCATTGACCTATGGAATGCCATTGGTGGTTGAGATTGGCATCTTTTTTGATGTTCTGGTCGCGGTACTCGTCCTCGGCATTCTCGTCTTCCGTATCGGCGAAGCGTTCGACTCCATGGACGTCAGCAAGCTGCGGAAGTTGAGAGAGTAAGCAAACTTATGATTTTGCTCGCACTCCTTATTGTTCCTTTGGCCGCCGGTCCCGTGGTCTTCTTCTTACGAAGGAGGCACATGATGGAGTTCGTCAATGTTGCGGCCTTCGCCATTCTGCTCGGCCTTGCCGCCGTGTTGGTTCGTCAGGTGCTCCGCGGCGGTCCGGTTTCATTGTGGGATGGCTTCTTTTACGCCGACGCTCTTAGTGCGTTAGTCGTGCTCTTGTCTGCTTTTGTGTCCCTGGTCTGCTCCATTTATGCGGTCGGTTATTTTCGTCACGAAGAGAATAGCGGAGTTTTGCAGCAGGCCGAGGAGGTGGGTGGCCGGTTTGCCGTCGACAAGCTGCGTGAGTATTACGCTCTCATGCCCTTCCTGGTTTTCGCTATGACGCTGGTCGCGCTCGCCAACAATTTGGGAATACTCTGGGTGGCGGTTGAGGGAACTACCTTGGCGTCGGTGTTTCTAGTTATGTTTTACGGACGCGAAACCTCTCTTGAGGCGGCATGGAAGTATGCCATCATCGGGGGCGTTGGTCTGTCGATGGCATTGTTCGGGACGATTCTGACCTACTATTCCGCCTATGGGGCCCTCGGTACGGACACGCTTGCGGGCCTGAACTGGTCCGTCCTCGCGCGAAACGCCGCCCACTTTGACAAGCCGACCATGCGGCTGGCCTTCATCCTGATTCTCCTTGGATACGGAACCAAAGCGGGCATCGCTCCCATGCATACCTGGAAGCCGGATGCCTATAGTGAGGCGCCGATCCCGGGGGCAGCGATGCTTGCCACCGGCGTGCTCAACTGCGCCCTCTACGGCCTGGTCCGGTTCTACATCCTGAGTTCGAAATGCCTCGGGCCGCAGTTTGGCTCGCAGCTCCTCATTCTGTTCGGGCTGCTCTCCATGGGAGTGGCCGTCCCCTTCATCCTCGTGCAGAAGAACTTCCGGCGTCTGCTGGCCTATTCGAGCATTGACCACAGCGGAATTATGGTGCTGGCACTGGGCTTCGGTGGGCCTCTGGGTATCCTAGGCATGCTTCTGCACATGACGTTTCATTCGGTGACCAAGCCCCTGCTCTTTTTTTGTGCTGGGAATGTCCAGCAACATCTGAACACTGATCTTTTCCGGAAGGCGAAAGGCGGGTTGATCCATTCCATGCCCCTGACCGGAGCCGCATTTCTTATGGTGACGCTTGCGGTCACTGGCTCGCCTCCCTTCAGCTTCTTCCAGAGTGAGTTTACGGTTCTGCGGGCAGGGTTTGCGCGAGACCATTTTGTGCTGGCGATTTTCTTTGTCTCCTTTCTCGTGCTCATTTTTTCCGGCTTCCTGGTGCACATCACCGGCCTGGTTCTCGGCGAGAACCCGGGACTTCCGGCGGCGGACACCTGCCGCTGGAAAAAATACTCCGTCGCTGGTTTGGCTATTGTGGTCGTCGTTATGGGCTTCTGGATACCGGCTCCGTTGTTTAGGCTGATTAAGGGTGCGGTAGGCATCGTGGTGGGTGGATGATGACGCAATCAACATCCGCAATGTTTGAAGCGTTTCGACAGAAGCTTGGCCCGCAGGTTCAATCTGTGCGTGCCGACCGCGAGGATGAAGTCTACGTTCTTCTCCGCGATGCCGACATTCGGCCCATCGCAGATCACCTACGAGGCGAATTCGGAGCCCGCCTGGTTACGGTGTTCGCTGAGGACCGGCGGTCGGCGGAGGGAGTTTTCTTCAACTACTATGTCTTTGAACAGAAAGGCAGCGCTCAGTACCTGATCGTGCAGGCGCCGGTGCGATCCGACAGTCTTGAGTTTCCTTCGCTCTCCGCCGAACTACCCGCGGTGAACTGGCAAGAGCGCGAAATCCAGGATTGGTTTGGACTGAAGGCCGTTGGTCACCCGAATCCCCGCCGGGTCGCCTTGCATGACAATTGGCCCGACGTTTATCCCTTGCGCAAGGACTTTCCCCTCGAAACTGTGTTACCGCCCTTCGAGGGAGAGCGCCACATCTACCGCCCGGCTTTCGGTGAAGGTGTTTTGCAGGTGCCCGTAGGGCCGGTCCATGCGGGAATTATCGAGCCGGGTCACTTCAATTTCGCGGTGGCGGGTGAACCCATACTCTATCTGCAGCTTCGAATGTTCTACACCCATAAAGGCACGGAAAAACTCTTCGAGAAAATCCCGATACACAAAGCCGTTTTCCTGGCGGAGAGCATTTCAGGAGATTCGAGTTTTTCCCACGGCACAGCTTTCTGTCAGGCCGTCGAACGCGCGGCGTGCATTGACGTGCCACTGCGCGGACTCGCGATGCGGACCATCCTGCTGGAGCTGGAACGAATCTGCAATCATGTCGCTGACATCGGGGCCATCGCGACCGATGTTGGCTTCGTCATAGCCAACGCCCACGCCAGCCGCCTGAAGGAGACGATGGTCACCTTAAACGAGCAGTTGACCGGTAGCCGACTGTTGCGAGGCATGGTCTGCGTCGGCGGCGTGCGCCGGGGCTGGGACCAGGCGCAACTGAACACGTTGCGGGACACGCTGGACTCCTTCGCACGCGAATTTCGGGACCTGATCAGTCTGATTGATTCCTCCGAATCCACCCGCGATCGTCTGGAACAGTCAGGAGTCTTGCGGCCCGACAAGGCACGGGACTTGGGCATCGTGGGCGTGGGGGGGCGCGCCTCCGGAATCGATCTCGACGTGCGGCGCGATCACCCTTACGCTGCGTATCGTCGCTACTCATTCCGCGTGCCGGTTTACCAGGCCGGAGACGTTTGGCACCGGATGCAGGTCCGCATTGACGAAGTGAACGAATCGATTGGCATCATTCGAAACGCTATGGTGGATGGTCTTCAGCGGGAGTTCCGTGTGCCAGTGCCCTCCATCCCGTCAGACCGCTGTGCTCTGAGCGCAGTCGAAGGTTGGCGGGGGGAAATCATCCATTGGATTCGCACCGGGCCTGACAATCATCTGCAGCGCTGCAAGATCAAAGACCCCTCGCTCAGCAACTGGCCGGCGCTGGTGGAAGCGGTCCAGGGAAACATCATTGCGGATTTTCCGGTGATCAACAAGAGCTTCAACCTTTCCTACTCGGGGACGGACCGGTAAAAGATGCTAAAGATTCTTCAGAAGACGGTCAGTACGGGAACAGTCACCGCAAACTATCCGGCCGAGCCCGCTAAGATCTGCGATCGCTTTCGCGGACGTCCGAGCTTTGATTTCGACAAATGGAAGGACGCACAACCTGCTGCCGAGGTGTGTCCGACCGGGGCCATCTCCCTGTCCGACGAAGGTGATTTCCGGAAAGTCACCGTCGATTACGGTCTCTGTATCTTCTGCGGCTTGTGCGCCGAAGCATCGTCCGAGCAGGCGGTGCGCATCACCCAGGAATTTGAACTAGCGACGTCGGACCGCCGTAACCTGGTTCTTACCGCGGAATACACACTGAATGCCGACCGCACGCACCGCGGGTTGCGTAAAGTTGATCGCCGGTTGGTGAGTGCCGAAACGGACGTCGAGAACCTTGGGAAGAAGGCGCGCGAAACCATTCATAAAATTCTGGGACGGTCTCTCGCCATCCGTGAAGTGGATGCGGGGTCATGCAACGGATGCGAACTGGAGATTGTCGCTTTGAACAATCCGGTCCACGACATCGAACGCTTCGGAATTCAATTCGTTGCCTCTCCTCGGCATGCCGACATGCTCCTCGTCACTGGCCCGGTAACGCGGAATATGGAGCTCGCGCTTTTGAAGACGTATCGGGCGATGGCGGAACCAAAGGTAGTCGTCGCGGTTGGCGCTTGCGGAATCAGTGGCGGCATCTTCGGCGTGAACTATGCGTCTCTTGGAGGCGTCGATAAAGTACTTCCGGTGGATGTTTACATTCCTGGTTGTCCACCTCGGCCACAAGCTCTTCTTCACGGCATCCTCCTCGCCATCGGACGTCTGGCTGAACGACTGCACAACGACCGCGCGGGTTGACACGCAATTCGGATCTTTGGTGTGGTGAGGATTCACGGAGTCTCCGCTTGAGCGAGGCGGGGAATCTGACGTGCTCAGGACACCGCAAACTGAGCGGTTCGATATATGACTTGGCTGCCGAAGTTCGTAGTCTGTCTTAGCTACTACCACCGTTTCCGCTTCCGCTCAGACGCGTTCGCGGTGCTGTTTCTCGCTTGGCAGATCTTTCCACTCGCCATCGCCATCGCGGTTGCTACCGGAGTATCTCCAATCGATAGTTCCCATGACGGCGGTTCCTTTGATCCCGTAGACCTCTGTCTGCGATTTCTGCTCGACAGTGACCCCCGATTCCCGAAGACGTTCAAGGAACTCGGGATCATAGGCGCCTTCCGGGATTAGATCGGGTTTTGTCAAGAAGGCCTCCTTTCCTTTCGTCGGCTCCATATGGAGAAGCAAGGGCGGCCCTGCCATATCAGCAAGTGGATCGAGGTGGTTTGCAAGAGTCCCCACTACCAGTCGCACCGTTTCTGGAATCAGCGACGAGCCCACGCACGCGATCGCCAGCACGGGCCTGGATCCCGTCATCGCAATGAGCGGCGCTATGTCCTGAGGAACCGCGTCGCCGGGTTTGATAACCCGCCAGTCTCGTTTAATGAAATCCCGCTGCACCGGGGATGGGTATACCGTCTACCACTATTCCGGTTGTGCCCCACACTACGGTATTGATGGTACGAGAGAGTGCGCCAATGTTTCCCCAGCGGTCAATCACAACAACGGCATCCGTGTGATGCGGCGGTCCCTGTACAGGGACCGGGCCTTGCTTTGCTCCACGCCATTGCTGGGAATGCGATCCGCGCTATGGCGTTGCCGAAGGAATTCTCCCGTTTGCGGATCGAGATCCAGCCGCACTGCCTCGAAGTCTTCAGACCTAACCTCCCCTTTGAGCCCAAGCAGTTCAGCGCCGCGTCCGTGCCACTGGCCGTTGACCGTCCGATTCTGGTCGTAATAGTCACTCTGTTGAAGATGGCGCTGCGCATAGCCCTGGCCACCGGTCATGGCACGAATCGTAAGCACAGGGCGACACTAGCTCTCACCAATTCGCTACTGCACTGGGGACACTGTCGTTGAATCATAAGCTTCTGCAGAAGAGACGTCTCCTCACGCTTTGGAAAATTAGTTGCCAGGATGGACCGTACAAGTCTCCTCAACGGTGAGCGGGAAGGATCGCATAGCCGTGCCCCTTCAGACAAGCCGCGTAATTGCGCTTAATTGCGCTTATGCTCGGCGTCCGCCAACGTCTTGGCTTCAGTGGTACCAGTTTGGCATAGTTATAAGTTTCCTCACCGTCTAATGTCGCCGCTTCCTTGGGATGAGCAATCCTGCTCAGACGAGGTGCCCGTGGAGTGCTAACGTCGAGGTGTGCTTCCAGTCGAATCGCCGGGGAGCCGGAGAATCCCCTGCCGCTTCGCAGGAGCGAGCTATGGTAAAGCGAATCGCACCAATGCCGGTCATTTACTTTGTTCTGCTGGCCGCTTGCGGGGCGTTGTGCCAGAGCCCAAGTTCTTCAGTTGATTTGCTTCAGAAAGGCGGTTCAAACTCACCCGAAGTGCAGCCCCAGGAGGCCCGCACGTGGATATCACTTCCCGATGCTCCATCGTTACGGCTTCCAACACAAGCCGAGATGTTTCACATGTTCGCCGACGAAGCGCGTTCGCCATTAACACTTGGTGCGGTGGGCACCAGCGCGGGCGCAATGCGTGAAGCAGAACCACGGCACCTCGCTCCAGGATCGCAGCCCAGCTTTGCCGCCTTCTATGCGGAGTCCACTCAAACAAGGTCCAGCAACTTTGTTGGTAAGTATCTGTATCCACCATTGCCCAAACAGAACCTGCGTTATCACCCGTTGACCAGCGGCAGCTTTATGAACCGGGCCACGCACGCAGCTTCGCGCCTTTGTATCACGCGTGACGACTCGGGAAAAAGGAGGTTGAACACCTCGTATTTTCTCGGGGTGCTCACTTCGGTCGCTACCCACAACGCTACCCGTCCGTATTGGATGCGCTCCACTGCGGCGCCGCTCAACGATTTCGGTTCGACGATTGGCAACGACGCGGGACTTAACCTCTTCCACGAGTTTGGCCCTGGCATCCGGCAAGTGGTAAAAGACCACACGCCGAAGTTCGTGTTTAGAATCGAAGAGCGCATCACCCCCGACCAGCACTTGAGGCAGGTTCTCTCCAGCCCGGCCCGATAATTTTCCAGTCGGTTCGCACATTTTCACAATCTACCGAGGATAGCGCGCGGCTTGGCTCCAGCATGTGCAGCATTGCCTTGTCTGACACTCCTCAGCCGCTTGTCCGTCTCTTTCCGCTCGGGAGCACGCATCTTTTCTGCGCGCTGTCGGGTTGCACCGGAGCGCCTGCGATTCTGGCGGTTGCCGGCAGATGGGTCGTCCAGATGGCGGATAAACTCGCCTGTCAAGCCATCCACAGGGTAACCGCTGTCCTCGAGATCGCGAACGACGTCGTCGACCGAGTTCGGGTTCTCAAACAAGCCATCTGCTGTTCTTGTCATAATGGCCTCCACCGATCCAAGCTGCAGCGCTAAAGTCATGGTCGATGCGTCGAAGACGACAATCGATACGCCGTAAGGGAGGCGCGTGGTGTCCGGTTGCAAGTGCAGCCACCGAATTCTACTTGGTGTTCGGTTCGCCAGCAGTTTCCTCCTGCTGCTCTTCAGCCTTTTGCCAAGTGGAGTCGGGGTTGTATTCCTTCAGAGCTGGGGCACGAAGATCAGTGTTCTTGCCGAGATCCTTCTCGTACACGACACCATCCTGGCTAATGATGAATGTCATGACACCCGATGACTTGTATTCGGCCGGATAGGCCACGAAAGCGAAACCCTCGCTCATTTTTCCGTTTGCGATGTAACTCTTAGCCCCGCCTGGGCCATTTTTCCCCTGACGTGTCAGGATGATGTAATAGTAACCGCGGAAAGGAGTCGGAGCGCCGTCTTGACGTTTGGGATGGCCTTTGGCCATGGCCGATGCGACCAACGGCCCGATGGGGCTCTGGGGCTCGCCATCAGCAGCTTTCCAGTACAGGCCGTTGTGCTGACCGTCATCACTGAAGATTTTCTGGGCGTACTCGTTGTGCTGCGCGGCGTAATACTCTTTTTGCGCCGCCACAAGCTCCTGGCAGACCCGAATGGTCGAGATTTCATTTCTCCCAATTCGCCTGTATAAGATTTCGTTCTTGCCTGCCTCGGTGTCGAAATACCACGTATTGCCTTTGTTCACGAGCGGTATGGGCGTTGGCCAATTATGAGCGCCGATATACAGGACGGTAGTTCCATCGGGTTCCTTCACCAGACGGTGCATTTCCTGATATCTCTCCACGAAAGTTGCGCGGCTCTGGGCGTCCTCGGTTTCATCTCCGGAAGAGACGATTTGCTTTCCGTCGGGTCCGAGGATTCCTAGCAGCGCTTTTTCGTCGTTGCTCTGTGCTGCAGTGACGAGTGCGCTGCTGGCGTCCTCCGCTGATGGAAAGGTTTTCTGGTGCGGTTGCTGCGCCATGGAAAGGGTGCCGAAGCACGCCGTCAGAAGGATGACGACCGCGGCTAATTTGGAAGCATTGGCCCAATGAACTTGATCGAAGTTCAGCTTGGTTCGCCGCATATGGCTTCTCTCCATTTCCAACTTTTACAGGCTACCGAGGAACATACGGAAGCCTCGATTAATGACGCCCACCACCGGTATGGCCGCCACCGGTGTGACCGCCACCGGGGGAGTGAGACCCTCCGCCCCCTCGAGAGCCCCCGCCGCCATGAGCTGCTCCCACACTGGTTCTTCCGCGTGAGGAGAAGCTCTTTGCCTGTCCACCATGGTTGTAGCCACTGAAGGCGCCGGAGCGGACGCCGCTCTGACCGCGGGGTGCAGCATATCCTCGAGCTGCCTGCCTGTTTCCCTCAAAAGGCCTGGCAGTAGCGCCGGGACGGTTGTAGACTCCGCTGCGCCCGCCGATGTTCCCGCCAGCTCTGTTGCCTGTGTTGGCGCCGGCACGAGCGCGCTCACCGTTAAATCCGCCACGGCCGCCTCCTGCTCGGTAGGCGTTGGTCCGGTTAAAAAACGTTCTGCTCCCGGAGTCGTACCTGCCGTGGTTGTACATGGCGTATCGGTTATGCCAATCGAATCCCCAATGGCCCCAGCCCCATCCAAAACCGCCGTACCAACCGATTCCGAAGCCCCGGCCCCAAGACAAATACGGGCCGCCAAACCAGATTCCGGGATACGGATACCATCCCGGCCACGCCATCATCGGCCCACCGTAAACCAACCAGGGGTTATAAGCGGGGACGTAAACCTCATCGGGGCTGGCAGGCTCAATGCTGATATTGGAGTCTTGCGTCGCGACGGTTTGCTGCGGCGTGCTTTTGAGATTGCCAGCGTCTTGCGCCCGCCGGCGCATCACCTGTACGGCATCCATCACACCCTGTTGCTGGTTGTAGTAGGCGTCGCCTAGAGATGATGTCCAGGAGAGGTTCTTATCCATATTTCCCAGGACCGACGGAAATGCAGCCAGCGCCTTGACGCTCGGGTCCCAGGGTTGTTGATCCACAGCTTGACCCAGAACCTCGCCCTTCAAATCAGGATGAGCTTGCACCCATCTGTCGGCCTCGACGATTTGTTCCGGAAACGTAGACGCCGCGAGAATCTGCGCCACCAGCGAATCAGGATACAGCGCAATTGGCGCGACCAACTGCTGCAACTGTTCGGGAGTCTGTTGCGTGTATGGTGGTGCCTGAGCGTCTTGCCCTGGTGCTTGCGCATCTTGAGAGGCCGATAACCTTTGAGGCCAGGCCGCGAACCATAGAGCCAACAGGAACAGCCAGGCCAAACTCCGCTTGCCCAATCGGGGCCTTGAGAACCCTCCGACACGTCCGAAAATGTTCATGTTCCTAAACCTCCTTCTGCAAAACCCTACAGAACCTTGCGCCATGACCAGCAAGAGGCAGCGTCGTTACGCTGCCGCTCGGCTACGCTGGCACCGTTCGTTGGAACGTGGCGCAAGCCCGTGCGGGCGCGTCGTTCGTTCGATGACCGGCACCCCGCGTTCCGGCAGTTCGCTCTTCATCACGTATTCATCCACCACCACAGGATTCGCTCTGGCATCTCGGAGTACGCCGATAGCTGTAGTGCGATTGCGGGTCATTGATGGCTACTACGAATATTCCAGCGTCTCCGTATTCGACCGCAATTGCATCACACAAATCGGTTGTGAAGGTCGCAATTCCACACTGTCGAGGGAGGTGGTTCCCGATGATCGCGATCCGCATTGGAATTGATCGCGTACTGAGCACTTGTAAGGATGACACTGAATGTTTTTCGAACACGAGAGGGCTCGCTTTGCCGTGCGTCACGGAGTTCGGTTTCAAACTAACGGAGATGTCAGACGAGGACATTGCGGGCTCCTTAACGGTGTGGTCCAGTTGGAAGTGGACCGAACATAGGGAGAAGGCGCCAGGAGGCTACGCTACAGCGGGACCTCCTGGTGCTGACACCCCTACTCAAACCGCGCTTCGCCGTCCGCTCAGTAGGTTAATGACCAAAACCACCAGCCCTACGACTAGGAGTAAGTGGATCAGGCCTCCGCCGATATGCAAACTGAAGCCCAGAAGCCACAGAATCAGAAGAACAATGAAAATGGTCCAAAGCATGGTGACCTCCCGGTGCTCATTCGCGAGCACCTAAATGTGTGAATGCGAGAAAACGGCTTCTTGCGAACGGAACACGCGGTAATGGGAGTGTGCCGCCATTTGAAAGTCAGAAATCGGCGGAATGACAAACGGCGGCAGCCCAGTTTCGCAAGCCCTACTTCTGATCGTTCTGTTTAGCTTTCTCTTCAGCTTTTTCTGCGGCTACGGCTTGGACTTTTGCTCCGTGAACTTCCGCAAGAAACGGCTGAGCTGCGGCCGGAACCGGCACTTGGCCCAACAACAAAGCGCGGGTGGTGACGTTGCGTCCGTAAATCGCATGCCGGGAATCAGCGTCTTGGCGGATCGATGCGCCTTCCAACGTGAGCCCCGCGAACACACCCTTGGCACGGGAGTAGGTCAGGATCTCTGTATCCATCTTCCAATCCGTACCAGCCTCGGCATGCCGTCCAACCGGACCCGCTGCCGCGGAAGCGTCCGCTCCAACCTGGAAATTGCTCGAGAGCAGCCGTTGCATCCCTTTATCATTCTGAATGATCAGGACCACGTCCACGGCTTCCACACCGATCTGCAGGCCCCAGCTTCCGCCCGAAATCGTGATGAACGCTGGCGCACTCCAGCCATCCGCCGTGCGGCAAGTGGCTACGCCTTTGCCTCCTTTAGCTCCGAAGACAAAACCACCTTTGACCATGTGCGGTATCACAGCCACGCACTTTGCATGCTCCAACACTTCTTCCGGGATTCCCTTGTCGGGCATCCCCATAATTTCGTGTAACACTGTGGTGGCCCTGTCCAGTCGGTCGGTGGCATCTTCCCGCGCTGACCCTGCCCAGCACAGCGTACCGAGACAAAACATCGCAAGTACAAACATTACTTTCTTCATGGGACAGCCTCATTTCTGTTACCGGTGCGCCAGCCTCTGGGTTCGTGCTGTGTGTACACTCGCACGCAAATCCCCATAGATATGCTGGACGCACCAGGACAATTTCGACCTTAGCAAATCAGGTTTCAGCAGGTCTGAGCAAAAATGCTCACACTCGCCACATGTGAATTGGTGGCAAACTTATCAGAAGAAACCGAGGAAACCTATCTTGTCGGTGTGATCTCGAGGGCGCTCAGATTTTCACATTACAGCCCGGGCATGCACCTCCGCTCATTTCGGAATGAAGTCGAGGCTCACTCTCGAGTTGTTCAATTCTGCTCAGACCTCAAACGGCCACGAGATTACAAAAGTGGCAGCCCTCAAAAAGGCTCAGAAGAGTTGCAATCCCCATTCGTACGAGGGCGAAGGAGAAATATGAAGACCAGCACGAAAGATAGGATGAAGGGCAGCTTCCACGAAGTGAAGGGAACAATCAAGGAGGAAATCGGAAAGGCGATGAGCGACCGCAATTTGAAAGCGGAAGGAAAGGCCGAAAAGAAGGCGGGCAAAGTTCAACAGCGGATCGGCGATGCTAAGGAAGCCGTCGCAAACTTGAAAGGACAGCTGGCAGAGTTAAAGAAAACAGGATAGGCCATTCAGAAATGAACCGGCAGAGTTGAAAAGGCAACAGGTAGATCTCGGTCTTGGCTGCTATCGGGCGAGAAAAACCGCATATCTGAATCCGATGGTCGGGGTACGGTTTGGACTATTCAGAGTCTGTGCTCGCGGCTCCTGGGTGATCGGCGCAAACATGCAAGGTAAACTCTTGGTCGCGCTGCAACTCGAAGTTGCGCATCATTTCATCGAATGATGTGCCGCTGGGCGCTCCGGAAGGCTTGAACCGCCAGCCACACTCGGAGCAACCAAAACCTCGGAAACGCTTTTGCTCGATCCACCTTAGCTTCCGGCTCATGGCCTCCTATGTCGCTGTACCTCAATATGGTCTGACCGCATGTTTAGTACCCGCTTGCTGTCAAGGGACGAAACGTCTTCCTTTCGCAGAGGCGCACTACCAGAAAACCGTCAGCCAGTCTTGGCCTGGCGGAAGATACATAAAGTGATGGGCGAAGCTTACACGCGCCAATCTGGATGGTCTGTCGGGCATCCTACATACCCCGGAGGAGGATTGTTCGTTGGAAGTCTGATTTCGGGGGTGTGGTTCGAAGGGAAGCGGAATCGCTTGACCGTCGGTCACGTTTCGTGCGTCGCGATGCTGGCGCCTGCAGCGGTGCAACCCAATGTAGGATGTCCTACCGAAGCGTCGTGTTTGGACCTGTATACTCTGTCGAGTAGCGCGAACAAGTAGAGTTACGTGGCACACCTTGACGGTTGAGTTCATCCCCGCATCTGCGAGGTTTTTCGGTTCTGATCCCAGTCTGTTAAGGATGGTTTGTGGACAGCAAAGGCCTCCAAGTCGTGCAGTCTGGCGAGCGGACGAATACCGAAGGGAAGCCAGTCAGCAATCTGATACTTCTATCGATCTCCGATAGCGACTACAGCTCATTGCGTCCTCATCTCGAATACGTCAGCTTGCCAAACCATCTAGTCCTTCACGAAGGCGGTGGAAAGCTAGAATTCGCGTATTTCCCGAATCGAGGTTTGATTTCGCTTGTAGTCGCAATGAAAGATGGAAAGACCGCCGAGGCCGGCATTGTTGGCAACGAGGGCTTTACAGGAACGCCGGCGGCAGTTGGCCTGAGCAGAAGCCCGCTTCAAGCGGTGGTCCAAATCACCGGGGATGGGTTTCGGGTAGAAGTCACCGCTCTGCAAAACACGTTGGAATCCACTCCACACCTGCAATTGATGCTGAGCCGCTATGCAGTAGTTCAGGGAATGCAAGTTGCACAAACAGCGGCTTGTAATCGGCTGCACGATATTAAGCAGCGCCTTGCGCGGTGGTTGCTCATGACTCAGGACCGAGTAGATTCGGAGTCGCTGCCCATCACGCATGATTTTCTCGCAACAATGCTGGGGACAGATAGGCCTAGCGTGAGCTTGGCAGCCGGTGTTTTGCAGAGGAAGAAACTCATCGAGTACAACCGGGGAGCCGTGAAGATCGTGAACCGCAAGAAACTTGAAAAATCCGCTTGTGAGTGCTACGGGATTACCCAACAGTACAACGGCGAGCTGGGCTTGAAATGAGTGGGAGACTTGCCTTGTTGGCTTTGCTCCTCCACTGGAATGCACTCAAACTATTGTGAGTGGTTGTCGTTCTCAGCTTGAAGTGTTTTCTCGTGGTCTGCACGATCGCTTTCAGGAACGGCAACTGTATTGACGGTCTTCCGTAGTGTCTTGCGTGTTCGCCCCGAACCTCTGGCCCATTTTATGCCTGCCGAAGGTTTACCTTTTGCAGTCTCGTAGCCCGCCTCCTCGCGACCCTCTGGTGTGACTCCGAGTTTTCCGGCCGTTTGGGCATCAAGGTTTCCTGTGACTGGCAGATTCTCAGCCTTCTGGTACGCGCGAATACTGGCTCGGGTCCGCAGACCGAAGACACCATCAATCTTGCCTCGGTAATGTCCTTTATCGCGCAGAGTTTCTTGAATCCTATTGACATCGGTCCGATGCTCGACGACCGGCACTTCGTTGCGGAGATTCGGTTCCGAAGCAATCAGCGTGGGTCGTGGTCCCGAGATCCCTGTCGTCACTAATATGAAGACAATCCCAGCCCATGCGACTTTGCTGGCCAAGAACATTTTTCCCTCGATCTGGACACCGGCAATAGATTCGCTCACTTGCTCCGGCAATACTGTGCAGAACGGCTCATGTCGTGAGTTCTCGGGCACAATTCCCTGCAATCCATGCTTTGCGTGATTTGGAGCGATCCAGAAAACCGCAGGGCGAGCTAGTGATTTTCAGTTATTTACCCTGTTCCGGAGAGTGGTAAACTCCAAACGGAGTTGTTTAAGCAGACAGGTACCCAAGGGAGGTGCCTATGTCTCCTGCTCGCCAACCCAATGGTTCTCCAGGCGGAAGGAGGATCGCCCGCCAAGCCTTAATCGACCCGGCCCTCCAAACAGCCCGCCATGCAGTAGGTCCCGGTCCAGTGGCCAAGAGGAAGCGTGATTTCGATCCCCACGCATTCCTCGCGAACATTGGCGAGGGGAGGAAATCTCTGCTTTTCCAGAGGAAACAAGGAATCTTTGCCCAAGGGGATACCGCCGACGCGGTGTTTTATATCCAGACGGGCAAAGTCAAACTCACCGTGGTCTCAAAGATAGGCAAGGAAGCAACGATCGGCATATTGGGTGACGGGGACTTTTTCGGCGAAGGGTCGCTGGCGGGCCAAAGGCTCCGCATGGGCTCTGCAACCGCGATGACCGATTGCGCTATTTTGCGAATCGACAAGAAAGCCATGATGGAAGAGCTTCATCGGGAGCACGATCTTTCTGACCTGTTCGTGGCGTATTTGTTGTCGCGGAACATCCGTTACGAAGAAGACCTGGTTGATCAGCTTTTCAATTCGAGCGAAAAGAGGCTGGCCCGGATTCTTTTATTGCTCGCTCATTTTGGCAAGGAAGGCACACCGGAGACCGTAATCCCCAAGATCAGTCAGGAGATGCTGGCGGAAATGATCGGCACGACCCGCTCAAGGGTCAGCTTCTTCATGAATCGGTTCAGGGAATTGGGCTTCATTCACTACAACGGCGGACTGCAGGTTCACAGCTCACTTCTGAACGTTGTTCTCCACGACTAGCCTTCGTATGCGCGAACATACTCCTCTAAAGAGTTCAGAACGGATTCACGGCTCTAAGCCGACTTCAATTTCCGACAGATGATGCCTGCAACATTGACTAGGCTCGTGCCCAAAAGACCGGGAGTGCCGGGAGTGCCAGGTTCTGGAACTGTTGCAGTCAATGTCAGCGCTCTGAATGACACGATCTAAAGTGCCAATCGATGGCATATCGTGGCTGTGCTCGAAAGAGTGCCGCCTTACTTCGAGAGCAGAGCTGCCGCAATCGGGGGCACAGCTCCGATCCTGTCCGCCACCACGCTGGCGGCCTCGTAATTCATCACCTGTGACGTCAATTTCCGTGCGCCCAGAAAACGTACATCGGCGACCGCCACCATATTGCTAAGGACCCACATTCCCCGCGCGCTGTCGAAGTCGAATTGGACGTGGATTTTCTTTACCCAAATAGAGGGCGACTTTACCGTGCCCTCCAAACGGCGAATGAGGAAGGATTGCTTATCGATCCACGCCTGTCCTGATATCAGTTCGGGCTGCTTCCGCCTCGGATCAAGACGCAGAAGGTAAAATGACTGACCGTCGAGGATGGCTTCCCCAAGGTAGCTGAAGAGATAGTTCTCTCGAGTCACGGCAGCCAACCGCGATTTCTGACTCGAAGCTCCAATGCCAACTTCATGTTCTAGAACACGTTTCACTACTTGTGCGCCCATGGTGCTGCCCGAGTGTTTCACGACACTGTACTTGCCGGGAGCCCGAAAATCGATTTCTGCGACAACTTCGGAATCGACCTTACCACTACTCACACGACTCAGGCGATAGTCGCGTTTTACATGATTGGGAATACTAACCTCAGCCTGGGCTCGCTCCATCTTCTGAACAATAGAATTCAGATCTGACTCTGAGTTCGAAGTGCCTCGAGCCAATGTAACGGTGAGCACGAGCAGTATCGCAAGTATGATCCGTATCGGCATAGACACCTACGTACACGATAGGGCCAGGCGACGACGGATATCTGGTCACATTTGACCAATGCCGCCGTGTTTTCCCGTCCGACTCGCCGTTTCAGCGGTTTTGCGCGTGTTCCACGGCAAGGCAGCCCTTGGGTCCCGGCAGGAGGGGGATGGGTAAAAGCATTCGTGTGAGCAATTTTGAACAGCTTCCCGAGCCGAAGTATTGAAAATGGGGTGCTGAAGGTGAACCATGCCCCTCTCGGTTTATCCGGAACTCAAACCAGCAGTACTTCTTTGCATCGACGACAACGAAGATATGCTGGAATGCGAGAAATCGTTCCTTGAGAGCTTCGGGTATACCGTTCTGACCGCTCCCAGCGGTGGCGAGGGACTAGAACTGGCCGCCACGTACCCGGTTGACGTTGTAATCGTGGACTACCTCATGCCTGAGATGAATGGGCAAGAGATTGCGATCGAAATGAGGCGTCTTAGGCCCCAAGCGCCAATCATCTTGCTCACCGGGGCAGTGGATATCCCTGAGCAAGCCTTGAAGTGGGTGGACGCTTTGATAGCCAAGGATCGTTTGGCCAGCCAGTTGTTGCCCGCGATCACGCAGTTGCACGGATGCGGATGCCTTCCTCCGCATCCGTATGACGCATAGTTAGGACGACTAGTGTTGCGAACCTGCAACGCCAGGCCGTCATCAATGTGAAAGTCCAGCGGGACAGGCTGGTAGAGTGGGCCTGTTCCACGAACGATTAGGGCTTTCCCGTCGAAGGATAGTTTTATCTCTTGGACGGCTCCCGGTTCGCTGGCTGCTGTTTCTGCTGCAACTGCTGTTGCTGCTGCTGGTGTTTTTGCTGCAATTGCTGCGTCTGTTGCTGATGGCTCTGCTCTACCTGCTGCCCTTTGCACGTCATTCGCCTTTTGTTTATCCAGGTTCACGTGCTCTTGGTCCTGCTTCTGCTGGAGTTTGTCTCGTTCCTGCTGCTGCTTCGTAACCTGCTTTTCCTGTTGCTGCTGGTACTTCGCGTCCAGCTTTGGGTTGCCAGTATTTGGAGTGTTGCGTGCCAAGGGCGGAAGTTCACGAGGATGGAATGCCGTGCTGGGCTGAGCAGCGTTGTTCTGTGGGCGCCCCTGATTTGCTCCGCGATTGGGTGGACTATAGGGCGCTCCTGCTTCTTTGGCCGGTACGGCGCCACGGTCATTAAAATCTCCGGGCCTGGGTGTTGCGGCGACGCCTGGCTTGCCCAGATTCGACGACGCGCGTTGCTGCGGGTTGGCTCGGGCCGCTTGCGCATGTTGAGTCTGAGTCGCTACCGGCGGAACATGTCTCTCTCTCGCCGCGGCATCATCTTCAGGTCTTGGACGCGCGCTAATCCCGCCATTGCCACCGTTGTAGCTGACGTGATTCTCTGTGTGATTGATGGTTGTGTTGTAAACGTCGTGAATGTTCGTAATGTTCACGTTGTTCACAGACCGGTTGTAGAAGAAGTGTCCGCCGTCCCAACGCCCGCCTTCGTAACCCTCTCCGAAATAGCCGAAGCCGTAATTAATTCCGCCGTAGAATCCGACGTGCGGACCCCAGTAGCCATCATAGAAAACAAACCCGTCGCCACCCCAGCCCCAATAGGCTGGAGTCCACAGGAAACCGGTCTCCGGCGCCATCACCCATGTGCCCGGCACCCAGTAGTAGTCGTTGATGTCGTAATCGTAGGCCCAGTAGCCAGGTGTCCAGATATAACCGTCGTCCGGGCAGAGAGGCTGCTCATAAACAGGCAGCGGGGGCGGCCCGATCGTAATTGCCACGCCAATCTGCGCAAAAGATACCGCCGACATGCACAGCACGATGAGCACGAACAACAGCGTACGAATGTAACGAATATGCATTGTGATTCCTCTGGCCTATCAATCCCTCGCTTGCTCGGTGATGCTCTGCTGCCGCGGGTTGCGTGGATGGAGGGCCGATTGTCGGACGAAATACAACTGCAGGCCGGGTTTTGTTTGCGAAATAGTTCTGGCGGAACTTTCTCACTCCTGCTATGTCGCAATCTGTTCAAAAGAGCTCAGTTCGAGCATGCGTGCAGTTCTCTGTGATGAAAAGGATGAACCGGCTAGCGCGACGAAGTGTTCGCATTCAAGTTGAAGAGTCTTGGCGCTCAGCAGGATCGGTCGGGGAGGCGCGTCGGGTGTTGGTGGTGTAAGAAAAAGGCCGGGCTCGTGTGAGTCCGGCCTGAAACATACTAGACACTTGCTGTTACGCGGTCGTGAGGGTCCGAATGGTGGTTGTTCCGCCGCTAACCCATGACCGCGCTTACTGACTGGAGATAAGTTACCTATTGACGGTTCGAATAACTGTTCAATTTTGCACAGTTTCGACAAATAGGCTGAGTCACACTGTGATGATTCGTGGTCCCGATTCGCGACGAGAGGCTGTGCTGTATGACTCCGACCGAACCACCCGTTGCTCACAAGGTCTTGCTTGTCGATGATGATGATGCGGTTCGCGGCATGATGACTATGACCCTTGAACACCAGGGATTTGAAGTAGTCGCTGCCGGCAGTGTGACAGAAGCTTTGAGGCGTATCGCTACTGATAGCTTCGACGTGCTCATAACCGACTTGCACATGCCAAACCCAGGTGACGGTTTTACCGTAGTCACCGCGATGCGCCACTCCCAACCGGA
>Ga0209517_10003909_pt1 | contig 19902 bp, 17 predicted proteins | sample PeaSoiMetSII2010_FD_187695 | JGI IMG/M metagenome (GOLD analysis project Ga0209517, IMG submission 187695) | Peat soil microbial communities from Weissenstadt, Germany - SII-2010 (SPAdes) (version 2) | ecosystem: Environmental > Terrestrial > Soil > Wetlands > Peat | place: Germany...
AGCAACGCGCGCCGGATCAGCCGGTAGTCGCAGTCGATATCGCGGATGCGGATGCGGAACAGCACGCGCGCGCAGAAATTGTAAACATTGCCGATCCAGATGCGATGCGCCGGGTCGTGCCGCTCCATCTTGTAGCCGTTCACCAGTCCCGTCTTCGGGCCCGTCAGTTCCAGCAATCGCGGAAGCTCGCCGGGATCGTACTGGCCGTCGCCGTCTGTATAAAATACCCAGTCCTTCTTGGCCGCGGCGAACCCGCTGCGCAGAGCGACGCCATAGCCGCGGTTTTCCGGGTGCGTCACCACGCGCAGGAATGGCCGGTGCTCGCATTCGAGTTGCTTCAGCACTTTGCCCGAGTTGTCCCGGCTGCCGTCGTTAATGACGATCACCTCGTAGTCGGCCACGTGTTGCCGCAACACTGCGAAGGTCTTGCGGAGCAGATCCGGCAGCGAGGGCGCGTCGTTGTACGCCGGGAAGAAGACGCTCAACGATGGAAATCTCTTCTCCGGGGCGGTCACAAGATCTTCTCCCCGACAAGCAGGAGAGATTGGCCGGCCGGAAAGTTGCGGCCCGAACCTACCCAGGCCGCTTCCAGGGCCAGAGGCGCGTACAGCAGGCTGTCTAGCCAGGGTGGCGCCGGTTCCACCCCGCTGGCCGGCGGCCTGAGCAGCAGCGGTTCCCAAACGCGGAATTTGGCCAGCGCTACCGGCAGCAGCAGCGAATTGACGTAGGTGCAGCGCAGCACGCGCACGCCCGTGCCCGCCACCAGCCCCATCAGCCGCCGGCGCGTGAACCGCTGGCGCTCCCCGACGGACTCCGAATGGCGGCTGCGCAGCACATCCAGCGCCGCAACCCGCAGCACCAGCAAGCCGCCGCGCGCCAGAACCCGCGAAAACTCGCGCGCGGCCTTCGGTTCCTCACCGCGCGGCAGGTGGACCAGTACGTCCGTCGAAATCAGCAGGTCGAAGCACCGGTCCGCGAATGGAAGGTTGCAGATGTCGCCCCGCACCGGATTTTCGATACCCATTTCGCGCGCGTAGCGGAGCCCCTCGCAACTGATGTCCAGGGGCACCACCGGCCAATGCCGTTCCTTCTGCATGAAGTGCGAGAGATACCCCGTGCCGCAACCGGCCTCCAGCGCGCGGCCGATCGTCCGCCCCGCGACATAAGGCTCCAGCATGCGAAACAGAATCGACCGCATGCCCCGGTACCACCAAAAGTCCCTTTCCGACCGGGCGATGTTGGCGAATTCCCGCGGATTCATGAAGCCGCTCATGTGGCCGAGCCGGCTCCGCTCTCGGTTGGCAAACCTGTGGCCTCGATGACCCTTCTTTTAACGCACGGCGCCGGTGCCGCGCAACTCCGGATCCGGCAGCGCCGGATTCACATACACATCCACCCACTGCCCGTGCCGCTCGAAACGCGCCGTGGCGGGAAACGGCACTCGATGGCGAACCTCTTCCCGGCTGGCGGCGGGCACATACGGAACGAAGCGCTGCAGGAATCCGGGGAGCGGCACGTCGCGCGAGAATGCCACCAACACCTGGACTTCGCGCCAGTCGATCGACTGGAGTGTTGACGCCGCCAGATTCGGCACCAGCCGCACGTCCATGCCACGGTCCACGAAACCGAACTCGGGGTGCGAAAGCTCAGCCGTCAGGGGCCACATCGTATCCACGCGGGCGCCCGGATGCGAAGCTTCCAGGTAGTCCGCCGCCGCGGCGTGCAGCCTGAGAAAATCCGTGAACGCCAGGTTGTCTTCCAGGGTAAACGGGTACGGCGGATTAATGAAATTGCCGGCCGCCAGTCCCACTAGCAGCGCCAGCGAGCAAGCCAGCTTGGGAACGCGGCCGAGGAGCGAGAGACCGGCCACCATGGCAGCGTAGAGGATCGGCATGGCGGGCAGGAGATAACGCTCCAGCACCGCTCCGCCGAGCACCGTGAACGCCAGGATGTGCGCCGCCACCAGCAGCCCGGCGACGCGCCATGGCCGGGCTTCGAAAACGCGGCTCCGGCGCCAGGCAAACACCATGGCCGCGGTGCCCACCCAATGAAAGTTTGCGAAGAAGAGAAAGTAGAGGCGCCGCAGCAGCGTGGCCGCGAGGCGCAACGGGTGAAGCGGCTGATACAGGTTGTAGCGCGCGAAATCGGCATTGCCCAGCCAGTGCCCGGTGGAGAGCGCCAGCGCCACCATCCAGGCGGACAGCGCCAGCCCGGGCGCCAGATAAAGCGCGGCGTCGCGCCAGCGGCGCTCGTGTCCCAGCCATGCCGCGCAGACCAGCGGGACCACCAGGCCGGTCTCCTTCACCAGCACCAGCGCCACGCACGCAGCCACCGAAAGCCGAATCCGCTCTTGCAGGAAAAAGAGAAATGCGAGGGTGGAAAACAACATTGCCGGCGCGTCCAACTGCGCCAGCATGGCTTGGGCAAAGAAAAGCGGCGATACCGAGAGCAGGCCGGCGGCCAGAAGCGCCCGCCGCCCGCCCCAGTCCCCCAACAGCTCGATAGCCAGCAGAAACGCCGCCAACAGGGCGAACGATGCCAGCAGCAGCATGGCGCAGCGCGTCACGGCGGGATGGTAGCCCGCCACGCGCCACGCGGCCGCCAGGTATCCCATGATGGCAGGCGGATGGATGTTGGGCACCGTGGAATGCGGGATCCATCTTGCACCGTGCAGGGCGCCGCCGTGCAGGATGTCCAGGGCCGCCGGAATGAAATAGCCCACCTCATCCCAGTAGTAGGGTAGCCGTAGGAAAGAGAGATGGCTCAAGAAAACGATCGCCGCGAATACCAGGAAGAAGACCACGCAGGCGCCGGACCGAATCGGGCGGCGGCTCTCTTCGGCGGCCGGGACCATGGCGTGGTTACTGGACGATTCCGCCCGCGTTCTGGGGCTCCAGCCTGATTTCCCCGAATGCCGTTTCGTACTGGGTGACATTCTGCTGGAGCACGTTGAGCAGCGCTTTGGCTTGTTGCGGGCTGACGTAGATGCCCTGGAAGTTGTGGATCGCCACATTTTCCGGGGAGGTCTGGTTTACCCGGCCGAAGAGAAGAAGGAAGTCCCACAGATTCACCCGCACCTGGACACTGTTGGCGTAGTTCTCGCGGTAGTCCGGGGTGTTGATCAATTGGATCTTGGGAGCCGGCTGTTGCATCATATGTTCCAGCGTAGCAGTAGCCACAGGCAATTGCCGGCTCCAAGATTTAAGAATATTTACGATTTTGGTACAACCCGCGCAGCCTGTTTTGCGTCCGATGAAATGAGGCAAGGAGCCATGAAAGCACTCGTTGAAAATCACACCATGGGGCAAGCCTATTGCCCTATTTGCACCCATACGGTACCGGCGGACATCGATTTGAGGGGAAAATACGCACGCGTTGCGCCCGGGCAGAAATGTCCGCGCTGCCGGTCGTCCCTGGATGTTGCCGTGGTAGTGCAGATACCGGAAGCGGCCTAGTACCTACAAACGGTTGGGGGGAGTTGTGCCTGGGTAACGGTTCTGCCATAGTGGAATATAGGGTTGGGGAACATATGCGACGAAAGGCACAACTTAAACCGGAGCCGGTGATCTCGCCGGAGATCCTGGAGCAGGCGAAGCGGTCGATTTCACCGGACAGTCTGAAGAAGGGGCCGGTGTGCTCAGTTTGCGGAGCCGAAACCGCAACTGGCGTGGGCGAACCGCTCTGCTGGGTGTGCCGCCGTCTCAAGATCAGCGCCTGGCGCGAGGTCGAGCAGCAAATGCCCGCGCAGGAGTAGTCCGCTACCGCCTCCGATCGAGTACCACCGCCGCAAGATCCCCCAGAAGAGCTTCTCCGCGCGTTCTCTGACGGCCGCAAACAACCGCCGAGTTCACCTCGACGAGCCGCAGGGGAATAGCGCTGGAATCATGTTGGGCGGCAACCAGGGCCTTCCCCCTTGCACGCCGATTTCGGTTTCGCAATAATACGGCATAGAATCAAGGAGTTTTCATGTTTTGTCAGCGACAGGAGATCCGCCGTGCGGAGCACGTTGGTAGCCGCCCTAGTTGCATGTGCCGATAGTCCCTGGAAAGCCAAGGCCCGCCGCTTCCTGTGCGGGCTGTCATCCGACGAACTGCAATACATCGCGGGGTTTCTCGGTGGGCGCATCCTGGAATCCACAGGAGCCAGCCCGGGAACGTATGATTGCCCGCATGGTTCCGAGGATCGGGCGCTCAAGATGATCCTGGTCCAGGAATACCTGTGCCGCGCCGGGGTGCGGGGCCCGTTCCGAATCGCAGGTTAATTAACTTTAAGCCGGCCATCCAGGCAACAGCGGCCAGCACGGCCCGGCACGGCGAGGAACGTAGCGGGATCGGTTGGGATCACTCCATCGCACCGCCCAGAACGTCGAACATCGCCCGGCTCATCAGCGCACTGAGTACGTCGGCGGGCCTCGCGCCCAGAGACTCTTCCAGGTGCCAGCACGGGGCTGCCGAGTGAGGATTGGCCGGCTAACGGAGAATGGAGATGGTGCGCGCCGCCGCCGATGGCACTCCGAATGCACACCGATTCGCGGTTGAGCACCGATGAGCCCCACGCCGCACGCTGGCGCCTGCTGATGCGGGCGCTCCGTTCGCGTAACTACCGGCTGTTTTTTGAAGGCCAGATCGTTTCCCTGATCGGCACCTGGATGACCCGGGTGGCCACCAGTTGGCTGGTCTACCGGCTCACCGATTCGGCTTTGCTGCTGGGATTGACCAGCTTCGCGGGCCAGATCCCCATTCTTTTCCTTACCCCTTTCGCCGGCGTGTGGGTGGACCGCTGGGATCGTCATCGCACCCTGGTGGTCACGCAGGTCCTGTCCATGCTGCAATCGTTCGCCCTGGCGGCCCTGGCGCTGGGCGGCATCATCAAAGTCTGGGAGATTATCGTGCTGGTGCTGTTGCAGGGCGCCATCAATTCGTTCGACATGCCGGCGCGGCAATCCTTCGTGGTGCAGATGATCGAGCGCCGCGAGGACCTCGGCAACGCCATCGCGCTGAACTCCTCGATGGTCAATAGCGCGCGGCTGATCGGACCGGCCGTAGCGGGCGTGGTAATCGCCGCGGTGGGCGAGGGTTGGTGTTTCCTGATCGATGGCGTCAGCTACATGGCGGTAATCGCTTCGCTGCTGGCCATGCAGGTGGCGCCGGCGCGCGCGCGCGGCGAGCGCCGGCGGCTCACCTCGGAGATCGGCGAGGGGTGGCGCTACGTGAAGGAATCGTCGCCTATCCGCTCCGTGCTCCTGTTCCTGGCGTTAGTGAGCCTGGTCGGGATGCCGTATACCGTGCTGATGCCCATCTTTGCCGGCGCCATCCTGCACGGCGGCGCCCACACCCTGGGATTCCTGATGGCGGCGGCGGGCCTGGGAGCGCTCACCGGCGCGATCACACTGGCCATGCGCCCCAGCGTGCTGGGGCTCGGGAGGGTGATCGTGTGGTCGGCCTGCCTGTTCGGCGCGGGGCTGATCGGCCTGGGGCTGTCGCGCGCGCTGTGGCTCTCGCTCGTGGCAGTGGCCGCCGCAGGCTTCGGCATGATGCGGCACCTGGCCTCCAGTAATACCATCCTGCAAACCATCGTCGCGGAGGACAAGCGCGGCCGCGTCATGGCGTATTACTCGATGGCATTCCAGGGCATCGCGCCTTTCGGCAGCCTCGCCGCCGGCGCCATCGCGGCCAAAGTGGGAGCGCCGTGGACCATCATGGTCGGAGGCGCGCTGTGCCTCGGTGGCGCCGCGTGGTTCGCCTGGGGCCTGCCACGCCTGCGTCGCGTGGTGCGCCCCATCTACGCGGAATTGGGCATCCTGCCGCCGGAATGACCCCCGGGCGCCGGCCTCACGCCGCCTGGCTTCGTGCCTTCTGGAAGACTTTGCGGGCGTTGTCCGCGTACACCTTCTTCAACACCTCGTTGGGCAGACCGAAGCCATGGAGCGGCCAATGGTAGTTGAACATCTCATGTACGTAGAAGTGCTCATCGTGCGTTTCCAGGATCCGGAAGGTGGTGCTGAACATGCGCTCGTTGTACCCCATATCCGTTCCGTAGAGCACCCGGTCCTGGTGTTTCTCAAGGAACTGGGCCACGAATCGCGGAATGGGAGCGAGCTCGCCGAAGCGCGCCGAAATGTCGCCGTAGAGATTCGGATTGCGGTCGAAAATCTGGCCCAGCCGCGCCAGATCGTAGTCCAGATTCATCAGGTGGCAGGCGATGAAGGTCGTTTTGGGATGCTTCTTTACCGCGGCCTCCATGCTCTCGATCAGCTCGTTGTGCCCCAGCATGCCGGGCGTCACTTTGATCATCCAGGTGTAGCCGTTCATGAGACCGTCGTTCGTCACGTCCATCTGCTGGTAGGACCAGATGGGGTCCGATATGTGGATATTCGCGGGCATGCCCAACTGCCCCAATTTGTCCCACAGAGGGTCCATGCGCGCATCGTCCGGATGCGGACCGGCGGGGGCCGTGCTCGGTGGAGAGAAACCGCTTCCCCTCCCTTGGAACCCGCGCCCCGCCGGGTTCGATGAGCCCGCCCTGCCTGCCCGCCCACCGCGCCCGGCCCCGCCGAAGGAGGCGAAGCCCCTGCCCTTGTCGCTGAGCTCTCCCACACCCAGCGCGCCCAGACGATGGCACTCTTCGAGTGCTTTGAGGGCATTCGGCCCGAACCCCGGCTCGTTGACGCCCGCGAGGTCAAAGCTGCACCACAGATCGAAACGGTCCGGATATTTGAGGTACGGCTGCCGCACCTCAGTGAACCTTTCCGGGGTCGGAGCGCCAGTGAAGATCACGGTTTTCTCCACGCCGGCCGCGTCCATGAGCTTCACCATGTCGTCAACCTGCTGCGGGGGACGCGCGCCGTGACAATGCACATCGATGACCGGAAACTTGGCCTTCTTGACCTCGGTCTTGGGGACCCGGTAAATAGACTCCGGACGGTAATCTTTCAGCAGGAACTTGTCCGGTGTATCCTGCGCCCCGTCAGGGGGGCCGGCTTGCTGCGCCTGCGGGGTCTGAGCAGACTCCCCACGCGCCAGTGCCGCCCCGGAGAGCATCATCCATCGCCTGCGGTTCATGTTTCTTCCTCCCGTCTTCGCTTTCGGAATAATCCGATCCGATTCTATGCCGCAGACCTCGAAAAAACAACTAATCCGCACCGGGGCGCACCGGGGTGGCGTTTCGAGCCGGCCATCCATAGGGAGAAGGCCCGTTTGCGCATCATGGATTCGAACGCGACGCGCGGCACGCCGATGAGCTTGCGCAGCTCGGCTTCACGGAGCAGACGTTGCGCGGCGTTGGGCATGCGCGCGGCTGCCCGGTCGAAAGCGCCCGCGGAGGCAGCCCGCATGCCGGCGATCGCACGGTAGTAGCCTTGCTGCCCCTCGACCTTCTGGCAGCCGCCCACCAGCGCCGCCAGCACTTCGTGGCTCTCCTCGAGTTCGGCCACCACGCCGCCCCACTCGTCGAGAAACGGGCACAGCGGCAGCAGCGTGGCCGGCGAGCGGCGCAGCGCCTTCACCGCGCGCAGGGGATAATGCCGGTGGCCTTCCGCCGGGAGCCCCGTGTGTTGATACACCTTAACGGCGAGGGAGAATCGGCCGCGCTCCGAAAGATGATCCATGAGCGGCGCGGTGAGCGGGGTGCGCTTCCAGAAACCCATGCCCTCCGTCAGGTCGCCGCGGTTGTGCGCCAGGGTCATGGAGAGGCGCAGCAGGTCCAGTTCGGCATCGCGTTCGGCGGCGACCTCGTCGAAGACCGCCTGTTCGCGATCGATCTCCGCTTCGATGGCGGCCAACGCCTCTTCGGCGGAAACAGTGTCGCCGAGTTCGAGCAGGTGGCCCAATCCGCCCGCGATGGCGCTCCACTGCTCGCCGTTGTGGCCGCTGACGCCGCGGACGGCGCGGATCGAAATGCCGTCTTCCGTCCAGGCGCGCGAGGCGAGGGCCAGGCGCAGCATGGGCCGCAATACCTCGGGATCGCGCGATTCGCGCCAGACGATGCCGCGGATCTTGGTATCGACATCGGTGGGCACGAATGTGGCGACGGTGGCGTGATGACAGGCCAGGCAAAGGGCGAAGTAATCCTGCAACTGCTCCGCGGCGGTCAGGTTGGGCTGGCGGATGTTTTCCCAATTGGCGAGGATGCGCAGGAAGCCGTCGGGCGAATGGCCCAGTTCGATGAGGCGTCCGGGTTCGGTGGCACGCGGTTCCAGGAACGGGGCTGTGGAGCGAACCTGCGCGATGAGCGTCTCGGGGCCGATCCACTGGGCCCAGGCATCGCGCGGCGGTTTGGTGAGAGGGGCGGGCAAACTACCAGTATGACGCGGCGCCAGTCCTCGGCCGACTCCTCTCCGCGCCTCTGCGGTCGTGAGAAATAAAAGCTTTGCAAAATAGCCTCGGAGTGCGCGATCCAGTGTCGGCTCCCGCTTGGTTGCAACTTCCCAGAAGGCCGTTTCTGAGAGTTGAACGGTGGCGGAACTCCTACAGGCAGCCGACACCGGCAGACAGGTGACTATCCGAGACGAACTTCGCGCTTTGGGCCCACCCCGATATCACAATGGGTAAATCATATCATCGAGGTCGGCTATGAAGTCGTCGCCCAAAAGGTCCAGAAGGCCAGCGACTGCCTCGTCGTCAGTGGATGGCGAGGACTTCAGCCGCGCCAGGTCGTCTTTGATTAGCTTAGGAATCGCCGCACCGACCGGCATGCGTGCCTCTGCTCTATCGGGCCTGATCGAGATATCCATCCACTTACGAACGACCCAATCAGGCGCCCCGCCAGGATGAACAACGCCCGCGTATGATGGCAACTTGGTCCGGTAAAACGTGACCCTGTGCGCCATCAAATCAGAAAACAGGGGATTGCTCGTTACGGAATGTTCGCTGTCCCTAAGAAATCCTTGGCGCACCGCCTCGTAGGCGATTAACCAGTGTTCTCTGTCTACATCGGCGTTCTTGAGGGCTTTGGAGATATGCGCAGTACTGAAGCCTTTGGGAAGCAGGCCTACGGATGACATATGCAGTGCTTGCAGCGCAATGCAGTCATCGTCGAACACAGATAGCACCCTTCCAGCCTTGCTGTTCAGCGCAAGGCTCTGCTCCAGGCAGAAAGCGAGCCCCCAAGCTACGTCGCTACTCAGGCCGCTGGCTTCGTGGCGCAGGATCAGTTGATTAATGGTGTCTGATATCAGACGTCCGTCAAATGGGAAACCGTTCATTCGCCAATAGGAAAGCAAGGCGAATCCCTTCTGAGCTGCTCCGGGTTCGCAAAGAACAGCCTGCGTCAGGCAGCTCTGCGCGACCCGACCAACCTCGGGGCTTGGGCATCTAATGCCAAAAAGTACTCCCAGAGCATAAAGGAGCACTGGTGAATCTGGAAATTGGTCACGTAAACGAAATGCCGTGTCGAAGTGCTTGACCATGTCGCGGGGGTTAATGATAGGGCGCCCGCCGGTTTGAACAAGGAGGCCCTGCCACTCTTCCTCTGCCGCTTTGGGGAGTTGGACTATCCTGGTCTTGGCTGGATTCAGCCGGAGGCGAAATCTCGCAAGCTCCCTACTGAGCCGTTTCATCCCAGACTCGGCCTCATCGCGTGTGTCAAACGAAATCTCATAGTCGTCGAACCAGCGAAATGCACGACCGGCCGAAACGGATATTGCTGCATCAACCTGGGCCAGTACAGATTCCGCTAGGAGAAAAGAGATGTCATTGCCAATTGGAATCCCTTGGCTCACCTTACCGTCAAGGTCCATTAAAGCTTGGTCGAGCTTCCTGCCGAGGATTTTCGGGTTCTTCCAATGAGCCTTATCACGGAGCTTGGGGTCAATCGCCCACCCGATTGCGTGGGTGTAAAGCGACGGATAGAATTGGCTGACGTCGGCTTTCAGGAGAAACGAGGCGCCAGCCCGCACTGCGGCGCGTTCTCGCCCCAGGTTTGATGGCTTTAGGCCAGGTTGAAGAGCTCTGTGGCGGTCGGTAGCGTAGACCGGGCGACTCCTCGAGAACGGAGACCTGCTCGCCTTTTTCAATAGTCTCCTAAAGTGTCTCGCCGTTAGTGCGGCCAAGTGCGCGAACGACGCAGGGTGAGGTATCCGCAATTCCCGACGATGAACTCCGGGTAGCGCTAGCTGATACTTCACGCACTCGGTATAATTGTCTGCAGGTTTATAGCCCCCAAGCATCCCACGTCCCGTTTTCGTATTTGCATACTTCGCAAATTGCTCCGTAAAAAAGGCTGGCGGCAGTTCCTTCGGAAAGTGGCCACGCGTCAGCAAGGTCTGTAAGATCGTCACGGGTTCCCGGTTGTCAGCCGAGTTCCTATTGTCACCCTTTCTACCCAGCGGAGCAAGGCCGAGCGCCGCAGCCGCGCGCCCATCCTGCAGCAAATACTCGCCCCGGAGGCGGGTCGAGAGACGGCGAACTCGCCTCATGGGATAAGCGGCCGTCACGACTCCTCCACGCCGAGGTTGTCGTTGACCGCATGATTGACTTTCTGCTTGCAGCCGAGGTAACGCTCGGTCGTCTGAACGGATGCGTGGCCGAGTAGGAACTGTATTTGCTCCAGGTTGCCCGCGGATATTGCAAAAATGCGATAGTATGGAGAGATGACGTGGGTCGTGGAGCTGCTGGATGACCGCGTTCGCGAGGAGCTCGAAGGACTGCCTGCCGATATGAAAGCCCGATTCCGCCGGATTGTCGAGCTGATCCAAGCCTACGGCCTCGAACAGGTCCGCGAGCCCCACGTAAAACGCCTCGAAGATTCGCTGTGGGAGATGCGTATGAAGGGCAAGGATGGCATCTCACGGGCGATCTACGTCACCGCGAGAGGACGGCGCGTTGTTGTTGTGAGGGTATTTGTCAAGAAGACCCGGAAGACGCCAAGGCAGGAAATCGATATCGCCCGGGAGAGAGCCAAGGAGATAAAGCAACATGAGCCGCATTCGGGTTGATGATCTACACAAGGATTGGATGAAGGACTCCAGGTATCGGCGCGAATACCGGGCGATCGAGGAGGAGTTCTCGGTCACTGCCGCCATGATCGAAGCACGGAGCCGCGCCGGCATGACTCAAGAACAGGTCGCGCGACGCATGAAAACCACGCAGGCCGTGATAGCCCGACTGGAAGGCGGAGGCAGCAAACCGTCAACCCGCACGCTGGAACGTTACGCCAAGGCCACCGGTAGCCGCCTGAGAATCAGCTTTGAGCCAGCGGCTGCCCGGCCCTAGTCGGCGCTCCCGAGTCCGTTCACGACGAGCTTCGGGTCGCGGGCGCCGGTTGGATCGTGGCGTACCTGGAGACAGTTCGTTCGCGGGCCCCACATCCCGTTGTGGGAAGCCAGCCGTGGCGCGGCCAGCAGCGGACCGGGCGGCGCCATCTTGAGGGTTCCCGCTGACTCTGGATTTCATAATCGGTGGTAGCCTGTGGCTATGAAGCTCACGATCGAGCTCGACCGGGAAGTCGATGGCCGTTGGATTGCCGAGGTTCCGGAACTGAATGTCCTCCAGTACGGGGATTCGAAGCAGGACGCCATTCAACGAGCCCAGGCGGCCGCGCGAGAGATTGTTCTCGACCGGATCACCCACGGTGAACTGCCTGCCGACTCGGCGAATGCCACTTTCGACGTTGCCGCATGAGTTCTTGGCCCTCGGCTAAAGCGCGTCGTGTTCGCCGCCCTGGAGCGCATCGGGTGGCGTCATGATCGCACGGTCGGCTCCCATAAGATCATGAAGAAGGACGGATGGGCGGACTATCCATTCTCCTTCCACGATTCCGAGGAACTTGGTCCTGCCATCCTGGCGAAAATCTCAAAAAAGACAGGCCTTCAACCGCAAGACCTCTGATGGTGCCGCCACGCCGACGGGGTCCCCCTTGCCTCACCGCTTCGACCCAATCCCCTGAATCCCCACATTCCAAACACCTTACGCCTCAAGCCCCAATTCCCCGTATTTCTCCAAAAAACCGGGTCACAAAATCCGGCACTTTATTTTTACCTTCTTTTCATACACTTCCATAATTTCAGACCCTGAAATCGCAATGCTTACCCCTTACACTTAAATCAGGAGACAAGCCACGAGAGCTTGCCTCCTTTTTTTATGCCCACTCTCAAACAAACCCGGGCCAACCGTCTCAACGCCCAAAAATGCACCGGTCCTAGCTCCGCCGAGGGCAAGGCCCGCTCCTCCGGGAATGCCCTGAAATCCGGCATCCAGGCCGAGTCTGAAGTCCTCCCCTGGGAAGACCCCGCCGAACGCGCCGGCCTCCGCGAAGAATACACCCACCACAACCAGCCCTGCACTCCCCAGGAGCGCGCCCTGGTGGACAACCTCGTTCACGCCGAGTTTGTCCTCCGCCGCCTCCGCCGCGCCGAAGTCAAAATCGTGATCTCCAAAATCCCCGACGGTGCCGACCTCGACGATGACGCCGTCATCGGCCAGGCCTACATCGATGCCAGCGGCGAGTTGGGCCGCCTCCAGCGCCGCATGGACGCCACCAACCGCGCCTTCCATCGCGACCTCGACGAGTTTCGCCTGCTCGTAGCCGAGCGTCCCCCCTTCGATCCGCCGCTCCCGCTCATCCTCGTCCCCTCGCAACCGGAGCCGCCGCCGTCCGAACCCGCCGCTCCCGAATCCGGCCCGCCGGCTCCATCGCCCGCGCCCGCCGGCGAAGCCCATCCCGCCACCCCGCCAGATCCCCCGGCGTCGACCGCCGAAACCACGAACGAACCCGCCGCTCCCCACTCCGGCCCGCCCGCACCGTCGCCCGCGCCCGCCGGCGAAGCCCCGTCGGCCGCCCCGCCCGATCCCCCGGCGCCTGCCGCTGAAGCCGCGAACGAACCCGCTGGCCTGGCCCCGGCCGCTGAATCCCCGGATCCTCAATCCCCGATCCACTCGCGCTTTGGCGAGCCCGGCCCCCAACCCCCGCCTCCTGCTTCCCCGGCCCCCGCTCCTCAACCCCCGGTCGTCGTCCTCGTAGGCCTGAACCGCATCGTCCGCGAGCTATCCAAGAACCGCACCCCAACCCAGCTTGCCACCCTCACGCTTCCCCAGGCCGCCGCCCTCCGCGAGTCACCCGCTCCCGAGTCCGTGGACCCCGATTTATCCACAACCCAACCAACTGAATCCACAACCAAAACTCAACAAATGGATTCGTTTGGTAAAAAACCCGAAATCGCCCCGGAGCCGGCTCCCACGCCGGCCCCTGAAAAGCCCCGCGGCTTTAACCCCAAGAACCCCCATCACCCGCCCATCGAGATGTGCGCCTGGTGCACCGATCACGGCCAAATCCAGACCAACTGCCATTTCTGGCCGAGGGGGTGGCCACGCACATGACTCAGGACACGTCCCCCGTCCATGCCGTCGAAGCGTCGCTCCGCTACCTCCGCGCTCTCAGGTTTTGACTTTCTCTTTGTTTTCTCCGCGCTTGTCTCTGTGACTCCGTGTCTCCGCGGTGAAATCTCTTTGCCTCAGGCGAGCAACGCCTTGACCGCTTCGGCCTTCTCGACGCCGGTGAGGCGCATGTCGAGGCCCTGGTATTTGTAGGTGAAACGTTCGTGGTCGATGCCGAAGACGCGCAGGATGGTGGCCTGGAAATCGCGCACGTGGACGGGGTCGCGCGTGATGTTATAGCTGAAGTCGTCGGTCTCTCCGTGCACCACTCCGCCCTTGATGCCGCCGCCGGCCATCCATAGGGAGAAGCACCGCGGGTGGTGATCGCGGCCGTAGTCGGTCTGGGTGAGCTTGCCCTGGCAGTAAATCGTGCGGCCGAATTCGCCGGCCAGAATGACTAGCGTGTCGTCCAGCATGCCGCGCTGTTTGAGGTCATTCACCAAGGCCCAGCAGGCCTGGTCGATTTCCTTGCACTGGCTGGCGAGCACCTCGGGCAGGTTGCCGTGGACGTCCCACCCGCGGTGGTAAACCTGGACGAAGCGCACGCCGCGCTCCGCCAGGCGGCGCGCCATGAGGCAGGTTTGGGCGAACGAGGCAGGGTTGCGCGCGTCCTCGCCGTACAGCTTCCAGGTGCTTTCGGGCTCCGTGCTGGTATCGGTCAGCTCGGGCACGGAAGCTTGCATGCGGAACGCCAGCTCGTACTGGGCGATGCGGGTGCGGGTTTCGGGGTCGCCCAGCCGCGCCAGCTCCAGGCGGTTCATCTCGGAAAGGGAATCGAGCATGCGGCGGCGCACTTCCGCCGGCACGCCTTCCGGGTTGTTGATGAAGAGCACGGGGTCGCCCGCGCTGCGCAGGCTTACGCCGGAATACCGGCCGGAGAGGAAGCCGGCGCTCCACAGGCGCGCGGAGATGGCTTGCACGTTGGCCTTGGGGTGGTTGTGTTTGGCCTGCAGCACGACGAAGGTGGGCAGGTTCTCGTTCATGCTGCCCAGGCCGTAGCTCAGCCAGGAACCGATGCAGGGCCGCCCGGCCACCATCAGGCCGGTCTGGAAAAAGGTGATGGCGGGCTCGTGGTTGATGGCCTCGGTATGCATGGAGCGGATGATGGCGATATCGTCCACCATGCGGGCAGTGTAGGGCAAAAGCTCGGAAACCCAGGCGCCCGATTTGCCGTACTGCGCGAACTGGAAGACCGAGGGCGCAATGGGGAAGCGGGTCTGGCCGCTGGTCATGGTGGTGAGGCGCTGGCCGTTGCGGATGGATTCTGGCAGGTCCTTGTCGAACAGCTCCTTCATCTTCGGCTTGTAGTCGAAGGTCTCCATCTGCGGGGGCGCGCCTACCAGGTGGAGGTAGATGCAGCGCTTGGCCTTGGGCGGGAAATGGGGCAGGCCGGAGAGTCCGCCAACAGCTTCCGCGGCGCGCGCTTTTGGCTGCAGAAGGGAAGCCAGGGCCAGGGCGCCGATACCTTGCGCGGCGCGCGAGAAGAAGCGGCGGCGCGTTTCCTCGGTCGCCATGACGTGCGCCAGCGGGTCGAGCGCGTGGCTGCCGGGCGGCGCGGCGCGGTGCGATTCGCGGTCGAGGCGCAGGGCCTCGCGGCTGTAGTGGCCGTCATCGTCCGGCAGCAGGATGGATCGGGGACCGGTCATTTGTTGAGCACCTCGTCGAGATTCAGCAACTGGCTGGCGAGCATGGTGAGGGCGGCGTGTTCGGAGGGGGCGAGCGAGGGGTCGGGCTTGCGCTCGCCATCGTCCAGGAACTTGCGGGCGTCCTCGGGGTGGGCGCTGTAGTAGCGCTCGAAATCGCTGTAGGCGCGGCGAGCGATGAGGCGCTCGTTGGCGGCCAGGGGCCGCGCCAGCACGCGGGCGGAGATGTAGTCCAGGCGGGCGTCGAAGCCGTTCGTGTTTTCCAAGGCAGCCTCGGCCAGGGTGCGGGCGGCCTCCACGAACTGGACGTCGTTCATGGTGGCCAGGGCCTGCAGCGGCGTGTTGGTGCGCTCGCGCCGGACCACGCAGGATTCGCGCGTAGGGGCGTTGAACACGTCCATGGAGGCTGGTGGGGCGCTGCGCTTCCAGAAGGTGTAAAGCGACCGGCGGTAGAGGCCGCTGCCGGTATCGGGCTTGTAGAAGCGCGTGTTGGAGTTGGACATGGCCACCGCTTCCCAGATGCCTTCGGGCTGATAGGGCTTCACGCTGGGGCCGCCGATCTGCGGGGCCAGCAGGCCACTGGCGGCCAGAGCGTAGTCGCGGAGCATTTCGGCATCCATGCGGAAGCGCGGGCCGCGGCTGAGGAGTCGGTTGTCGGGATCCTTGGCGAGCTTGTCGTGCGTGGTGAGGGCCAGTTGGCGATAAGCGGCGGTATTCAGCAGCTGGCGGTAGAAACGTTTGACGTCCCATCCGTTTTCGCGGAAATCGACGGCCAGCCAGTCGAGCAGTTGGGGGTAGGACGGCGGCTCGCCCTGGCTGCCAAAATCGTCGGCGGTCTTGACCAGGCCCACGCCGAAAATCTCCTGCCACATGCGGTTGACGGCCACGCGGGCGGTGAGTGGGTGGTCTTCGGTGAAGAGCCAGCGGGCGAAGCCCAGGCGGTTGCGCGGTAACGCGGAGGCCATGGGGGGCAGGACGGCGGGGGTGTTGGCTTCCACGCGGTCGCGTTTCTGGTCGTAGGCGCCGCGGTAGAGCACGTGGGCGAACGGCTTCTGGTCCGCGCGCTCCTCCATGACCAGGGTCACGGCGCCGCGGCTGGCGATCTCGCGGAGGTCGAGGTTGAGGCGGTGCTGTTCGGCGGCAAGCGTGCGGTAGGGCTTGTAAGAACGGGTGACGAACCAGTCGAGCAGGCTCCGCCGCGCGGCGGGAGTGAGATCCGCGGTGGGCTGGGCGAGAGCGGCGGCGGCGGTGTCCGGCCATGTGCTCAGCAGGCGCGCTTCGGCTTCAGTGAGGACGCGGTGGAAGAGCCGGAAATCGGAGATGGCGCCGCCGGCCAGGGAGCGCCCGAGGACGATGCCGTCTTCGGTTTCGATGGAGCCCTCCAGTCGCGCGTTGCGGGCGCCCAGCCCCTGAAGAACTACGGAGCGGCCGTTGAGGTAGAGCATCAGGCCGGACTGGTTGCGGGAGCCGTCGTAAGTGGCGGCAAGGTGGTTCCAGGTGCCGGGCTGGAGCAGTCCGGCGACGGCGGCACGGGCTTCGATGGCGCCGTTGTCTCCGATCAGCCGGAAGCCGATCTGTCGGGAATTGATGTCGGCCACCCAGCCGCGGTTGCGGTCGCGGATGTTCTGCTGGCCGGCAATGGTGTAGTTCTGGTCCTTCTTGGTCTCGGGATACAGGAAATGGATGCTGATGGAGAATGGCCTCTCGGCGTCGGCCTTGGGGGCGTTGGCGATGGTGTGGCCCTCGGCCTTTTCGAACCGAAGGGGTTCGACGAGGTCGGCCGCGAAGGCGTCTTCGGCGGCTTCGAGGGGTTGCGGCTGGGGCTCGGGGCGGCGCTCGCGGAGCCACTGTTCGAAGGGTGCGGCGGCGGATGCGCGGGCCTGTTCCATCTCTGTCCGGATGGCCGCGACGCGGGCATTCTTCTGCTCCCACCGGGCGCGGTCGGGGGCGCGCGGCACCAGGACAATGGGCGGCGTGTCGGAGACGTTGCCGTCCATGACCTTCTGGGTGCTGTTGCGGAAGAATGCGCCGAGCGCGTAGAAATCCTTCTGCGAGATCGGGTCGAACTTGTGGTCGTGGCACGTGGCGCAGCCCACCGTCATCCCGAGCCAGACGGCGCCCACGGTGTCGGAGCGGTCCTTGGCGTAGATTTCGGCGTATTCGTCCTCGATGATGCCGACTTCGTTGGTGGTGACGTTGCAGCGCTGGAAGCCGGTGGCGATGCGCTGATCGAGGGTGGGGTTGGGAAGCAGGTCGCCGGCCAGTTGTTCGATGGTGAACTGGTCGAAGGGGAGATTGCGATTGAAGGCGGCGATGACCCAATCGCGGTAGGGCCAGATTTCGCGGTAGTTGTCGATATGGATGCCGTGCGTGTCGCCATAGCGGGCGGCGTCCAGCCAGTAGCGGGCGCGGTGCTCGCCGTAGTGGGGCGAGGCGAGATAGCGGTCCACCATGCGCTCGTAGGCGTTGGGTGAGGTGTCCTGAAGGAAGGTTTCGACTTCGGCGGGCTTGGGCGGGAGGCCGGTGGCGTCGAGGGCCACGCGGCGAATAAGGGCGCGGCGGTTTTCGGCGGGGGCGGGCGCGAGGCCCTTTTCTTCGAGCTTCGCCAGGATGAAGCGGTCGATGGGGTTGCGGATCCAGGCGGCGTCTTTGACGGCGGGGGGCTTGGGCTTGACGGGAGCCCGGAAGGCCCATTGTTCCGTCCAAGACGCGCCTCCGTCGATCCAGCGCTTGAGCAGCGCGATTTGCGCCGCGGTGAGCCGCTTGTGGGATTCGGACGGAGGCATGCGCGAGTTGGGGTCGGGGTCGCTGATGCGCTGGTAGAGCAGGCTGTCGGCGGACTTGCCGGGCACGATGGGCGCGCCTTCGGGGCGGGCTTCGAGGGCCGATTCCCGGCGGTCGAGGCGCAGGCCGGCCTGCCGCGCGGCGCTGTCGGGGCCGTGGCACTGGAAGCAGTTGTCGGACAGGACGGGGCGAATTTCGCGCTGGAAATCGACGGCCGGTGCGCCCTCGGCCAGCAGAAGGCGCGCCGCACAAAGCGCCAGGGCGCCGGCGCGGCTCCAGTGATGAACCAAGTCACCCTCCTTAGAGATGTATTGTTCGAGTATAGCGGGATTGGGCCCGGCCGAGAGTGACGCCACGGCCGCGGAGGCCGAGACGGAGTAAGATAGCGATAGCTGCCCATGAAAACGGCCGAGCGTCTGTTCACGACCATCAGCGGGGTTCCCGTCGAACCCGTTTACTCGCCGCAACATCTGCCGGCGCTTGACCCCGCCCGCGACACGCCCCCGCCGGGCGAATTTCCTTACACCCGCGGCATCCACCCCGACATGTACCGCGGGAAGCTCTGGACCATGCGCCAGTTCTCGGGCTTTGCCACACCCGAGGAAACCAATCGCCGCTACCATTACCTGCTGGAGCAGGGCCAGACCGGCCTTTCCGTGGCCTTCGATCTGCCGACCCTGATGGGCTACGATGCGGATCACGCGCTGAGCCAGGGAGAAGTGGGAAAGTGCGGCGCATCCATCAGCTCGCTCGAGGACATGGAGATCCTGTTCCGCGGAATCCCTCTCGGCGATGTCACCGTGTCGATGACCATCAACTCGCCCGCCGCGATCTTGTGGGCCATGTATCTTGCCGTGGCCCAGCAGCAGGGCGTAGCGTGGCCGCGCCTTTCGGGCACCATCCAGAACGACATCCTGAAAGAGTACATCGCGCAGAAAGAGTACATCTTCCCGCCGCGGCCCTCCATGCGGCTGGTCACCGACACCATCGAGTTCGCCACGCGCCATACGCCGAAATTCAACCCGATCTCCATCAGCGGCTACCACATCCGCGAAGCGGGGTCGACCGCCGTGCAGGAGCTGGCCTTCACGCTGCGCGATGGCATCGAGTACGTGGACTGGGCCCTCGAGCGCGGCCTCTCCGTCGACGAGTTCGCCCCGCGCCTCAGCTTCTTCTTCAACGCCCACAGCGAGTTCTTCGAGGAGATCGCCAAGTACCGCGCGGCCCGCAAGATCTGGGCATACGTGATGCGCGACCGCTACGGCGCCCAAAGCGAGCGCAGCATGAAGCTGCGATTCCACGCGCAGACCGCGGGCTGCTCGCTCACCTGGCAGCAGCCGTACAACAACGTGGTGCGTACCGCTCTGCAGGCCATGGCCGCCGTGCTGGGCGGCGCGCAATCCCTGCACACCAACTCGCTCGACGAAGCCTACGCCCTACCCGGCGAGCATGCCGTGACTCTCGCGCTGCGCACCCAGCAGGTGCTGGCCTACGAGAGCGGCATTACCCAGGCGCCCGACCCCCTGGGCGGCAGCTACTTCCTCGAGAAACTCACGCTCGAATCCGAAGCCGCCGCCAACGACTACATCCGGCGGATCGACGACATGGGAGGAATGATCCCGGCAGTCGAGGCTGGCTTCCCCCAGAGCGAAATCGCCGCGGCCAGCTACCGCTACCAGTGCGAGGTGGAATCGGGCGCGCGCACCATCGTGGGAGTCAACCGGTTTCAATCCGGAGACCAGCCCATTGAGCTCCTCCAGATCGACGAAGCCTCCGCGCGCCACCAGGAGCAAAAACTGGCCGCCCTTCGGCGGCGGCGCGATAATCACGAAGTGCGGAAGACGCTGGATGCCTTGCAGCGCGCGGCCGAAGGGACGGCCAACACCATGCCATTCCTCCTGGATGCGGTGCGCGCCTATGCCACCCTCGGCGAGATCTGCGATTCGCTGCGAACCGTCTTCGGCACGTACCAGGAGACGACACACCTGTAGATCATGCGACTTTAAATCATGCAACCGCCGATTCGAGTGTTGGTCGCGAAGCCTGGCCTGGATGGCCATGACCGCGGCGCGAAGATCATCGCGCGGGCGTTGCGAGACGCCGGA